>ERZ795045.818-NODE-818-length-37898-cov-9.932907_pt1 | contig 37898 bp, 35 predicted proteins | sample MGYA00375129_ERZ795045 | MGnify/ENA primary metagenome ERZ795045 (study PRJEB30174, sample SAMN05720166) | activated sludge metagenome | isolation source: anaerobic digester from wastewater treatment plant | place: Japan | collected 2015-05-15 ...
AGGAGTAAATCATGCTGCGTTTTAAGAAAAATCTTAAGTTGAACACCCAAAAATTACACTTCTCAAAGAATTCATCAGAGTCAAATAAAGCAGAACCATTTATCAATATCTTCTCAACCTATAATCAAGCAGAAATAGCTCTAATTAAGTCCATATTTGATAATGAAGCACTCACTTATTATATTCAAGATGAAAACTTGAGCCAACTGTACGGCGCCATTCCAGCTCGAATAATGGTCAAAAAAGATCAAGCAGATTTTGCGATTCAATTAATCAAGAAGCTTTCTGAAACTACAACAGACAGCGACGATGTATTATTTGATCCTGTTCCGGATGAAAACCTGGAAAATAATTGAAACTTTATCTCAAATCAATAATCAAGCGGAGATAATAATTTCCACTATGGTTTACAAATACCGCCATTGAACCGGTCATCATTTCACCGTTCGCTTCCGCTTCAGTCAGGATCATATACTGTCCATCCATATCAACTACCGTCGGTGTATAACTGCGAACCCGGTTACTGGTAAACTCCATGACCTTTTGTGCAAAGGAACGGATACTCTGAATTGAACTCTCGTTTAAATGAAGGCCAGAGATTCGTTCCTTCAAATAGTTCAAGGATCGACCCCTAACAAACCCTCCAAACAAATACTTCAAATCAAAGGCCAGTCCATTGGGAGCAGGAATTTGAAGATCTACAGGAATTGAAGTTGCTCGAAAAAGCAAATCTTGATCGCGGTTATTATTATGACTCCGAACTAAAAGAAGCCCGTTGGGTGCGATGATTTGTCGTAATTGATCAACACTATCATTGCGCAAAGCTAGCCAAAATGAATCAATCACCGCATTACTGTCGCTTGAAAAAACCGGTATTGATGCTAATAAAACCACGAGCAGGGCTAAAATGATCCTGACTGAATAATTCTTCTTCATCGAATCCACCTCAAAGGTTAGACGTAAGTATCGCTTAAAATGTTCCAACATCACTCTTACTGTTTCTCATTTGAAGATATTGCCATTAAAAATTGGTTGTGTTAAAATAACTAGCAATATATCGAATAAGAGGAGATTAATTAGGATGTTAATAACAACTCTGAACAATTCAAATGAAATCTATAGACAGGAAATGAATTTAGCAAAAAGAATTGAAAAAATGGTTAATCAAGCTATCAAAGATGGAAAAACTATTGCTACAAAAGAAGAAGATGGCTTGATGTATCAATCAGTATTACTTGGTAATGATACATATGCACTTCAGGTAGACGATCCAGATAATACACATATTGAAGTTTATATCTTTTCAAGTACTCAAATTCCAGACGAATCCTTTCTTAAAAATAACATTATCCAAACAAGTACACTCAACTTTATCAATAGTGATATTAGTTGCTACTGTTCTTATCATAAATTTTATGAAGAAGAAATTTATAGTTGGAATTATCGAATTAATAACAACGGACAACCAGAATTTTTCTCTCCTTTTGGTAGGCCTTTTGAAACATCAACTGTTGATAATGATATAAAACTAATATATGCTGCCAACATTCTTGTTACGGATCAATCCGGTAATAAATTTCTTCGGAATGGTTATTGGGAAATAGTTGATAGAAGTGAGGTAATTGGATCAAACACAGAAAACTTCATAGATGATGGATTAACCATTATCTCAAGAGGATGATTTAAACAAACTAGTTAAATCTTATGAAAAAGAATTTGAGAAATTATTTAAAAACCTTAATATTAATGATTTCGATAAACCAATTCCCCGGGAGATTAAAACAGAAGCCCCTATTCCAACTATCTATCCCTGTTATCCTAGCGTTCTCGGTAATTACAGCCTTACAGATCCTAATATAGAGAAACAAAATGATATCTTAAAAACAACCCAAGAATTTTTAAATTTGAATGAAATTTACGAACAAGAACTTCGATTAGCAGAGACAATCCAAGCTGAAGTTAATCAAGCTCTCAACCAGGGAAAAATTGTTGGTATATATAAAATAGAAAACGAAAATTATATACTCGATTTTAAATCAGTATCGCTTGATAATGATAAATATGCGCTTTTAATAAATGATTCCGTTAATCAAAGAATTGCAGGTATTGTCTTTAAAAGTTCTCAAATTCCCGACTCCCAGTATCTTGAAAAAAACCTTTATTTCAGTAATTATCTGGACAGTTATACCTTAAATCTCAATAAAGAAAATTATTGTTATTATTATTATGATCATCATTATCACAGTAATAAACAAAATATAGCTTATTGTACCTATGCGATTATTTCTAATGGAAAAGAAGGAAAATTCTGTCCTTATGGGAGGCCTTCGGAGACATTAGATTCAAAAGAAGTTTTTTATCACAAAAATACCTTTTTCAAAGATCAATCCGGTAATCAATATTTTCTCCCAATTTATATTGAAAGATCTGTTGGAGATTATAATGAGCATTATCTAGTAGGAGAAAACAAATTAATCAGTTCTGAATTAACTCCAATCCAAGCTCAAGCAGGCGAATTAAATAAAGCAATTGAATTTTATAATAAAGAATTTAATCATTTACTCGAAGAATTTGAACCAAATTTTGCAAAGCCAATCACCCCTAAGTTTGAAATTGCTGCTACATCTATTTATCCTTCTTATCCTAGTGACCACAGTAATTCTGTCAGCCTTACAGATGCTATTAAAGAATTGCATCAGGTAAAGGAAGTAAATACAAAATTAGCGAATCAAAACGATTCCTTAAAAAAAATTATTACTGAACTTATGGCTGATCCGGAGCTTAATAAAAAAGTGCTAGAGGCCTTGATTAAAGCAAAAAATATAAACAAGCAAAAGAACGAAGAAAAGGAAAAACCAGATGATCGTCGCGGAGGAAACTCTTTATAAGGTTTATTATTTAACTTCTTAGCTCATATCTATGATACAAGCTGTTGCAAAATCTTGGCAACAGCTTTTTTATTCGCTCAAAGAATTAAAATCAACAGATAAAAAAAGGCGTTGCTTTTACTTTGCAACAGCCCTTTTTGGTTTATTAAACCTGTTCAACACTTTTAATTTCCGGAACATGTTGTTTAATGAAACGTTCAATCCCGTTTTTGACGGTCATCGTTGACATCGGACAACCGGAACAGGCTCCTTTCAGTTTCACTTTAACTACTCCATCAACAACATCCACTAATTCAACATCACCGCCATCAGCCTGTAATGATGGCCTTACCTGCTCAATGAGCTCTGATACTTTTTCTTTCATTTGATTACCTCTTTCTTTATTTCTTATCTATTTAGTATTTTAACATAGATTAACCTAACTTTTAAGAATTTATGTCCAAATGTCACCCTGACCATTCCGCCGAACGGACAATATCCTTGATCTTCATCAGTCGGGCTAGGTTGCTGCGTTCATTTTCATCTAATTTCATTGAAATATACTTAATCGTTGCCTTCAGCTGAGGTATCATTACATACTCTAAAGCATTAACCCGGCGTCTGGTCTTTTCAATCTCAGCCGCCAGCAACTCCACTGTCTTTTCAACCTGTGCCAGCTCAATTAAACTTTTGAGACTATCTGATAAACTGCGGATCGCCTGATCAAGTTCACCGGAAGTTTGCGCAAAACCGTAAGGATAAATCGCTCCGGTAACATCCTGCTCTTGAAGGTTAAAGACCGGTACTTCAATACTCATCGTGTGTTTAACTTTCGCTGTAATCTCAGCTTTAACTTTTGGAAAAAAGATCGCATTCTCCAAAGCATCCTTCGACATTATTGCACGAGCCATCATAAATCCCTGCATTGATCCTGATAAATGCGATTCTACTTCCTGCCTTAAGCGCCGGTTTTCTTCCACCAGTTTCATAAAGCTCTTCATCAATTCATCAAATTTATCTTTGAGAAGTTTATGACCGCGAATGGCTACCCGAAGGCGTTTCTTCAACCGCAACAGTTCCATTCTGGTTGGGTTAACCCGTATTTCCATCCGGCATCTCCCCTGCTAAGTTTTGAATTTTAATTATTTGTTTCTGTTTGTTTTGGTAAATATTTATCTAAATATTCATCCCTAATCCGCTTTAATTCCCCGCGCGGAATAATTGACAACAGTTCCCATCCAATTTGAAGCGTTTCGGTAATCGAACGATCCTCATTTTCACCTTGACTGACATAACGTTTTTCAAATTGATCGGCGAACTTAGCAAACTTCTTATCTAAATCAGAGAGTGCTGCCTCACCAAGGATAACAGCAAGATCCTTTGCCTCTTTACCGCGGGCATAAGCAGCAAAAAGCTGGTTCATGGTATCAGCATGGTCTTCCCTGGTCTTACCTTTACCAATACCCTTATCCTTTAAACGTGATAATGATGGTAAGACATCAATCGGTGGGAACACTCCCTTACGATAAAGTTCCCGGCTTAAAATAATCTGACCTTCGGTGATATATCCCGTTAAGTCAGGAATGGGATGGGTTTTATCATCTTCAGGCATTGATAAAATTGGAATCTGCGTAATCGAACCTGGTTTTCCTTTAACTCTTCCAGCCCGTTCATAAATGGTGGCTAAGTCAGTATAGAGATAACCCGGATAACCCCGACGGCCAGGAACCTCTTTCCGTGCGGCGGAGATTTCCCGTAAGGCCTCAGCATAGTTAGTCATATCAGTTAAGATAACTAAAACATGCATCCCCAAGTCATACGCCAGATATTCAGCCGCAGTCAATGCCATCCGCGGCGTTGAGATCCGTTCAATTGCCGGATCATTTGCTAGATTCATAAAGAGCACGGTACGCTCGATTGCTCCGGTCTTCTTGAAGTCATTAATAAAGTAATCAGCTTCTTCAAAGGTGATTCCCATTGCTCCGAAAACAACTGCAAACTTTTCATTGGCGCCCAATACTTTTGCCTGACGGGCAATCTGCGCTGCCAATTGTGAGTGTGGTAAACCTGAAGCAGAGAAGATCGGAAGTTTTTGACCCCGGACCAATGTGTTCAGTCCGTCAATTGCTGAAATTCCCGTCTGAATAAACTCTGATGGATAATCCCGCGCAAATGGATTTAATGGCGCTCCGTTAATATCCAGACTTTTTTCGGGAATTATTGGCGCTCCTTTATCACGGGGGCGTCCCAACCCGTCAAAGACGCGACCAAGAATATCAGGTGAAACACCAAGCTCAATACTTTTACCTAAAAATCGTACTTTACTCTCTTTAAGATTGATTCCGGTAGAGCCTTCAAAGAGCTGAACTAAAGCTTGATTCCCGTTAGCTTCCAATACCTGACCACGTCTGGTCTCGCCTTCACCGATTGAGATCTCCACTAATTCTCCGTATTTAACATCAGTAACCTGGTCAACCAGCATTAATGGTCCAACAACTTCTTTTACTGTTTGATACTCTTTAATCATTATTACACCTCCACTCCGTCTGGGACCCTTGCGGCAATCTCCTTAAGCAATGCTTCAATCTTGGCAAGGTCGGTTTCCGCTAAATATTTAATCCTCGCAATCTGCTCCCGGAGTGGATCAGCCAGGATCTTCTTGATTGAGATTCCTTGTTCCATCTGTAAACGGGCAACTTCATCAAACTTGATGATTGCTTTCATCATTAAATACTGTTTCTGCAATGAAGTATAGGTATCAACCTCATGAAATGCATTTTGATGCAAGTAGTCTTCACGGATCGAGCGTGCAGTCTCCATAGTCAGTTGGTCTTTGGGTGACAGTGCATCAACACCAACCAAACGGACGATCTCTTCTAATTCTGCTTCTTCTTGCAAGAAACGCATGCATTCAATCCGTAATTTATTAAACTCTGGGGTCACAGCTTCGGCAAAGTATTCGCTAAGCCGTTCGGTATATAACGAATAACTTGTCAGCCAGTTAATCGCCGGAAAATGACGCCGATAAGCCAAAGAAGCATCTAAGCCCCAGAAAACTTTAACAATCCGTAAAGTCGCCTGAGTAACCGGTTCCGAAAGGTCTCCACCCGGAGGGGAAACAGCCCCGACAGCAGTCAAGGCCCCTTCACGGTTATCACTGCCTAATGCGATCACCCGGCCGGCACGTTCGTAAAAGTCAGCCAAACGGGTCCCTAAATATGCTGGATAACCTTCCTCACCTGGCATCTCTTCCAGACGTCCGGAGATTTCGCGTAATGCTTCAGCCCAACGTGATGAAGAATCCGCCATAATTGCCACTGAATAACCCATATCCCGGAAATATTCGGCAATGGTTATTCCGGTATAGATCGACGCTTCCCGGGCAGCAACCGGCATATCCGAAGTATTAGCTACTAAAACGGTTCGCTTCATCAGGGTTTCACCGGTACGCGGATCGTGTAATTCCGGAAACTCCATCAAAACATCAGTCATCTCATTACCACGTTCGCCACAACCTACATAGACAATAATATCGGCATCAGCCCACTTCGCTAATTGGTGTTGAACTACCGTTTTACCACTGCCAAACGGGCCAGGAATACAGGCAGTTCCGCCTTTGGATACCGGGAAAAAGGTGTCAATTACCCGTTGACCGGTCGACATCAATTGTGTTGGTGACAGTTTTTCTTTATAAGGACGTCCTTTACGGACCGGCCATTTTTGCATCATGGTTATTTCTTTAACGCCAGTGGCAGTCTCAACTTTGGCGACAACATCAGTTACTGTAAAGTCGCCAGCTTTAATCTCAACTAATTTACCATTGATCCCCGGAGGAATCATAATCTTATGATTGACAACAACGGTCTCCTGAACGGTACCAATAATATCACCTTCTTGGACCAGCGCTCCCCGTTCAACTACCGGTACAAATGACCATTTCTTTTCGCGGTCCAATGAAAATGCTTCAACACCACGGGTAATCCGGTCACCTACTTTGGCAACCAGTACATCAAGCGGGCGTTGGATCCCGTCATAAATCGCCTCAATCAACCCCGGTCCGAGTTCAACACTCAAAGGCGCTCCGGTCAGGTACACCGGTTCACCCGGTCCTAACCCGGTAGTCTCCTCATAAACCTGAATCGACGCTTTATCACCACGTAACTCAATGATTTCTCCAATCAGTCGTTTGTCACTAACCCGGACCACCTCATACATCTTTGCTTGGGACATTCCTTCAGCAACAACCAATGGTCCGGAAACTTTGATTATTCTACCTTCAGCCATTATTCAACCTCTTTTCCTGCCAAGATGTCTGCGCCAACCGCTTTTTCAACAATCCGCCGGATTCTTTGCATCGCAAAACCTTTACTGCCTTCGCTTCCAGGGATAAATACCACACTGGGAAGCGGTAAAGCACTATATTCCATAATTAATTTCTCTGCTTTATCGGCCATTGACTCTGATACGAAGATAATTCCATATTCATCACTCGCAACCAGCCGTTCCAGAGTACTTGCCAAGGCTTCTGGCGTATTTACTGGATAAATCTCAATCCCCAACGCCTTAAACCCCAGAATCAGATCTTCTTCTCCAATCGCAGCAATTTTATGCGTAGGCACGACGCAAACGCTCCTTTATTTCCAGATTAGAAACCTGGTTGATTTTACCAATCACAATAATTCGCAGTAACTTAACTTCATTTTCTTTAGCCAGCAAATATCCTGCCAATGCCTCAATCCCTAAAGGAATTGACTTAGCCGGCATGATCAGTTCTAACAAATAATTGTCAATTGCCTTTTCTAAACTGGTTAGTGAATTCAAAGGCGAAGGAGTCTCAGTTAAGATGCGGCTATATTTCGTATTATCAATCCAGACCGCCACTTTCTCATTCGGTTGTTCCCATAAGCCCTTAAAGTCATCCAATTTTAAATTGCCATTAGCAATAAAAAAGCGCTCAAACTCTGAATATGGTAAACCAATAATTCTTAAGCGAATAAAACTCCGCAGGTTGGTTAAATCAACTAAAGCTGTCCACCATTGCAACAACAAAGGTGAAAATTCTTCTTTTAAAATCGTGTACCCAAACTGAAACCAGGCATTATCCAAGATCCGGTCAATCTCTTGAATATCTTTAGTCACTTCGTAACTTGAGCGGGCCTCGCTGATCGCTTCACGGAACTGTTCAGGAAGATCCGCCAGATCTTCACTTTGAAGCACCGCTAACAACCACTCCGGTTGCCATACCCCTAATTTTGATAGTTGTTCCGGTTGTACATCTTCTGATTTTAAAATTAATTTTAAATTTTGAATATCATACCGATTTGCTAACCATCTCAACTCAGGCGCATTTTCACCTAATTCTAAGACCAACCTAATGATACGTTCTAATTCAGCATTAAGCGCGGACTCAAATTGTTGTGGATTAGCAATATTTCCCAATGCAGTCGCATATTCGGTCTCACCCAATTGGGTAAATAACTCCTCAACAGTGGTAGTATTGATTAACCTCTCCAGCTGTGAATTGTCCAACAACTTATTTTCCAACGACCTGATACGGCCTACTGCATATGCAAAATTACGTTCCCGCACGGCTTCACCCCTTCTCTTCAGCAAACAGGATCTCAGCTATCTGCGGTATTGATACTTCTTTAATTTCAGCAATCAAAGCTTCAAACGAACCATTGATCACATAACCTGGTCCGGTCAACAGGAAACCACCCTCAAAATCAGGTTGTTCTTGAGAGAGCGTTAACTTTGACTTGCTTCCAGCCTTGGCAATAAGCTCATTGGCTGTCTTAACAATGGTATTCCATTCAGTGGGTGAACCCGCGCCTTTAACTTCGCCCCCGCCATTCATTCCAGCTTGAGCTAATTTGTTTGCTAAAAATTTAATGCGCTTTTCTGCTGGAAGTTTCTTTAAACCTGCTAATACTTGAGTAAATACCATCTCAATCAGTTGGTATTTAGTCTCCAGTCTTCTTTTTTTACTTTCAATTTCAACTTCAGTCTTAACCCTGCGTTCAAGTTCTTCGGCCTTTTTCTTATATTCGTCAATTATTTTACCCCGACGAATCTCGGCTTTCGCCTTAGCTTCACTGATGATCCGGTCAGCTTCCTTTTGAGCAGATGCAATAATCTCTTCAGCCTCATTCTGTGCTTTACTTAGAATACTGTCGGTCAAAGCCTGCAAATCACTCATCGAATTTAACTCCTTTTATTTGATGTTTTGAACAATTAAGAAGGAGATAACGAATGCTAAAATTGCATAAGTTTCAACCATACCAGCATAGATAATCCCTTTGGTTGATTCATCAGGACGTTTCGCTAAAATACCCATACCGGCAACTACAACCCGGGCTTGCCAGATTCCCGACAACAAACCAACGATTCCAACCGGCATTCCCGCAATTAGATAATGGAGACCAGTCTCAATCGAAAGCCCCGAGGTTGCCAAAATTTTAAAGATCATCAATAGTCCGATAACAAAGCCATAAATACCTTGCGTACTTGGTAATGCCGCTAAAATCAAGGATTTACCAAATTTCGACGGGTCCTCGGTGATAACTCCTGATGCGGCTTGACCTGCCAATCCAACTCCATAGGCTGAACCATACCCTGAAAATAGAACTGCAACTACTACTCCTAAGAATGCTAAAAAAGTACCACTCATATTTAAGCCTCCCCTTCGTTGATTAAAAATGTATATTTTGGTTTATTTCTTAAAGGTGTAAATGGTTTCCCACCACCTTCATAAAACTTGCCAAAAAACTCCAAATACTGCAAGCGGCTGGCATGCACATAAGCTCCTAACACACTTAAAGCAAAATTGAGTAAATGCCCGACAACAAAGATTGCTGCTCCAAAGATCCAGCCAATAACCGGCATACTGTTAAAAGCTTGTCCGGCTAATTGCGTCATAATGCCTCCCATAACAGCCCCAGATAGTCCTAACGCCATCAATCGGGCATAAGAAAGTACATCACTGAAGAATCCGATACTACCATAAAGCGTCCCTAACCCGCCTGGAATCGCCAATAGCTTTGCAACAATCCCCTTCTTTCCACGGGTATTGCTGATTAATACACCCAGTGCTGAAAAGAGCAACAAGTAATTAAAGAGATTCGAATACGCTGATAAGCCGACTGCATCCTTACCAAGGACTAACATCACACTGATTAAAAAGAGTAACCATAAACCCTGATTCCAGAATGCATCTGCCCAACGTCCTTCTTTAATCGATCTCCAGGAACTGACGATGATTCCGAAAAACAGTTGCACAACCCCTAATCCAAAAGCAATTATTAAAAATGGAATTGCCTGCTCTACCGGATCAAAGATCCCAAACTTGGAAAAGAACCCAAGCGAGAAGAAACTTCCGGTTAAGATCCCAATTAGGATTGCTCCAAAGCTGCTAAATAAGAACATCTTGGAGAGACGCCGACCGATTGGTCCCATCTTTAACTTCAGTAAAAGAATCGCACAAATTGCTGCTAATAAGAGGCCATACCCGGCATCTCCCACTGCAATTCCAAAGAAGATGAAGAAAAACGGGACGATCGTCGGAGTCGGATCGACTTCACTCGACTGTGGATAACTAAAACTGTGGATTAAATACTCAAATGGTTCAACCAGTGAATTATTCTTTAAAACAACCGGAACTTCCTCGCCGGCTTCGGGATCGCTGGTAACCATCAGATACTGAAACTGCTGTTGGTCTAATTCTTGCTGCAATTTAGCAATTTCCTTTTGTAACACCCACCCGGTAATTCCGAAACTTCGTTTACTGACCACAAATCGACGGGTTGCTTCGTTACGTTCTTTATCACTTAACAACGAATCGTAAACGGCATGTAACAATCTCTTCTCTTGATTAAGGGTTTTAATCTTTGCTCTGATAGTATTCTCTTCTTGGGAAATCGTTTGCAACTCCGCGTCTAATTTGGCTAACTTGGCAGCAATTGTCGTTTCAAAGACAGGTAGAATCACCGTATTAATATTGTTTTTGTTTAATACTCCTTGAAAAGCTGCATATTCAGTTCGTTCGGTCACTAACAAAAATAAAGTTTGTTGACCGGTTTGATTGACTATTTCAAGATAAAAAGGATGATCCACTTCGGAAAGCAAGCTTACAATCTTTGATTCAGAAAGATCCGCAGCATATAAGGTGATTTGGAGGTTTTTAGTACCTTTAAGATCCTGATACGATAAATCCAACCTACTCCAATCCTTGAGAGTATCGTACAACGACAACACTTGATTGCGTCGTGCTTGTAACTGATTAAAATTCACCTCAACCTGCTGGATTTCAGTTAAGATTGCAGGCAAACGGCCTTCGGAAGCTAATAACGCTTCCAGTTCACTCGGGGTTAAATAAGTCTTAACACCCGCAAACTGCTCTATAATATTGGGTTTAACCGGCTCGATCAATTCCAAAAAATTAATTGCCCGGGATATTTCAGCCAGTTGACGGTCAATCTCGCTGTTCTGTTGTGTAACGTCCTGATCAATACTTTCAAGCACCAGTTTTTCAGAATCATTCTCTAAAACAAAAGGGGCAATTTCAATAATCGACAAGTCTTGTAACACTTTAACCATTCGCTCTGCCTGATCACGAAGAGCATAGATATGAACTTTTTTGATTTGGGCGATGCCCATTTAGCTCACTACCTTTTCTATTAAGATGCTGACTGCTTTGGCTATCTTAGCTTCGGTTCTGACAACAAGTTCCTTCAGTTCCGCCTCGATCCCGGTGCGTTGTTCTGCTTGCCAAACTTCCAATTGACGTCTCGTTTGTTCTAATAATGCTTCTCCAGCATTGATAACATCTTCTTCACTACTTTTTATCAGTTGATTCGCCTCTTCACGTTTACTCTTGATGAGGTTAGCTGCGTCTTCTTTTGCTTTTTCAACTATTTGAGCAGCTTCGGCTTCAGTACGTTGCAATTCTTCCCAAACCTCTAACGCCATATTCTCACTCCAATCAAACGACTGTTTTACAAAGCCTTATAAACTTATAAAAAAGTTAGGATTATATTCAACATTCACCCTCAAAGTCCTTTATTTATTAGAATAAAAATTCATCAATCAGTTACTTTCAGGTTTGATAACTCCTACTGAAAGGATTAACTTTAATCCATCTTCAACACTAAGATCAAGCATTACAATATCTTCTTCAGGTAGATAGATTAAAAATCCAGTTGTTGGGTTTGGTGCTGTTGGTATAAATACTCCCATTAACTTCTTGCCAATTTTGTCTGAGGATTCTTTTATAGCCTCACCAGTCAGAAAACCAATGCTTTGGATTCCCGGTCTCGGATATTCAACCATTACCACCTTTCTAAAGGCACCTTGATCACTACGGGTAAAGGCAACTCCTTCAGTGATTTGTTTTAATAAATTGTAAATTGTGTTTAAGATCGGAATTTTATTTAAGAGCTTCTCTCCATAGGCAATTAGCTTTCTCCCTAAATAATGACGGGCAAAAAGACCAGTTAAAGTTATTAAGATCACTAATACTATTAAGCCTAATCCCGGTACTCGCCCCTGCCATTCAATACCAAACAGTTGCAAAAGACGATAGAAATATCCGGCAAAATATTTATTAATAAAATTTCCTAAGATAGCATCAGTCTGGCGAAAACCCCAAAAGATTAATTTCAGTGAAACTGTTATTGGTAATAATATCAGTAAGCCGGTTAAAAAGTGTTTTTGAAAGTTTTTGAACAAAACAATCACCGCTTCTATAATTACTATAAGGGTTTCCATTCCATAGAAGAAACTCTTGAATTGTTAATTGTTTCAGAGCTCAATACCAGTCAATTCAAGCATTTGATCGATCAATTTATCAAAGACTGTTAAAGCATCTTCCACCGGTTTGGGTGACTGCATATCGACCCCGGCTTTATTGAGTATATTCAACGGATAATCCGAATCTCCACTCTTTAAAAATTCAAGATAGCGAACCCGCGCTTGCAATCCTTCATTTAACAACATTTGCGAAATCGCGGTAGCTGCCGAATAACCCGTAGCATACTTATACACATAAAACGGAGTATAGAAATGCGGAATCCTACTCCATTCCATGGCAATCTCTCCATCGATTATTGTTTCGGATCCATAATATAATTTATTTAGCTCAAAATATTTTTCACATAACCAATCAGCAGTTAACGCGCCGCCATTTTCAACCTCACTGTGAATCAGCTTCTCAAATTCGGCAAACATCGTCTGCCGAAAAACCGTCGTTCGAAATTGTTCTAAACGTTGATTGATTAAATACAATTTTTCATTTTTCTCAGTCGATTTTGCGGTTAGATACTCCATCAATAATGCTTCATTGACGGTAGAAGCAACTTCGGCTAAGAAAATTTTATAACTGGCATATACATAGGGCTGATGTTTGTTTGAATAATAACTATGTAATGCGTGTCCCATCTCATGCGCCAAAGTAAATACATCATTAATTTTCTCCTGATAATTCAGCAAAATATACGGATGGGTATTGTAAGCCCCCCAAGCATAAGCTCCACTTGTTTTCCCTTCAGTTTCATAGACATCGACCCAGCCATTGTCTAAACCGGTTTGGGCCAATAATTGATAATCATCCCCTAAAGGGGCCAAACTGTCAAGCACAAGCTCTTTTGCTTCTTCATAAGGTATGTTCCGCTGATATTCCGGGATCAATGGCGTGTAAAGGTCGTACATATGAATCTCAGGTAGATTGAGCATTCGTTTGCGCAACTTCAGGTAACGCTGTAAAGAAGGTAAGAAATTATGGACAACTTCAATTAACCGGTCATAGACAGAAACTGCAATATTATCACTATCCAATGAAGCTGCCAGTGCCGAATCAAATTTCCGGGCCTTGGCATAAAAAACATCGGCTTTAACTGAAGAACTTAAGGTAGAAGCTAAAGTATTGCGGTACTGATCATAAGTGTGGTATAAAGCTTGAAAAGCATCACGCCGCACCCTTTGGTCTTTACTCTCTAAAAAGCGAGAATACCTTCCTTTGGTTAATTCAACTTCTTCGCCATTCTCATCAACAATTGTTGGAAATCGTAAATCAGCATTGTCAAACATACTAAATATCGTACCGGCAGCATCGGCTACCTCACCAACTTCGGCTAATAATCTTTCTTCAGCTGCTGATAAAATATGCTCTTTTTGCCTGGTGATCTCATCAAATAAATGTTGGTATAGTTGCAGTTCAGGCAGTTGGTTCATATACTCTTCCAGACGGCCAGCAGGTAAATTTACTAAAGCAGGGATGATAAAGGCTAAAGCACCACTGGCTTCCGAAGCCAGACTTTGGATTCGATCACTCATTGCTTGATATAACGCAACTGTATTATCTTCATCCTTGTGCATCCTAGCATAGACATACAGTTTATCCAGCAATCTACCCAAGTTATCCTTCAATTGCAATACATTAAGCACCTTTGCGGCAGAATCAGTAAAACTTTCGTCAATCGCTTTAATATCAGCAATTAACTTTTTCAGATTTAGAAAATCGTCTTCCCAAGCTTGATCGGAGCTATAAATATCAGTGAGCTTCCAGCGATATTTAGCTGGGATTTCACTTCGTTTCGGTAAATCTTTAGTTTTAAGATTACTAGCCAAGGACGATCCCTCCTCATATTTTCCTACTTAACTATTTATATTATTGGGACTAAATTACAACTACCAAATTATTATCTTCCAATTCGCAATATTTATCCTGCCAGCTTTTCGAGCGCTTCTTTAAACACTTTAAAAAATTGCTGATTTTGTTCAACCGTTCCAAATGTCACTCTGATACAGGTCGGTAAACCAAATGAATGTGTTGCTCTTACAATTATTCCGTTTTGCAGTAAGTAATGATAGATTTCGGCACTATCACGACCACAATCAATTAAAATAAAGTTAGCTTCTGTCGGTAGATAACTTAGTTTTAACCGATCAAGTTCCCGATAAAATTCTGCACGGCTTTGTTTCACTAATTCTTTGCTCAACATAATATGTTCTTTACTATTTAGCGCCGCAATCCCTGCCACTTGGGCAAGGAGGTTCACATTAAAAGGTTCCTTAACTTTGAGCATCTGCTTAATCAATCCCGGATCCGCTACCGCATATCCCAACCGAATCCCTGCTAACCCATGGATCTTCGAAAAAGTACGATAGACCACTACATTTTTAAATCCTTCCTGCAGTAACTGAATTCCGTCAGGATAATCGGGATCTGTTGCAAAATCACTGTACGCTTCATCAACTACTACGACTATATCTTCGGGAATTGATCGTAAAAACGCTACCAGCTCATCTCTGGTAACAATCGTTCCCGTAGGATTGTTAGGATTACAAATAAAGATCATTTTGGTTTTTGAAGTAACCGCACTCCGCATTGCCTGCAAATCATTCCCCAAAGTTGTACCGGAGACAAATACCGGTTTGGCACCCATCAAAACAGTGATATATTCATATTGGCTAAATGTTGGCTGCGGAATAATCACTTCGTCTTGGGGGTTAAGGATTGTTTCACCTAAGATTTTATTAACTTCATCAGAACCATTACCAATCAACAAATGTTCCGGAGTAACGCCAAGCTCCTTGGCAAGGGCTTCTTTTAAATAATACTGATTAGCATCGGGATAAAGCGGTAATTGACCCATTGCTGCCGTTATCGCTTGACGAACTTCATTTGAAAATCCTAAAGGATTTTCATTGGAAGCCATTTTAATTGCCGTACTCAATCCTAATTCACGTTGCACTTCTTCTATCGGTTTTCCCGGGACATAAGGGGGTATCTGATTGATACATTCTCGTACTAATTTATCAAATTTCATTATTTAAACTCCTTCATTACATGTCGTCTTCAAACAGGTCCGGACGTAACCTAACAGCTTCTCTTAAATATACCGGTCTGATCCCTTCTTTCTTTAAGTCCGTATAAAAATGAATTAAGACACGGATACATTTTGGCAGTGCCCCCGGCTTAGCAATCTCCTGGGCACAGATCAAAGGTGTTGCAATTAAGCCTAACTGCCTGGCTGCAACTGCCGGAAATTCACTTTTAATATCCGGTGTCGTCGTAAAAATAATACTGACGATTGAATCTAAATCAATATTATTTTCTTTAATTATTGCTTCTAATAACTCTTTCGTAGCAGCTAAGATTGCTTCAGGGGTATCCTCATCAATTGTTATTCCACCACGAACAGCCCATAACTTCTCCATAATGATATTTACCCTCCAAACTAATTAACCGATAGCCCGATGACTTAATCCGACTGCCACTTCATCTAAATGAATCAATCCGATACTGAAAAATACAGCCACACTTACATGGTCACCTTTACGGGCAATTCCTAATTTACCGCCAACATTCAGACCGATTGCCTTAGTTATAATTTGAGCCATTGCTTCTCTGGTAGCACCGGCGATTGCCCCTTCTTCGGCGTGACAGTCTTTAATAATCAGTTCTCTTTTGGCTGCAACTACCGCCCGTTCAACAATGGTTTTCATGCTGGTAATCGCTTCACCGCCATAATCAACTGCTGCAGCCCTAATCTCTTTAGCTTTAAACTGTTCCTTTAGGCTTTTTTCTTCTTCACGTGATGAACTCATTGCCATTGTGAGCGCGCACTTTGCAACTTCTCTACTCCCGGTCTCGAGCATAAAACCCTCCTCAAACGATGTATTGATGCAGTAAAACTTCCGACCAAATGGACCTGTCAAGTCAATCAAAGCTCATTAAAGTTAATATCAAAAAAGCACCCGCCATCTTGAGTGCACTGATCTAATGGTCACCGCTGATTTATTTGTTATAAATTTAACATAATTCAGAAAATGATACAATAGTTCAAAATGATATTTGTTAAAGTTTTTGTTCATCTACTCTCCAACAAAGTACCTTCATATTGCTCAACAATCACTAATTGGCTTCTGACAGCCGGATAGGTAAGCATAAATTGAGTTATTAAAATCAAAAACAGCATAAGAAAAACTGCTAAAAAAAGTCTTCTTTCATTCAATTGTAACATAAAAAACAACTTTTCATACCAATAATGCTTTATCCGCATCAGGGCCCACTCCATTACTCATCAAGATTTGCAGCATGTTTTCCCGCAATATATCCCATCGAAAAAGCAATTTGAAGGTTATAACCACCGGTATATCCATCAACATCGACAACTTCACCTATAAAATAAAGACCGGAAACTAGTTTTGACTCCATTGTTTTGGGGTTAATTTCTTTAACATTGACACCACCGGCAGTCACAATTGCTTCACTGAAGGGACGCGGTTTTTCGACCAATAAAGCAAGTCCTTTGAATAGACCAACTAACTGCTGCCGTTCTGCTCTGGTGACCTGATGGACCGGTTTTAATCCGTCAATCTTTGACAACTCAATCATCACCGGTATTAAACTCTTTGGTAATAAATCGTCCAAAGCATTTTTATACAACTTGCGACTGTACTTTTCGAAATCACGTTGTAAGCGCCGGTCTAATTCTTCAACAGTCAGAGCCGGCTTAAGATCGATCTCTAGCTTTACCGATTTTGGTTCTTTTAATACCAATGGTACCACGGAACGGCTTAGACTTAATACAGTCGGACCTGAAACACCGTAACTGGTAAAAAGTAAATCACCAAATTCCGACCCAATTTTTCGATCTTTGTGATAACAACTGACTTCAACATTATTCAGGGTTAGTCCCTCAACATCCTGTGGCCATTCTTCAAACGTCTCGAGTGGAACTAACGAGGGATAAATATCAATAACCGAATGCCCGACACTGCGCGCTAATTGATAACCGTCACCGGTACTACCCGTGCCCGGATATGAAGCTCCGCCCGTAGCAACAATAACTTTGTTAGCCAAATACTTATCCCCGTTTACAGCTTTAACACCCACAACCGAGTTACTCTCATCTTTCATTATCTGATTGACACGGACATTATTAAGAATTCTAACTCCCAATTTTTTGAGGGTTTTTTCAAAACCGGCAACAATGTCAACTGCTTTATCTGATTCGGGAAAAACTCTTCTCCCCCGTTCCACTTTTAAAGGCACATTAAACTCTGATTCAACTAAATTCATTAATTCCTGTGGACCAAACTTTTGAAACACACTGTAAAGAAATCGCCCATTACCGGGAATATTATTAACTAATTCGTTTACTTCAGTATTGTTTGTCAGATTACAACGCCCAGCCCCGGTAATCAACAACTTTCGGCCAATATTCTTATTACGTTCAAGCAACAAGACTTCGGCCCCTTCGCGGGCGGCAATCATTGCCGCCATTAAGCCTGCTGCTCCTGCTCCTACAATTATCACATCTGCATCCATGAAATCCAAACCTCGAAATTATTTTTCTTGTCTCATTTTTCCACCAATTGGCCGACCGTTTTCGGTTTGGCACTATAGTCATCAATTAGCTCCATTATTTTTGGAAGTGCTTTTTTAGCAGCCTCTCTTCCAATCGCAATACATTCTTTGGCTTTATGAAAGTGTAAAACACCAGTTCCGCCGAGCTCCGGCACAATTGTAACATCAGCTACCGACATCTGCAAAGCATCCAGTCGGTTACCCATTATATCCATTACTTTTGCTAGAACATCAAAAACATTATTGATACGGTGGTGAGTATGATCAAAACTGACATTGACCGCAATCGTGATATCGCCATTCATCATCTTGGCGACTTCAACAGGAACTCCGGCAACAACTGCCCCGTCAACCAGGATTTGACCTTGATGCTCCACCGGATTAAATATTCCTGGTATTGAAATACTGGCACGGACCGCTGGAGCTAAGGGGCCTTCTTTAAAGATCACTTCTTCACCGGTTAATAGATTGGTAGCCACCACCCATAACTTGGTATCGAGCTCGTTAAAGTTCTTACCTTTGGTCAGTAGATCAATCAAACACTTTATTTTATTTCCATCAATCAATCCAAACGACGGCAGACGGAGATCAACCAAATTCTCCCACGACATTGCATCGATCACTTTTTCCAAATAATAAAGGTCCGTCCCGGAAGCAAATGTACTGCCGATCAACGCACCCATACTGGTCCCGACTATCCCGCTGATCTTGATCCCTGTTTCCATCAAAACCTGTAATACTCCAATATGGGCAAAACCTCTTGCTCCGCCTCCGCCTAAAACCAATATAATCTTTGGATATGGGTTCTGACTCGACATTCGCTACTCCTCCTGGAACATTTACATAACATAATTATTCAACAAAATCCAATAATGCCCTTCAATTTTTACGATTTATTCATCTTACGAAAATCTTAAAACTAGGGCTGGTGCGAAGTGAAATTTTGCACCAGCCCTTCATAAACTAACCCATTGAAACTCTTTAGGCAGTAATAATCTGCTCCGAATTCATCACCATAACCGGTTGGACTTCGATCTTCGGTTTGATGATCGCTTTGGCAATCACTTCTTCAATCCGCTCGACCGGAATGATTTCAATATCAGTTTCGGAGTCAAACATCTCTTGCCAATTTTCTTTAGGGATTAAGACCCGTTTAACCCCTGCTTCTTTGGCTGCCGCTATTTTAGGGACAACTCCTCCTATTGGCATAACACCACCCCGGATCGACATCTCACCGGTCATTGCAATTTCATTATCAACTGCCAAACCGGTTATTGCCGAATAAATTGCGGTTGCTAACGTAATCCCTGCCGATGGGCCATCAATCGGAACTCCTCCCGGAAAATTAATATGAATATCATAATCCGCCGGATTAACATCTAAGAATTTACGAATTGCCGTTAAAACATTTTCTACTGATCCTTTAGCCATGCTTTTGCGACGAATTGTTCTTCCCGGCTGACCCATCTCTTCCTCATCAACCACTCCGGTAGTTGTAATTACTCCACGGCCCGGTTCAGCAGGAACTGCCGATACTTCAACTTGAATCACCGACCCTGTATTGGGGCCATAGACTGCCAATCCATTTACATAGCCGACTTGCGGTTTTGGCGGAATAGTTACATGCGGCCGCGGTGAATACTGGCTACTATGGACCACCCACTCAACATCCTTAACCAAAATTTTATTTCGTCCTTCAGTGACTGCCAGACCAGCGGTTATCTGAATCAAATTCACTGCATCCCTACCGTTAGTAGCATATTTGGTAATTACATTTAAGACCCCGGGTTCCAGTTCAAAGTTGATTTTACGTGCTGCGTTACTGGCAATTAGAGATATTTCTTTGGGAGCCAAAGGTTGAAAAAAGATCTCGACACAACGCGAACGAATCGCTGCCGGAATCTCATGAGGCATCCTGGTTGTCGCTCCAACCAGACGAAAGTCTGCCGGAAGACCATTTTGAAAAATATCATGAATATGTGAAGGAATGTTAGTATCTTCGGAACTATAATAAGCACTCTCCAGAAAAACTTTCCGGTCCTCTAACACTTTTAGCAATTTATTCATCTGGACCTGATGCAACTCGCCAATCTCATCGATGAACAAAATACCCCCATGAGCTTTGGTTACAGCCCCGGGTTTGGGCTGGGGTATACCGGCAATTCCTAGTGGCCCTGCTCCCTGGTAAATTGGATCGTGAACCGAACCAATCAAGGGATCAGCTATTCCCCGATCATCAAACCGCGCCGTTGTGGCATCAATCTCGACAAATTTGGCATTTTCTTTGAATGGTGACAAGAATTGCTTTTTGGCTTCTTCTAGGACAACCCGGGCAGCTGCTGTTTTCCCTACTCCCGGTGGGCCATAGATAATTACATGTTGGGGATTAGGACCACATAATGCAGCGCGTAACGATTTTAAACCGGCGTCTTGGCCAATAATTTCATTAAAATTAACAGGTCGGGTTTTCTCCGAAAGCGGTTCCGTCAAAGAAATCCTGCGAAGGCGCTGCAATTTCTCCATCTCTTTGCGGGCTTCTCGATCCACAGCCACTTTATTCCCTTGTTGACTGCGCAACAAATTCCAAAAATACAAACCAATTACAATTGCGAAAAATAAGTTTACTAATCCAAGGATATTAGTAAGAATATCCATCAGGTCAACTCCTTTCTTTTTGAAAGTCACCAATAGTATCTACAAAAATCCCCAGATTTAAACTTAAATTTTATTATAAAAACAAAAAACCGGGTTTCCCCGGTTTTGTAATTATTAATTTATGCTGATTCTTCTTTCTTCTTCTTTCGAGGCTCAACCAGCACTTGCAAAGCACTTTCCGAACCATCAACCATACTTTTGGTCACAACTACCTTTTTAAGATCTGCCCGTGAAGGCACTTCATACATCAAGTCCATCATCAGTTTTTCAATAATTGAACGGAGGCCTCGGGCTCCGGTATTTCTGGCAGTTGCTTGTTTAGCAATTGATTCAATTGCATCATCTTCAAACAATAACTCAACATTATCAAGTTCAAACAGTTTCTGGAACTGTTTGATTAAAGCATTTTTAGGCTCGGTTAAGATTCGGATTAAGGCGTTTTCATCCAGAGCATCAAGAGCTACTACAATTGGCAGTCTTCCTACAAACTCCGGAATCAACCCATAACGCAACAGGTCTTCAGGAAGAATCTGGCGGAAAATTTCACCCAATGGTTTTTCCTTCTTGGATTTAATCTCGGCGCCAAATCCCATTGTCTTTTTACCAATGCGATTTTCGATGATCTTCTCTAAACCATCAAATGCACCACCACAGATAAACAATATGTTAGTGGTATCAAGTTGAATAAATTCCTGATGAGGATGCTTACGGCCACCCTGTGGCGGAACCGAAGCAATTGTCCCTTCAAGAATTTTTAATAAAGCTTGTTGAACTCCTTCTCCGGAGACATCTCTGGTAATTGAAGGGTTCTCTGATTTTCGCGCAATTTTATCAACTTCATCAATATAGATAATTCCTTTTTCTGCCCGTTCAACATCATAATCAGCAGCCTGAATCAGTTTTAGCAGAATGTTTTCAACATCCTCTCCTACATAACCGGCTTCAGTTAATGATGTGGCATCAGCGATCGCAAAAGGAACGTTTAATATTTTAGCTAAAGTCTGTGCCAGCAGTGTTTTACCGCAACCGGTTGGACCGAGCAGTAAGATATTGCTTTTTTGTAACTCAACATCGTCAAACCGGTCACCGGCATTAATCCGTTTATAATGATTATAAACTGCAACTGCTAGTGTTTTCTTGGCATCTTCTTGACCAATCACATATTGATCCAAAATCTCTTTAATCTCTTTTGGCTTTGGATTACTGGTCAAATCCAGATTAATTTCATCACTTAATTCTTCATCAATGATCTCATTGCATAACTCAATACATTCATCACAGATATAAACACCAGGCCCAGCAATAAGCTTTTTGACTTGTTCTTGAGCCTTGCCACAGAATGAACACTTCAACTGACCTTTATCATCACCGAACTTAAACATTTTGCCTCCTCATTTGGGTTTTTAGGGGGTCAAACTATTACTTCTGATTCCGGAAGATATCGTCAATGATACCATAACTTTTTGCTTCCTCAGCAGACATCCAGAAATCACGATCAACATCACGTTCAATTCTTTCCAAAGGCTGCCCGGTATGTTTTACTAAGATCTGATTACCAATCTCTCGGAGTTTTAAAATTTCTCTGGCTCTAATCTCAATATCGACGGCTTGACCTTCTGCACCACCATGTGGTTGATGGATCATCACCCTGGAATGCGGTAATGCAAAACGCTTACCTTTTGTACCTGCAGACAACAACAACGCAGCCATACTGGCGGCAATTCCAATGCAAATTGTAGAAACATGGGGTTTAATATGTTGCATTGTATCGTAAATTGCCAAACCGGAATAAACGACTCCACCCGGACTGTTTATATAAACGTAAATATCTTTTTCAGGATCCTCAGATTGTAAAAACAACAATTGGGCAATAACCAAGTTGGCCATATTATCATCAATTGGGCCACCTATAAATACAATCCGCTCTTTTAAAAGCCTTGAGAAAATATCAAAAGCCCGTTCTCCTCGATTAGTTTGTTCAACAACCATTGGAACCAAGTTCATTCAATCAACCCCCGCGTTTTGATTTAGAATTCAATCGATAATATCTGCTTCAAATACCCGATCAAATACTATCATTATGCTTACCAAATAATATTTGGTTTATAAGCAAATCGTAAAATTTTAATAATGAGGAGTGCCACTAAGTTATTACGCTTCAACTAGTTTGGGAATAGCAGTACTCTTAATTAAATCGGCACATTTTTCTAAAATTATAGCATGTTTTATATCGTGTAAACTGCCTTTGGCTTCCAAATCCTTTTTGAACTTTTTGACATTGGTCTGTTGATACATCGCTGCCAACTCGGCAATCTTATTATCCAATTCCTCTTCAGCTACTTCAAGGTTTTCAGCTTTGGCAATCTCAGCTAAAACTAAATCTGTCTTCACCCGCTTCTCTGCTTGAGGACGAAATTCTTCCAAAATTTCTTCCTTATTTTTATTAACATAGGCTAAATATTGTTCCAAATTAATACCTTGATATGCTAAATTGTGCTCAAAGCGGTGTAATAAATCTTCCATCTCTTGATTGATTAATGTTTCAGGAACTTCAACATCAGCATTGTCAACCGCTTTATCAATTGCTGCCTGAGCATACTCTGACTCAATCTCCCGTTCAGCCATTGCCGTCATTTTAGTTTTAAGGTCCTCTTTAAGAGCTTCCAAAGTCTCAAAGTTACCGACACTCTTAGCAAACTCATCATCCAATTCCGGAAATTCTTTTACTTTGATTTCTTTTAAAGCCACTTTAAAGACGGTAGCTTTGCCAGCCAAGTCCGGGCTGTGATAATCTTCCGGGAAAGTAACGTTGATTTCACGTTCTGTTCCTACTGTCATGCCAATCAGTTGGTCTTCAAAACCAGGGATAAAGCTTCCGGAACCGATCTCCAAAGTATGCGCCTGAGCAGCGCCGCCTGGGAATGGTTGCCCGTCAAGATATCCTTCAAAATCAATAACAGCAAAATCGCCTTTTTCTAATGTTTGCTTATCGCTGATCACCAATTCGGCTTGGCGCTCACGAATTGCCTGTAAACGTTCATCAACCTGTTCGTCAGTAATTTTTACCGATTTTTTCTCAACTTCCAATTCTTTGTAGGAACCAAGTTTAACCTCCGGTAAAACCTCGATCGTTAATGTATATGTAAATGGTTGCTCAACATTTAATGATTCTTTGATATCCAGTTTTGGTTGGGCAATCGGATGTAAATCATGCTCTTCAATTGCCTTCATATATCCTTTGGTAATCATGATGTCAAGCGCATCTTCAAACAATATTTCTTTACCATATTGTTTTTCTAAGATAGGTCTGGGAACATGCCCTTTTCGAAATCCCGGGATGCTTACTTTTTTGACAACCTGCTTATATGCCTCGGCTAATGCCTCCTCAATCTCCGGGACATCTACAGTAACCCCCACCGAAACAAAGTTCTTGTCTAGCTTTTCCAAATTTAACTGCATTTATGATCCTCCTGAATCTGTACTATTAATATATGTCCATCTGAACAAATCTTGCATTTCACTTTTTGCATTTCGACATTAACGGATAAAATCCTTTTTCTCAAAAAACTACCAATATACCCTGAGAGCACCGGCATTAATGTCCACTGAAAAAGTGAAGTAATATATATAAAAAACCCTCGAGCATTATCAAGGGTTATTTATACAAACTATAACGTTAGAACTGAATAATGTCAATAGTTTAACCATTTTTTAAAGATTAACTGCCGATTATTTAAAATTAAGTAAACATTTAATTTGGTGCGAGAGGCGGGACTTGAACCCGCACGGTTGCCCACTAGATCCTAAGTCTAGCGCGTCTGCCATTCCGCCACTCTCGCATGCATGAAGATTATAGCACTGGCATTGATATTCGTCAAGAGTCAAATCCAGGATTAATTGATGACTGACCGCATCCAGCCCAACAACCTTTCAAACAACGAGAAGTTTCTCCTAGGCACATCCATTGCTGCTATTACAGGTATTTGATCAATAATCTCTTCACCAAGTTTGACTTGTACTTCCCCAACCCGCTGAAATCTTGCAACCGGAGCTTGAATGAATTTTTTCAATTCGAGCTTCACTTTCAGGTCATTCTCCTTACCTTTAGGCAGTAAAAGTGTCAAATTCCGATTCGGTAATACCGGCACTCGACCTTTAGCTCCCATGACAACTGGGATTTCACCTAATTTTTCCAAAGTTGAAACCACATTCAGCAATTGATATTTTTGAAAACCATATTCAAACATTTTTTGAACATCTTCATACGTCTTTTTACTGTTAAGCACGACCGCAATCAAACGATGCCCATTACGGGTCGCTGAAGCCACCAGGCAGCGGCCTGCTTCTCTGGTATAGCCTGTTTTAACTCCATCAGCATACTGATAGCGCCAGAGCAGTTTATTGTGGTTATTAAGGATCCGCTCATCATCAGGCAGAGAAGAGAGTAATGAATGTTGTTTGGTCTTTACAATCTTGTCAAACAAGGGATTGTTCAATGCATATCTGGTGATTATCGCCAGGTCATAAGCAGTTGTCAAATGTCCTGGTTTAGGCATTCCGCTGCTGTTTAAGAAGGTTGTTGCTTTAGCCCCAAGCAGTTTGGCTTTTTCGGTCATCCATGCCGCATATTGTTCTTCAGAGCCGGCTAAATTTTCAGCCACCGCAACCGCAGCGTCATTCCCTGAGCTTAGCATCAGACCGTAAAGCATCTCTTCAAGTTTATACTGATCACCGGGTTTAAGATAGATTGATGAACCACCAACTCGACTCGCATTGGCTGAAGTCACAATCTTTTGGTTAAGATCACCGCGTTCCAAGGCAATTAAAGCAGTCATAATCTTGGTAGTACTCGCCGGAGGCCTGGGAATATGAGCGTTTTTCTCCAATAAGACCTTTCCTGTAGTAAAATCGAGTAATATAGCTGATTCGGCAACTAAATCCAAATCATCTGCCATAACCGGTTTGACACTTAAAAGTAAAAATGAACTTAATGCAAGGACAAATATTATAAACTTCATTTCTTTCTTTACGCACTCCATACTAAATCTTAATAATTCATCATCTTCGCAAGAATCTTTTAAATACCTTTCTGTTAAAAATGGTAATTGTTGCTTTGAAATGAAACTAAACACTGTTTGATTACGAAAACAAAAGCCCTTAATTGGGCTTTTATAAAACCGGATGCTACTTCAATGCACATTATTTCTTCTGTTAGCGTCGATCATCTCCTGAATTTTTTCCAGTAACTTCGGAGCTGAATCTAACAGACGATCAACCAGAACATTACTTTCGACTGGTAACAGTTTAGTCTGATCTTTACCTACTACCAAAAAAGCTACCGGATTAATGGTTATTCCGGCTCCACTCCCACCTCCAAAAGGAAGTTGACCGGTTTCACCGGAATCTTGGTTGCGATCCCGATCTTTCTCTTTGGACTTCACCTTGATACTCTCAAATTGACTTCCACCGGCTGCAAATCCGAAGGTCACTCTGGAGATCGGGACGATCACACTGCCATCCGGAGTTTCAACCGGGTCGCCAAGAATGGTATTAACATCCACCATCTCTTTGATATTTTGCATCGATGTTTTCATCAAACCTTCTATTGGATGTTCAGTCAATACTGACACCTCCTTTCAGTATTCGATGACGAAAACGATCTGTAAAAGCTGCAATAATAATATAGCCGAGTTTCACCCGGAATATACAGTCAAAAACAGTATCGAAACTAATGTCATAATAATCAGGGATTACCTCAATCTCCGGCGGCTGGCGAAACTGATATTTACTACTTAAATATCCAACTATACCGCTTTTAAGCCCCCATGCTAATCCATACAATATAGCATTAGTGCCTACATTACCGGTACCGAGCCGCGTCACCCACGAAAACCTTTGGAAATACCCCCGATTTTCCAAATTATCGGCGACTAACAACCAGCGGTGGTATTTGGCGGGTACCATATAGGTAAGTAAGGTCATCCCTAACCCAAAATGCCGGTATCGATGTAAAAAATCCCGCAAACTGCGGGAATCAGCAACACTTGACTTTTTTTCTTTACTTTTCAGCCAAAACCAACGCCCGGATTGCTCTTCTTTTTGTTTAAGCCCATCAGAAGTTGGCAGCAGTAAACTAACCTCACGTTTACGCTTAACCAAACCGTTAAGGAAGTTCATCTCGATAACTAAATTATCATCCCGTTTGATCTTCCGGTAACTAATCCGAAACTGGACCGGTAAGAAAAATAATATTATAAATGTACTTAAGAAAAGTAAGATAAACAGGAAACCCACCTCAGAAATACCAATCTGAGGTTATTTTTCCTCTGATCCGTCTCCCTATTCGCTGAAATCAGACTTTATTTTCAACTACTTTAAAGAAACTAAGATGTTTCCGGATTACGCTTCGGAACTGAAAGATCAAATCGTTTAAATAAGTGGTTGCAACAATTATCCCCAAGATCTGCGCCCAATCTTTGACACTTAACGGTGTTGTATAAAAAATCCGATTGAGCCATGGTAAATACAGCACCAATAATTGCATTACAGTCGACACCAAAACCGCACCGTTTAAATAGTGGTTTTCAAAAATATTAATCTGGAAAATTGTACGGTACTCCGAACGACATCTGAAGACAAACATCAGCTGTGAAAAGACTAATGTTGTAAAAGCCGCAGTCCGGGCCATAGCTAAATTATTGTCACCCAGTTTAATCATATACACTGCCAAAGTAGCTCCACCGATCAACAAGCCCTGTAAAATGATCTTCAGTCCCAAACCGCGACTGAAGATTCCCTCTTGGGGTGAACGGGGTAACCGCGCCATGATCCCTTTTTCCGCCGGATCAAGCCCCAGAGCAATTGCTGGTAATCCGTCAGTCACCAGATTCACCCATAAGATTTGGATTGGCAACATCGGAAATGGCATACCAAGCAGGATTCCGCCAAACATCGTTAAAATCTCACCCATATTACAACTCAGTAAGTAACGGATAAACTTCCGGATATTATCATAGATGATCCGCCCTTCTTCAATAGCTGCCACAATTGTCGCAAAATTATCATCAGCAATCACCATCGCCGAAGCTTCTTTAGTTACATCAGTACCACTTAGTCCCATCGCCACCCCAATATCAGCTTCTTTAATTGCCGGAGCATCGTTAACACCATCCCCGGTCATTGCTACAATTTCACCTTTCTGTTTTAAGGCTTTTACAACCCGTAATTTATGATTTGGTGAAACCCGGGCAAAGATATCAACATCTTTTACAATCTTAGCCAATTGTTGATCGGATAAATTATCAAGTTCAGCACCGGTTATGATCTTTCCATTCGGACGGAGTAAGCCAATCTGTTTGGCAATCGCTGCTGCAGTTTTCGGATAATCCCCAGTGATCATCTTCACTTGGATCCCCGCCCGCCGTGATTTTTCGACCGCTCTTTGCGATTCGGGCCGCGGCGGATCAGTCATTCCCATCAATCCTAAAAAGACTAATCCCTGTTCAGGATCTTTCTGTGAAGAACTGTTAATTTCGCCGGATTTCGCTTCACGCAATGCAAATGCCAATACTCTAAGCGCATCAGCGCCCCACTCATCAACTTTCTGCCTGATCTCGCGTCTTAATTGCGGGGTTAACGGAATTATTCCATCAGGAGAGAGCGCTGCGGAACAACGTTCCAAAATAACATCCGCTGCTCCTTTAACCACTAATTTTAGCTTATTTTGCCCATCGTTAACCCAAACACTCATCCGTTTCCGTTCCGATGAAAATGGTATTTCTCCTAAACGTTTGAAGGTGTCCTGTAACTTTTTTGGACTGATTCCCAGCTTCACAGCAGCTACCAACAACGCCCCTTCGGTCGGATCACCACAGATCATTGAGCCTTTAGTGCTGGCTTCATCCTCTAAAACAGCATTATTACAGAGAATTCCTGCTTGTAACAGTTCTTTCATACCATTCGGAAGATTATTGGTTTTCCCAAAATCCTGATCACTATATTCGCGCTCCTTAAGCGTCCACATTTTGGTCACTGAAAGTTTATTCTGCGTCAAAGTTCCGGTCTTATCGGAACAGATCACTGTGGCACAGCCCAATGTTTCAACAGCCGGAAGTTTTCGAATGATTGCATTGCGGCGAATCATTTTTTGGACTCCAATGGCTAACGCAATGGTCACAATAGCCGGTAACCCTTCCGGAATTGCCGCAACCGCCAAACTTACTGCTGATAAAAACATCTGACGGGGGTGTTCACCTCTTAAGATTCCTAAAGTCCCGACTGCCGCGCAGATTGTTAAACATAAGAGTACCAGCCACCTGCCTAACTCAGTTAATCTTCGCTGCAGCGGAGTCTCTTCATCAGTTGTAGTACTAATCATACCCGCAATCTTTCCAATCTCTGTCCGCATCCCGGTACCGGTGATAATTGCCTTACCACGTCCTTGAGCAATACTTGTTCCTGCAAAAATCATGTTTTTCTGGTCACCCAATACTAGATTGGCAGCTGAAATTGGCGCAACTTCTTTTTGAACCGGTATTGATTCGCCAGTCAGAGTTGCTTCATTTACCTCCAAATTAATTGCTTCAATAATTCGTCCATCCGCCGGAACGCGATCACCGCTCTCTAAAACAACAAGATCCCCTGGAACGATCTCTGCGGCGGCAATCTTTTGAATTTTGGAATTACGGATTACATTTGCCTGGGGTGCGGTTAATTCTTTTAAGGCTTCTAAGGATTTTTCAGCGCGGTATTCCTGAATAAACCCTAAAAATGCATTTAAGACAACAATTGCCACAATCGTAAGTGCATCAGCCTTCTCACCTAACAATCCTGATACAATGGCCGCACCAATTAATACCAAAACCATAAAATCTAAAAACTGTGACAGAAAGATCTGCCATGGAGAAATTTTTGCTGCTGCCTGCAACTGGTTTTTCCCATATTTAGTTAACCGCTGCTTCGCCTCTTGCCAATCCAATCCCTTGCAAAGATCTGTCTTTAATTCTTGGGCCACTTCAGTTATTGCCCGATTAAACCAATTCATCAACGTCTACCCCCGCATAGTTCACCTGAAAATTCAGTCACTATAAAATCTATGCCCGCACTTCACCCGGCAGACCCATTGATTGAAATCCGGACTAGAGCTATAATGAGAGAGATTGTAAAAAATTTTGGAGGTTTCTAATAATGCCGTTTGATGCTCCGGTAGTTGCTTGCCTAATCCAAGAATTACAGAAACTGTTACCGGTTAAAATTGATAAAATACACCAACCGTATCCTGACGAATTTCTCTTTTCCTGCTTTGGAAACGGCGAGTCGTTTAAGTTGTTAATTTCACTCAATTCCAAGTTCGCTAGAATTCATACCTTTTATGAAAACAAGCAAAATCCTTGCCAGCCATCTTCATTTTGTATGCTGTTACGAAAACATTTTAGCGGCTCCAAATTGGTTTCGGTAATGGTGGTCCCTTTTGAGCGAATTATTAAACTAAGTTTTGATGTTTATGACCAATTAGAAGGGCTTAGTCAAAAACATCTCTGGATTGAGTTCACCGGTAAAGCGGCCAATATGTTTGTTGTTGATCGCGACAATCGCATCATCGATTCCTGGAAACGGCTCGCCAACGGACAAGATAGAGAACGGGACTTAAGTAATGGTTCAAAATATGAATTACCTCCTACCGGTGGCCGCTGGAAACCGGTAACTTTATCTGAAACTGAATTTATTGCCTTGATCGAAAACCTTCCTCACACTGTTAGTCTTGAGCAGTTACTGCTGAAAAACTGGTATGGTCTTTCAAGTTTAACATGTAACGAACTGATTACCCGTGCTAAGCTGAATCCAGCCAAACTATGCTGTGAACTGACTTTAACCGAAATTAAACCGCTCTATCAAACTTTCATAAATTGGTCAACCCAGATTGAAACAGGACAATTTGAACCATGCGGAATTTACAACCAACAGGGAATCTTAATTGATTGTGCTGCCATATCGATCAGTTGTCAGCAATCCGAACATAAAGTAAAACCTGCTGATTCTTTAAATCAACTGGTCAGTGAGTTATTAAATACGAATCAGGAAAAAGAGAGGTTTAGAGAACAAAAAGCCAACTTAGCACGGAAAATAAAACAAAATCTTGATAAAGATCTTACTAAATTGGAAAAGCAACAAAAAGAAGTCAACCAAGCAGAACAAGGCGATCTATATCGAATTATGGGTGAGCTTTTAATCACCTATGGCTATCAAATTACTAAAGGAAGTCCTTGTGCCAAATTGGTCAATCACTACGACCCAGACGGAGAAGTAATGGAGATCAAGCTCGATCCAAGTTTAACCCCACACGAAAATGCACAAGTATATTTTAAAAAATACCAGAAAGCCAAGAAGGGTTTAGAGGCAATTGCGCTGCAAATCCAAAAAACCAAAGAATCAATCACTTACTTGGAAAGCTTGGAAGCATTGACCGAAAATGCATTGACAACTATTGACCTGGAGATGATTAACGACGAATTTCAAGCAACATACGGTAAACAGAATCATCAAGCCAATAAATCAAAGCAGAGCAATAACAGCAAAAAAGAGAAGGAGAAAGAAAACCTTACTAAACCGCGTCAATTTACTACACCGGCAGGACATACCATTCTGGTCGGACGCAACAATCTCCAAAATGATCGCTTAACCTTTAAAATAGCGGCTCCAACTGATCTTTGGTTTCATACTCAAAAGATTCCGGGTTCGCATGTAATTTTAAAACCACTGCCTGGAACGGAGGTTGATGACGCAACTCTAAATTTTGCCAGTCAATTGGCAGTTTATTTCAGTAAAGCCCGTAACTCTACCAAAGTCCCGGTTGACTATACCCAACGCAAGAACGTTAAAAAACCGCCAGGAGCAAAACCGGGGTTTGTAATCTATGAGCATTTTAAAACGGCAATCATCACTCCAGAACCCAAAATTTTAAAAATGTTTGAAATTGAAACCTAATGTAAAATACTGGTTGTCTTGAAACAATCAGTTTTTTATTTTTTTTGGATATCCTATTAGAAAGTGGAAGTAACGAAAACACTTTTTAAAGGAGTAACCAAATTTGAAAAATTGGGTATTTACAAATGAACAACTCGAAGACGGAGTTCAGGTTATTTTAAGTAAAAGTATCGATGATGGTTCAATCATGCATTGGGAACCGGTTGCTACCAAACTCCGCGGTTATGACGCCGCCCTCTTTCGGCAGGAGATCACGGCCCGCCATAAGAGCACTAATCATTGTACCGGTTCAGCAATTTTACCCTTACAAAAACCCCTTTCATATCAGGAACGAATCTGGCTTGGTTGGGAAGAACGGAAAGGCACCTCGCCATTTGGCCCCAACTATACCCGCCCGGCTACCGAACAACTGATCAAAGACCTCTTGCCACTGATTGCTGCTTACCAAGAGTTCCACCTTCATAAACTGGTGGTTGGAAAACCGGACTGGCGGCGCATTCGTCACAATGATTCCGGTTTTTATATGCCGGATCCTTTTGCACGTCTTTTTCTGGCAACCCCACAAATTGAGCTCCCAGCAGGCCTGTCATCTTGCCGTCCTCCTGAATCATACTATGGAGCGCAACCGACATTAGAAAGCGATATCTTCTATTTAGGGTTATCACTGTATGTAATTATCAGCGGTAAACTACCTTATGAATTAGAAAACAGCTGGCCGACCAGAGCTTTATTGAAGGGTGATATTATTCCATTGACCTACCACTGCCAAGAGATCAGTCCCGAATTATCAAATTTAATTACCCAAATGTTAGTAGCTAAAAAGCACGAACGGCCATCGATTGATCATGTAAAAAACGTCTGGGAAGAATCGATCAACTGTAATGACTGCCTTGCTTCACCAACCCAAAAAGTGGTTAATTTACGGAAATACCGCAGACGTAATCAGAAAATTTGGTTGAAGAAATCATTATTCAATCCTTTCTCTTATTTATTATTACTAGCTCTAATCGGATTTGGCTTCGGTACTCTTCTAATGCGAAATTGGGTCCAAAATCCGGTCACTCCCAAACAGATTGCCGCCCGTTTTTATGAAACCTGTTCCAATCCACTACAGATTGAAAGCTTTGCCCAAAACGGAATTGCCCGTGATATTTATGAAGCCCGTGTGCATCGAACACGACTAATAGCAGAGTTGTTAAGCCGTCCCATAATCGAAGTTCAAAAATTATCGGTTTTATCAGAAACCGACCACTTTGCTCTGATTGAGGCAAAAGTTACCTGGTGGCGTTGGGTTGATGGCAGCTGGCAACCCAATCAAAGTACCGAAATTATTAGTTTAGAAAGACGAAACAACCGTTGGCAGATTACCAAACGGTTGCAACAAGATGTAAACAAGATGTAAAATAATTTTTTATAGCAAAAACAACTAATTTTCCAATGTCCATCCAAGTTACCTAAACTATTAATCCCAATAAGATCACCCATCCGGTGATTGAAAGTGGGAGTGGCAATTTTAGTAATTTTGGATGGATTTTTCTAATTAATTATTTATTCCTTATTTGTTTTTGATGTTAAAACGGATTATCTAAGATATAATTATTATACCATTTAGTTTTTTAATAAATTATTGGGAGGCTTCTCAAATGTCCGGGTTTAAAGATTATCAATACGTTCGACCTGATATTGAAGGCTTAAAGCTGAAATTCAATCAGTTATTATCGCAATTTAATAATGCTGCAACGGCAGCAACCCAAAAACAAGTTATCGAAGCGATCAATAACCTACGCAATGAATTTGACAGTATGGAAGCTTTGGTCTATATTCGCCACACCATTGATACCAACGATCCCTATTACGAAGCTGAAAACAACTTCTTTGACGAGATAAAGCCAATTTATGAAGGCCTGGTTAACCAGTATTATCAAGCTTTAGTCACTTCCGACTATCGTAAGGAATTAGAAGCGTCTTTAGGGCAACAACTGTTCCGGATTGCGGAATTAAAACTACAAACTTTTGCCCCTGAAGTCATTACCGACTTACAAAAAGAAAACAAATTAATTAGCCAATACGTTAAACTGCGTGCTTCTGCCAAAATTCTTTTTGAAGGCGCAGAACGAAACTTAGAACAGATGATCCCGTTTCTTGAGTCACAGGACCGGACAATACGAATCAAAGCCCAGCAATCATTCACCAACTTCTTTGTCGAAAATGAAGCCCAATTTGATCAAATTTATGATGATTTAGTTAAACTCCGGACCGGAATTGCGCAGAAATTAGGTTTTAAAAACTTTATTGAATTAGGGTATGCCCGGCTGTCAAGGTCAGATTATAATGCTAAGATGGTAGCCGGTTATCGCCGTCAAGTTTTAGAAAGCATCGTCCCGTTAGCAACCAAACTAAGGCAGCGGCAGGCGAAACGGTTGAAAATCGATACTTTAAAATATTACGACGAACCATTGGAGTTTTTGACCGGTAATGCAACCCCCAAAGGTGACCCCCAGTGGATTATCAATAACGGTAAACAAATGTATCAAGAGCTCTCACCCGAAACTGGCGAATTCTTCAATTATATGATCAACAACGATCTCTTGGACTTGGTAGCCAAGAGCGGCAAGGCCGGTGGCGGTTATTGCACATACATCAGCAAGTACCAATCCCCGTTTATCTTCTCCAACTTCAATGGTACCTCCGGGGATGTCGATGTTCTAACCCACGAAGCCGGCCATGCTTTCCAGGTTTATACCAGCCGTCATTTTCAAATTCCTGAATATAACTGGCCCACTTTAGAAGCATGTGAAATCCACTCGATGAGTATGGAGTTCCTTGCCTGGCCATGGATGAAGCTCTTCTTTCAAACAGATGAACTTAAATACAAGTTTGCCCACTTAAGCGGTGCGATTCTATTTATTCCTTATGGGGTAACGGTTGATGAGTTCCAACATTGGGTTTATGAAAATCCTGACGCAACTCCGGCTGAGCGGAAAGCCACCTGGAGAAAGCTGGAACAAAAATACTTAGTCCACCGTGATTATGCTGATAATGACTTCTTAAACCGAGGCGGTTATTGGTTCCGCCAGGGACATATTTTTAGCGATCCCTTTTACTATATCGATTACACTTTAGCCCAAGTCTGTGCCTTCCAATTTTGGATCAAGTCCCAAAAAGACCCTGCCGCAGCCTGGCAAGATTACCTGAGGCTCTGCCAAGCCGGCGGCAGTATGTCGTTTATTGAACTGATTGAGCTGGCTAAGCTACAAAATCCTTTTAACGACGGGACACTCAAGAAGATTATTGCTCCTTTGGAAGCATGGCTGGACCAAGTGGATGATGAAAGGCTATAACCACCAATAACTATATTTGAATGTTTTTACTGTCCATTAAGGCTTGAAAATTCAAAAAACCGTTGGTCACAGGTTTAGCCAACCAAGGAGGTTGGCGTCGCGTAGAATTGAAACAGGATGTTTCATTGACATCGCCAATTAGCTTCACTTTCAGAAGTAAAGAATTGTAATGAACATTGACCTACAAATAACCTAATCTGTTCATTACAATTCTTCTAAAAAGAACTGCTTAGGCAGTTCTTTAACCCGCCGCCGGAACAGTGGGCCAACAGGACAAGCATCCAAAACAATTAACTAAAAAAATAATAATAAAAAGAACGGCTGTTTAAACTGTCCGTTCTCATAACAATAACAATAGATACAGTATTCTTCATTTTTAACTCCATTTTGCTCGCTACCATACAAACTGGTAGCATTCAGCGGCATCCCGCAACTCTGACAGAAATTGTGGTTCATTATTAACCCATCCTTTCAACAATTTAATTTAACTAATTTAATTGTAAACTGCTGTTGTGACAGCAGTATGTCAAGGAATGGACTAAAAAATAAAAATGTTCTTACCAAATTTCCAAACTTGAGCGGACAGCGTAATCACCAGCCACCTCCGCCACCTCCGCCACCGCCACCACCGGAAGAACCTCCTCCACTACTACCGGAACTCGAACCTGGAGCTACCGATGACGACGAAATTGAACTCGTCAATGAATTTCCCAGACTGTTTGCAAACATCCCAATATTACCGGAACTAAAGTCCGCCCCATGATACCAAACAGGAATATAGGGTTGCCCTTGTTCTTTAAGTCTGTCGAAGACTTTGGCAAACCGTTCCGCCCAAAGTTGTTCCACTCCCAAAGCCAGGGCATACGGCAGATACCTTTCAAATAGTTCCGGAGTCTCATTGGGAGGATTTAATAGGTTTAACCGTTCCTTTTCAGCAATCGACAAATACATCTTGAACCCTTCAACCTGGTCCAAAACTTTTCGTCCCTCAATAGTTGGGGCTTTTAATAACCGGAAGAAGATAATTTGCGTTACAATATGGAAAATGATAAAAATCAGACAAACAAAGTTGAATCTCTCATTTTTGACCATCTCCATAAACACGGGTATTGTAACAACAGACGAAAAGAACAAGCCACCAACAAAGTATGCGGTATTAGTGACAAAATATTTATTTTCATACGCTGCTGTTAACGTCTGATTAACAGTATTGATAGCTGCTGCAACCTTTTGGTAATAAGTATCATTAAAAGTAAACTTTGCGTTATTCTCAAGCAAGTTGCTGAAGATCTGTTTCTCCTCATTACTCAACCTTGATATGTCACTGCTTCGTTTAATAATCACCGTATCAAAACCCTGCTCGATCGTGAGTACACCTTTGACAGCCATATTAATAATCGCAGCAGCAAAGACTTTGTTATCATAACCCATATTCAAGATAAACCGCATTGCTGCCGGACTTAAATCTAACGGTGGTCGATAAAGCGGTATAATTGTACCCTTTTGCGGATCCCGGCCAACTTTTGACCAAACAATCAGGTAAAACAGGAGTAAAATAAAGAAACCGCCAATCATCAAGGTTATACCAAAATTATCCCGGATAAAATAGGAGAGCTGCTTGAAGACGCCCAGTTTTTGAATATATCCTTTTGGCCATGTTACCACAATAGTTAGCCCTTCATTTACTTCCAGCCTTTTGGTTGTTTTAAATACCGGACGATAGGAAGCATCCAGCTCCAACACACAATTTTGTTCAACCGATCCAAACTTACCGGTATAGCCTGTGAATGATAGCTTATCTAATGGGATTGTCTTTGGTAAATTAATCGTCGCTGTAGCCTGATTAATCGGAAATGACCAGCCATTTCCGGTAACATTCCAATACAGTTCATCATGTTCTTTAAAGAATCCTAACTGCCGATTGGTTTTATAAACAATCGTGTAGGTATAGACACCCGGAGGTAAATAAACAGCTTCGGAACCGATATAAACTCGTTTACCATTACTGAGGTTTCTCACAAAATAATGCTCGGCAATCCCATCGCGTTTTACTGAAACAACATCAAAACCGACAATATAACGATTCCCATGATTATCTTTATAACGGGTTGGAAAATCACGATAGATTCCTCGTTTAATTTGATCGCCTATGCTCCGGACTTTAATAGTCTCTGTCACCTGCATCGAAGCATCTTCAAAAACAGTAACCTCACTGTCAAACGAGAGAATAGCCTCTTCATCAGAGGCTAAAGACTTAATTGAGCAAAAAAACGTTAACAAACAGATCAATGCAACTATGAAATACTTTTTCGTCGTAATCACCACTTTCACCAAATCAAAGGTCAATCCAGATTTACTCCAGGCGCCTCGCGTTCAGCAACTGTTTCAATCTCGAAAAAATCCGCCTTTGTAAAACCCATTGCTTTTGCTACCAGCAGACTGGGAAAAGACTCCGCCAAGATATTAAAATTCCGAACCGTTCCATTATAATAACGCCGTGCCATCTGGATCTCATCCTCAATCTCTACCAGATTCTTGTGTAATACCAAGAAGTTCTGATTAGCCTTGAGATCGGGATAAGCTTCCGCAACCGCAAAGAGACTCTGGATACCATGTGTCAAAGCACTCTCAGCATTACTATATTCCTTGACAGTCGCAGCTTTACTACATTGATTTCGTAAT
>ERZ795045.823-NODE-823-length-37794-cov-20.993535_pt1 | contig 37794 bp, 30 predicted proteins | sample MGYA00375129_ERZ795045 | MGnify/ENA primary metagenome ERZ795045 (study PRJEB30174, sample SAMN05720166) | activated sludge metagenome | isolation source: anaerobic digester from wastewater treatment plant | place: Japan | collected 2015-05-15 ...
GCCCTTTTATTAATAAAATTTTTATGCGAGCACCGTCAGATCTTTTTTGAGAATTTTCCTCCGATTATCTTGTTACCATAAGGTTAACACATATACTATCCGCAAAAGCAATACCGAAGCTTTCCTCTCGGAGATTTGTTTCAATATAAACAAGCGGAGGCGGCAGCAAAATGCAATAAGATGATTGGATTTCAAGAAAAAACGCAACAAAAAAAGCACCTTCTTCGGTGCTTCTTATTTGGTGGAGATAAGCGGGTTCGAACCGCTGGCCTCTTGAATGCCATTCAAGCGCTCTACCAACTGAGCTATACCCCCGTTGTTCAGGAACTATATTGTAAACCAACTCCCGCCGCCTTGTCAACTGTTTTACATAAGGGAGTATTGACAATAATAGCATAAAATTGTATCATTCAATTATGAAAAGCTTATCAGACGGATACATTCTGGCAAGCGGGGCAAAGCTGCCCTGCGTAGGTTACGGCACCTGGCGCACGCCTCCCGGCGATATATGCGTAAACGGGGTTATTACCGCCTTACAAGCGGGTTACCGCCACATCGACACGGCGGCGGTCTACGAGAACGAAGAAAGCGTCGGCGAGGGCATAATAAAGAGCGGCGTCCCCCGCGAAGAGGTCTTTCTGACCAGCAAGCTCTGGAACACCGATCAGGGCAAAGACAGGGCCCTCAAAGCCTTCGAGCTTTCGCTCAAAAAGCTTAAGACCGGCTACCTCGACCTCTACCTCATACATTGGCCCGTGGCGTACGACTACAAAAAGACCTACCCCAAAGAGATGATCGAAAGCTGGCATGTACTCGAAACCCTCTACAAAGAAGGGCGGGTAAAGGCGATAGGGGTAAGCAACTTTCTCCCCCACCACATGGAGGATCTCCTCAAAGAGGCCGAAATAGCCCCGATGGTTAACCAAATCGAGCTTCACCCCGGCTGCGTCCAGACCGAAGCTGTGGATTTCTGCAGGCAAAAGGGCATAGTGCTGGAAGCGTGGAGCCCGCTTTGCAAAGCCAGAGTTTTCGACAACCCCACACTCCTAAGAATAGCCGCCGCCCACGGCAAAACCCCCGCGCAAGTCCTCGTGCGCTGGAGCCTTCAGATGGGCTTTGTGCCTCTGCCCAAATCGGTTACCCCTTCGCGCATAATAGAAAACGCCGCGGTTTTCGATTTCGGGTTAACACCTTCCGAAATGTCCGAAGTCACCGCCATCTCCGATGTCGGCCGCCTCGGCAGCCATCCCGACAGGTGTAATTTCTGACACCTTCAGGCTTTTCGTTTCGATTAAAAAATAAAGGCTCTCAGGACAGAGAGCCTTTTGCGTTTATGGCGATTTTAATCTTTTTACCCTTTTATCAAGGATATCAACTTTGCCTCAACCTCGGCGGCGTTGGCCTTGCCTCTGGTTGCCTTCATAACATACCCCAGTACCGCCTTAAGGGCAATCTCTTTGCCCGCGAGGAAGTCGGCCACCGCTTTTTGGTTGGCGGCTATGGCTTCCTTGCAAAGCCTGTCCACCTCGGCGGGGTCTACCGAGGCCAGGTCGGACGCCGTAAGGAAGTCGGTGCAAGGCTTGCCCGAAGCAAGCATCTTGGTAAGCGTGTCACGGGCGATGTTTGCCGTAATTTTGCCTCCGTCCAGCAGTTTTATAAGCTCTGCAAGCATCTCGGGGGTAATCGGAAGGGCAAACTTCTCCTTTTCTTCTTCGGTGGCGAAGTTGCGGAATATGTGGGTAACTATAAGGTTGCAGGCATTTTTGGGTGAGGCGCCCGCGGCTACGGCCTTTTCAAAATAATCGGCTATGTTTTTGTATTTTATAATCAAAGCCGACTCTGTCGCGGGAAGCCCGAGTTCGGTGGTATAGCGCGCCTGCTTCTGCCGGGGCAGTTCGGGCAGCCCTGCTTTAATCCTTTCTATTATTTCCTCGCTCACCTCTATCTGCGGCAGGTCGGGGTCGCGGAAGTAGCGGTAATCCTGCGCGTCCTCTTTGCCGCGCATACTTTCGGTAGTGCCGCTCACCTCGTCAAACCTGCGGGTTTCCTGCTCGACTGCCTGCCCGCTCTCCACCAAATCTACCTGTCGCGCGAATTCGTAAGCCAGCGCCTTTTCGATAAAGGAAAGCGAGTTCATATTCTTTATCTCGCAGCGGGTGCCGAAGGTTGTCTGCCCCACGGGGCGTATGGATATATTAACATCGCAGCGCATCGAGCCTTCCTGCATCTTGCAGTCCGAAACGCCTATGTGGCGGAGGATAAGCTGAAGCTTTTCTAGGTATTCCCTTGCTTCGTCTATGCTGCGGATATCGGGCTTTGTGACTATCTCTATGAGAGGCACTCCGCCCCTGTTATAATCTACATAAGTGTAACCGCCCTCATGCACAAGCTTTCCGGCGTCCTCTTCCATATGGATGCGCAGAATGCCTATGCGCCTGCCGCTGTCAAGCTCTATATAGCCCTCTTTGCAGATGGGCTCGTCAAACTGCGAAATCTGGTACGCCTTGGGCAGGTCGGGATATACATAATTTTTGCGATCCATGTGGGTGGAGCGGCTTATCTCGCAATTCGTGGCAAGCCCCGCCTTAATGGCGTACTCCAGTACCTTTTTGTTGAGGATAGGCAGCGTCCCCGGCTCGCCCGTGCATACGGGGCAGCAATGGGTGTTTGGCTCGCCGCCGAAGTCGGTGGGGCAGGAGCAGAATATCTTGGACTTGGTCGAAAGCTCCACATGGGTTTCAAGTCCGACAACCATTTCGTACTTCATAGCCTTACCCCCATTTCGAGAGGAGTAACCCCCGAAAGCCCGCTTTGCTCGAAGCTATGGGCAAGCCCCAGGATTTTGCCCTCCTCAAACTTGTTTCCGATAAGCTGCATGCCTATGGGCAGGCCCTTGCTGTCCTTGCCGCATGGCAGGCTGACGGCGGGCAGGCCCGCAATATTCGCGGGCACCGTAAAGATGTCGGCAAGATAGGTTTCGATGGGGTTGTCCGAGGCGTAGTCAAGCGGGAAAGCCGTCCTCGTCGCGACGGGCGAAATTATGGCGTCGCACTTTGCGAATATCTCGCCGAAGGAAGCGATTATGCGGTTTCTCAGAATCTGCGCTTTCTTGTAATACGCGTCAAAGTATCCCGAACTAAGCACATAGGTACCCAAAAGTATCCTTTTCTGTACTTCCTTGCCGAAGCCCTCGCTTCTCGTCGTAACAATCATATCGTCTATATCGGTGTAGCGCGAGGCGCGGTACCCAAGCCTTATGCCGTCGTAGCGCCCCAGGTTGGAGCTTGCCTCGGCGCAGGCAAGAATGTAATACACGGGCACCACATACTTGATGAGGGGCATATCGACCTCGACTATCTCGGCGCCTTCGCTTTCGTAAAACTTAACCGCCTTAAACACGGCTTCCTTTATCTCGGCGTTAAGATCCTCATAGAAGCTTTTAACTATGCCTATGCGCTTTCCTTTTACCGAAGCGGCGGCAAGGCTGCTAGCTATCGGCTCGGCGGGCGCGTTTTTCGCCGAGGTATGGTCTTTTTCGTCGTGCCCTTTAATGGCGTCAAACACGATGGCGGCGTCTTCTACCGAAGAAGCTATGGGCCCGATTTGGTCCAGGCCCGAGGCGTATGCCAGAAGCCCGTAGCGGGAAACGGCGCCGTAAGTCGGCTTAAGCCCGACAACGCCGCAGAAGGCTGCGGGCTGGCGTATAGAGCCGCCCGTATCCGAGCCTATGGAGTAAACGGCGGTATTCGACGCGACCGAAGCCGCCGAGCCGCCCGAGCTTCCGCCCGAAACATAGTTTTTATTGTAGGGATTGTAAGTGGGGCCGTAGCAGGAGGTTTCGCAGGTCGAGCCCATGGCAAAATCATCCATATTGGCTTTACCTAAAAGCACCGCCCCGCCCTTAGAAAGCTTTTCCCACACAAAAGAATTGTATGTCGGCCTGTACCCCGATAAAATCTTAGAGCAGCAGGTAGTCTCGACATCCTTTACCGTCATATTATCTTTAAGGCTCATCGGAATGCCCGCGAGAGGCCCGAGGTCATCGCCCCTCTTGAAAGCCTCGTCGGCTTCCATGGCAAGATTAAGCGCCATATCTTCGGTAACTTTAGCGTAAGCGTGCACCGATGGCTCTACCGCCTTTATTGCCTCAAGGTATTTCTTTGTAAGCTCGAGGCTTGTTATTTCGCCGCGGCGGAGCATCCCGCCGATTGTCTTAATCCTACTTGCCATCGGCTTTCCTCCTCTTTACGGGGAAGAAGCCCTTGTCGCCGCCGCCCACATTCTGAAGTATAACTTCCTGCGGGAAGCACTCCTTAACCACGTCGTCGCGAAGCTCTTCCATGCGCACTGTCGTGCCGCCTTTGTACACCTCGCCCTCGGCGATAGCCGAGTTGATTTTGGCGGCAAAGTCGACAATCTCGGCCATATCCTTTGTAAGGCTCTCGAGGTCTTTATCCTCTACCTTAAGTTTGGCGAGCTTGGCAAGCCAAAGCACTTCCTGTTTGGTAATCATAATTTGTCACCTTTAGCGTATCTTGATGTGAACCTCGCGCAGTTGCTGCTCGGTAACCTCCGACGGCGCGCCCATAAGGAGGTCCTGGGCGTTCTTGTTCATCGGGAAGGCTATTACCTCGCGTATGTTCTGCTCGCGGGTGAGAAGCATAAGAATACGGTCTACGCCGGGCGCCATGCCCGCGTGAGGCGGCGCGCCGTATTTGAAAGCGTTATATAGCGAGGGGAATTTGGTCTTTAAGGTATCCTCGTCGTAGCCGGCTATCTCGAAGGCCTTTACCATCGTGGCAACCTCGTGGTTTCTCACGGCTCCGCTCGAAAGCTCGACGCCGTTGCAAACTATGTCGTATTGGTAGGCAAGAATCTCCGAGGGGTCTTTGGTCGTAAGCGCCTCGTAGCCGCCCTGGGGCATCGAGAAGGGGTTATGCGTAAACGCCCACTTGCCCGTTTCCTCGTCTATGCCGTACATGGGGAAGTCGGTTATAAAGCAGAAGCGGAAGGCGTTTTCCTCTATTAGCCCCAGCTTTTCGCCAAGCCTTTGCCTTATCTGCCCGGCGTAGGAGTTGGCCTTGTCCTCGGTGTCCGCGATAAAGAACAGCAGGTCGCCGACATTAAGCCCGGCAAGGCTTGCCAGCTCTTTTTTAAGCTCGGCGGGTATAAACTTGTCGATGGGGCCCTTGTAGCTTCCGTCCTCCTGAACGGTAATGTATCCAAGGCCTTGCATCCCTATCTCTATGGCGAAAGCCAGCATCTGCTCGTGGAAGCTCTTTGTGCAGGAAGCGCCGCCGGGCACCCTTATGCCGCGCACCGTCTTGTTTTTGAAGGGCGCGAAAGAGCACTTGTTGAAGAAGTCGGACAAGTCGATAATGTAAAGGGGGTTTCTGAGGTCGGGCTTATCCGAACCGTAGCGCAGCATGGCTTCTTTGTATGTTATGCGGGGGAAGGGAGCCGGTGTAACCTCAGCCCCTCCGCCGAACCTTTCAAATATCGTATAAAGCACCCTTTCGGCAACCGCAAAGACATCCTCTTGAGTGGCGAAGGACATCTCAAAGTCCAGCTGATAAAACTCGCCGGGCGAACGGTCGGCTCTCGCGTCTTCGTCGCGGAAGCAGGGGGCAATCTGGAAGTAGCGGTCGAAGCCCGACACCATCAGGAGCTGCTTGAAAATCTGCGGGGCCTGGGGCAGGGCGTAGAACTTGCCCTTATGCTTGCGGCTGGGTACAAGGTAGTCCCTTGCGCCCTCGGGAGAGGAAGCCGTAAGGATGGGCGTGGTAATCTCGACAAAGCCTTCCGCCCTCATAAGGTCGCGCATGGCGGCGACAACCTGCGAGCGGAGAAGTATTTTATTATGCACGGCGGGATTGCGAAGGTCAAGGTATCTGTATTTAAGCCGAAGCTCCTCTTTAACCTCGGTAGAGGTGGGAACCTCGAAGGGCAGGGGCTCAAGAATATCGCCCAATATATTTACCTCGCTCGCCACCAGCTCGACGGTGCCCGTCGCGATTTTTGGGTTTACGGTATCGGGGTCGCGAAGCCTGAGCGTACCCTCGACGGATATGCATTGCTCGCGGCTAAGCTTATCCACGGTTTCGGGGTTATGGATAACAATCTGCACAACCCCGTAGTGGTCGCGCAGGTCTATGAAGGATACGCCGCCGTGGTCGCGGATGTTTTCCACCCAGCCCGCGAGGCGGAGTTTGCTGTCCAGAAGTGAGTCGTTGATTTCGCCGATGTTGTGAGTGCGGTAAATGTTCTGAGTTTTCATAAAAATATCCTTTTTTGCTTGCGAATATGCCTTTTTGTCCGATGCTAAAAATTAACAGTTGTACTAAATATTAACATATTAAAGGCTTTTCAGTCAACAAAATAGCCTCCGAAATAAAGGCGATGCCCTCAATCGGGCGCAAAATGCCGAATTTATGCTATACTTATGTAAGCGGGCAAAGCGGTATCGCCGCCCGCCCAAACTACCTGCGCGAAAAGAGGGAAATTTATGAAAGTAGTCATCGCTCCCGACAGTTTCAAAGGCACGCTTACGGCGGCGGAGGTCGCCTCGCTAATCGCCAAAGCTCTTAAGGAAAACTACCCCGAAACAGAAACCGACGAAGCCCCCGTCGCCGACGGCGGAGAGGGCACTTTAGACTGTATTTACAAGGCAATCGGCGGGCAGCTGATTTCCAAAAGGGTGCGCGGCCCGTACCAAAAGAAGGTGACGGCCCGCCTTCTCATAACCCCCGGCGGCAGCGCCGTTGTCGAGCTGGCCGAGGCGGCAGGCCTGGCAATCGTAAAGGACAACAAAAACCCCATGCTCACCACCACCTACGGCGTGGGCGAGCTGATAAAAGAAGCCCTCGACAGGGGCGCGGGGGAAGTCATCCTTGCCCTCGGCGGAAGCTCGACCAACGACGGCGGCATAGGTATGGCGGTCGCCTTGGGGCTTAAAGCCTACGATAAAGACGGCAACGAGTTTCTCCCGACGGGAGGCACGCTTTCGGAAATATGGCGGCTCGATTTCCGCGGTTTGGATACCCGAATATCAAAAACAAGATTTCTTGCCCTCTGCGATGTCACAACCGGACTTTGCGGCAAAGAGGGCGCGGCATACATATTCGCCCCGCAAAAGGGCGCCACGGCCGAGATGCTTCCGCTTCTCGACAAAGGGCTTTTTGACCTCAACAAACGCATAGAGGAAGCCACGGGCAAAAGCTATCTTGAACTTGAAGGCGGGGGCGCCGCGGGCGGCGCGGGAGCGGGAGCTGCGGCGTTCTTATCCGCCAAAATGGTAAGGGGCATCGAAACAATTCTCGACCTCATAAACTTCGACGCCCGCATAAAAGACGCCGATTATGTAATCACGGGAGAGGGCAGGGCGGATAACCAAAGCTTTATGGGCAAGGTGCTAAGCGGCGTAGCGAACAGGGTATCCGAAACCAACGCTAAACTTATACTTCTTGTGGGCTCCTGCGTTGCCGACGAAGAAACGCTTAAGCGCTACGGCGTAACTGCCGTTTACCAAACGGGAACCAAAGGCAACACCCTATCCGAGATAAAGAAAAAGGCCCCTGCAGACCTCTACTTCGCCGCCAAAAAGATAGTTCTTTAGCGGTATTATTCTTTAGAAGGGTAAACAAAAGGATCGTCCGCCTCGTTTTTTGCGAAGCGGTTGCCGACAATTGCGTAAATTATGTTTACAAACACGCATACGCCGGCCGAAACTCCCGTGCCAACATAAAGCCCGACGGGCTCTATCTTATAGAACAAATACAATAAAACAAACACTTCAAAAACCATCTGGCAGAGAACAAACGCCCTCAGCCTGAAGATGGTTTTTTTATCCCAGATTATCTCTGTCGCCTGCATAAATGCTGTATCAGATTTTTCGAGGTCTTCGGGGTTGACAAACTCCCAGAACCTTCTTCTCACAAGGTAATTTCCCACAAGCCTTATTAGTATGCAAAGGGGGATGCCCCAGGTAGCCGCGGTCAGGGCAAGCGCGGGCAGCCCTACCTCGTCGGGCAGGTCGGGAAGCCTCAGCAGCACAAAAAACGCGAGGATAAGCACGGATACAAAGATCCACAGCACCATAAAGGTTATGGACGCCTTATCGCCTTTTGAGCCCGCCATCCTGAACTCTCCGTACTGCGGAAGGATAATATTAAACTTTTTTATAACCTTTTTGAAATTCACGGGAGGGTTGGTCAGAAGGTATTTAATCCTTCTGTAGCGGAATATCTCGTTTATTATAAGCGGCGACCACGCGGCGGCCAGATACCCTATTGCGATGGACGAAACGGCAAAGTACATTTTAAGGGCTTCTCTCGGCAGCGAGCTGTCCCACTTAAAAATAACAAAATAGGCAAAGGCCTCGAGCCCCGCGAAAACGGCGTACGAAAGGAAAAGAATTATTAAGCTTTTTGCCAGCGGAAAGACTGTGATGTATTCCGCCAGAATCGTTTTAAGCTTCTTCATTTATTCGATTATATACCATGCGCGCAAGGCAGTCAATCCGGCCTTCCCCAAAAAAATCTTGCCCAAAACAAAAAAGCATAAAAATCCGCGCAAATTTGATATAATAAGCCTATTAAACCAAACTAACGGGGGCGTTATGGCGCAGGTAAAACTCACAAGGAAGCAAAACCTAATACAAACGCTTAAGTTTGTGCTGTTTTCGGCGTCGGCGGGGATAATCCAGACGGTAACCTTCACGCTGATGAACGAGCTCGGCGACTTGCCGTACTGGCCGTCTTACCTTACGGCGCTTGTCTTGTCGGTGCTGTGGAATTTCACTCTAAACCGCAGGTTCACCTTCAAATCGGCAAAGAATGTGCCCATAGCCATGCTTATGGTCGCGGGCTACTATGCCGTGTTCACCCCGGCGTCAACCCTTTGGGGGCAGGCGCTCACCGACATCGGCTGGAACGAGTACCTCGTCCTCTTCTTCACAATGCTTATAAACCTCACCACCGAATACCTGTTCACGAGGTTCGTGGTGTACAGAAACTCAATAAACACAAACGCCTACGCCCGCAAGGAGAAAGAAATGAAAGCACTCGAACGCTACTTTTTCAGCAAAGCCGGATACATCACCAAAGACCTTAACAGAGAGAAGTTTTTAGACAGCCTCACCCCCTACGCCAAGCCGGGCGGCATAGTGTTCGCGGGCGACAGCATAACCGAAGGCTTCGCCGTCGGCGAATACTTCGCGGGCTATCCCGTTTATAACAGGGGCATAGGCGGCGACACCTCGGCGGAGCTTCTCGCCAGGACAAAGGCCCACATCAACGCCCTTTCGCCCTCAAAGGTATTCATACTGATAGGCACAAACGACCTCGCTCACGGCTTCCCCGTCGCCGAAATCGCCCAAAACATTCAAAAAATCGTCACCACGATAAAAGAGGACGCTCCGGGGGCAAAAATCCACATCATCTCGGTGCTTCCCGTAAGCAACAAGATAATACTGAAGCGCAATCCCAAAATACTTGCCCTAAACGAGCTTCTGAAAGGTATACCCGATGTAAAATACATCGATGTAAACCCCGAATTCGCGGGCGCTAACGGCGACCTCAAGCCCCAATACACCTACGACGGGCTGCACCTTACACAGCAGGGCTACGCCCGCTTCCGCGAGCTCCTTATGCCCTATATCGAGGAATAATAGTTCAGCTGATTCCTCGCGTTCTCGCGGAAATAACGGCACTCCTCCGAATACCCGTACTTGTTACGGAAATAATTAATATAATAATCGCCGACTCTTACCTTTCTTCCCGCCTCGCCTTTAAGGATTACTTTAACCGTATCCAAAAGGATGGCGATATCCAGCCTTAACGAACACTTTTCTGTATAATAGACATCGAAATAGCTTCTTTCGGATACCGAAAGGTAGCCGTTTCCGCTTGTCTGCGCCAGCCCCGTAAGCCCGGGGCGGACGCTGAATTTCCTGTACTCCCACGGCTCGTAAACGCCGATATACGCGGGCAGCAGGGGGCGTGGGCCCACGAAACTCATATCCCCCTTTAGCACATTAAACAACTGCGGCAGCTCATCCAGCTTGTAACGCCTGAGAAACCCCCCGAAGCGGGTTACATTGTCGTTATCTTCTTCGATAACCGCCCGCTCGACCGAAAAGCGCACATTAATCGATTTCATCGTGCGGAATTTATAAACATAAAAAAACTTTCCCCGATACCCCACCCGAAGCTGGCGGAAGATGACATTCCCCTTCCCGTCCGAGGCAACCAGTGCCGCGGCAAAGAAAAATACGGGCAATAGAAGGATAATCGCCATAAGGGCGGCAATCCTGTCAAACCAATACTTAAAGATAGGATATCTTCTTCTCATCCTTCCCCGCGCCTTTAGTATGCGGCACGGGCGGGGCTTTAATTATCGGCGCAAATCACAAAGCGCGGTTAAACTACCCGAAGAACGGCAAAATTCCGTCTTGCCAAATGGGCAAGCCTGTTATACAATTTTTAATATGAAAAAGCGCCTTAAAATAATGATCGCTGCAATTTTATGCTTTATGTGCGCCTTCGGCGCCGCGGGATGCAACAATAATGAAGAACCCGCGATTCCCGACCCGCCCCTTTATTTCAACGAAAACGGCGAGTTCGTCATCGTCCAGTTCGCCGACTTCCACGAATGGGCGGGCAAAGAAGGCTACAAAAGCAGAGACGACATGCTATACACCCTTTCTCCCCTTATCGAAGCATATATAAGGGATGTCCTGGACGCGATAAAGCCCGATTTCGTCGTGCTTACGGGGGACAACATCTTTAACCTTAGCTTTCTCGACAGGGTGCACAAGGTAAGCGCCCATACTATGACCCTGATTGCCGACATTTTCGAGGAAAAGCAGGTCTATTGGAGCTACACCTTCGGCAACCACGACACCGAGGGCGGCACAACCAAAGAGGACTACCTCAAAGCCACAAGCACATACAAATACTGCCTGGCGGGGCTGGAGGACGGCGAATACTACAAAGCCTTATCCTACGAGGCGGACGAAACCGACTACCGCGCGGGCAACTTCTCCATACCCGTATACGGTAAGGACAAAAAATCCTATGCCTATAACATTTTTATACTCGACAGCGGCTCGTACACCTATGTGCCGCCGTCATATTTACCTTACAGATACATTCTGGACGAGCAGGTCGACTGGTACGCCGCGCAAGCCCTGGCCCTCAAAGAAGCAAACGGCGGAGCCGTTGTCCCTTCGGTAATGTTCACTCATATACCCTTATTCGAACATGAGGAAGCCTACGGGCAGGGCGGCCCCTCGATAGGTCGTTGGGTGGGCATAAGCCCCTCAACCACCCGCTCAAAGATAGTACAAAGGGCTTTGGAAATAGGGGATATGAAAGCAATCTTTGTGGGGCACAACCACTATAACTCTTTCACGGGCTTTTATGCGCAAGGGGATAAAAAGATAATGATGGGCATAACCCCCCCCGGGCATCCTGCGAAGGTTACGAGGATACCGAAGAAACTATGTACTGCCGCGTAATCACCCTGAAAGATAACGGCAGCCTCACCACTTACATCCACACCAACGACATCAGCCCCTCTAACCCCAACGGCATTTTCAGAAACGAAACCCTAAGCTGCCCGGCTTAGGGCCGCTCGCTTCGTTCGCGCAGGGGGGCTCGCCTTCGGCTCGCCCGTACCAAGCGCCTTGCCTTCGGCTCGGCAACAAACGGATTAGGATTATATAAAAAGAGCTGTCCTTTGCGGGACAGCTCTTTGCCTTTACAAAATCGCTACCGATTAATCAAAGAAAGCGTAGTATATCGCCTGTATTGCCTTTTCGTAATCCTTTTCCTCTACGCCGATTATGATGTTCATTTCGCTGGAGCCCTGGTCTATCATGCGCACATTGACGCCGGACTCAAAAAGGGCCGTAAATATCTTGGCGGCGGTACCTATTTGGTTTGCCATACCGTGGCCGACAACGGCTATAAGGGCGAGGTTATGCAAAACCTCTATGCTGTCGGGGTTTACCTTGCCCTTGATGTCATCCAGAACGGCCTGCTCGATGCCGTTAAGCACCTTGTCGGCGATAACGATGCTCATCGTGTCTATGCCTGTGGGCATATGCTCGAAGGAGATGCCGTACCTCTCGAGTACCGAAAGGACCTTTCTGCCAAATCCCAACTCGGTGTTCATCATGGCCTTTTTGAGGGATATGGTGGTGTTCCCTTTCCTTCCCGCGATACCCGTCACGATGGAGGCGCGGGGGCAGCCCGAGGTGTCGGGCAGAATGAGGGTGCCGGGGTTTTCGGGTTCGAAGGTGTTGCGGATATTAATCGGTATGCCGTTTCCTTTAAGCGGGAATATGCTTTCGGAGTGCAGGACGCCGGCGCCCATATAAGAAAGCTCTCTTAATTCTTCGTAGGACAAAACGGACATCTGCCTGGGGTTTTTGACGACGGTGGGGTCGGTTACCATAAAGCCGTTTACATCCGTCCAGTTCTCGTAAATCTCGGCGTCGACGCCCCTCGCGATAATGGCGCCCGTGACATCCGAACCGCCTCTCGAGAATGTTTTTATGGATTTGTCGGGCATACGGCCGTAGAAGCCGGGTATAACCACGCCGCCCTCGATATCCTTGAGGGCCTTAACGAGGTCGTTTGTCGTTTCGGCGTCGAAGGTGCCGTCAAACTTAAACTTTATTATCTCGGCGGCGTCAACGAACTTAAACCCCAGCTTTTCGGCAAGGATTATCGCCGAGAGGTACTCGCCCCTCGAAGCGGCATAATCGGCGGTTTGGGCATTGTTGATGCCTTCCTCTATTTCGTCTATATAGCTGTCGATGTCGGTTTCCAAACCGAGGTCGCGGGCAAGGGTTACAAACCTGTCCCTTATTTCCTCTATGGATGCTCCCGCGACGCCGTAGCGCTCCTTCTCCGCCGCGGCGGCGTAAAGGAGGTCGGTCACTTTGGTATCGCCCTTGAACCTTTTACCGGGCGCCGATACCACGACATACTTTCTTTCGGGGTCGCTTTTTATAATGCTTTCTACCTGCCTGATCGACTCGGGGGTCGCCATCGATGTGCCGCCAAACTTGCAAACCTTCATATCTTTCTCCGATTTATTAGATTTTTATTTATAAAACTATCTTTTTTCCTTCCAGGTAATAACGCTTGTCCTTCGCCTCGCCTATCGAAAAGGCCTTTTTGGGAAGGTTTCCGATATTCACGACGAAATTAAACAGCCCTTCGGCGGGGAAGACGGGCATCAGAAGCCCCACTCCTCCGCGCGCGACGACTACTTCTGCGAGATTGTCGTCGTTATGTACATATTCGACCTTTGCGGGCGGGTTGGCAACAATGTATTCCTCTACAAACTCCTGAACCTCGCTTATGGTAGCGGCGGCGTCCTCGGGAGCGTCTATGTACCTTAAGCCGTCTTTTGTAAGGATACCGAGGCATCCGCTTCCCTTAAGCCTCCCGGAAAGCGCCGAAATAAAAGCCTCCTCGTCGGTTTTGAATATGTACCTGTGTATGGGGTGTATCTCCATACCCTCGTCGTAGATGTTAACAAGCTCGGCAAGCATATACCTGGCGGGATGGTTTTCGCGCTCCTCCGGGGTTAGCGTCTGCTTTATGTTATCCCACCATATCTTTGCCGCCGCCACCGAGTGGTTTCCGTCGCCCACGGCAAACAGTATGCCGGCGTCGCAGCCGTACCTTGCCTCCTGCCTTCCGGGGTCAAGCAGCGCCTCCAGCCTCTCCAGCACTTCCTGCCCGTCGCTAACGGCGTAGCCCTTTATCCTGCCTCCTCCCATATTGAGGTCGAAGTCATACAGCTTGGGGTATAAATCCTTGTTGGCGTAAAGCCCCTCGATGATCTCTCTTTTCTCGTCGTCCGCGAGCAATATCGCGTGCGGGAACTCCAGCTTTGCCTTCCTTCTTATATCCACCCTGACGGGCAATCTGGCCATTATGGTATCCTCGGTAGCCCTGATCGGGGTCCTTATTCTCTCCCAATCGTAAGCCTCGAGGTCAAACGACAGCATAAGCCCCACGCGTTTTTTGCCGCCCGAAACCTCTCTCTCGACAAGTATAAGCCCTTCGTAAGGGTAGAACAAACCCTGCTCCAGATACCCGTCCATTTCGTTAAGCACGGCGTCAATTTTAGCGTCCATATTGCCGTTTAAGTAAATTTCGGGGATTACAGTTTTTAAGGTGCTGGGGCTGTCGCCGACATAGCCGTAAAGCTCCTGCCAATAGGCGGGCTCGGCGCAAAACTGATCGCAAGCTACCGTCGCCCATTTGGACATATCTACATCTTTGTTCGGCAGCAGGATTTGGGGGATTTTGAGGATCTTTGTCATTAGTCGGTCCGTTATTAGATTATATGGTAATCCTAAATAGCTCTGTGTTTGGTCACCTGGGAAATACGCAAGGTTTTATGCAGGATATCCCTCAGCCTGTCGGGCGTGACATAGCGGTGCAGCGCCCCGCGCTGAGCGACCGAAATAATGCCCGTTTCTTCGCTTATTATTATGGTAAGCATATCGCTTTCCTCGGTAATCCCTATGCCCGCCCTGTGCCTTGTCCCCAGCGCCTTCGACACCGAATGCGTCTCCGAAAGGGGCAAAAAGCACCCCGCGGCAAGTATGCGGTTGCCTTTAATTATAACCGCCCCGTCGTGTATGGGGGCTTTGGTGTTAAATATGCTCTCAAGTATGGGCGAGCTCACAAGGGCGCCGATGCTTACGCCCGTTTCCAGAATATGTTTGGGCACTGCCGTGGGGGCGATAACTATAAGCGCGCCCGTCCTCGCTTTGGACATCGTCTGGCAGGCTTTTATAATCTCGTCCACCGAGAATCTCAAATCGTCGTCGCTCAAGTCCTCGGCCTGGCCTCCCCGCTCGTGCCCTTTTGCGAGATCGAAAAACATAACCTTGAAGTCGGATTGGTACACCACGACAATCGAAACGACCATAAAAACGGCGAGAAGCAGGGCCATATCCCTTGCCAAAGGAAGCCCAAACATTACATCAAGCACATCAACGGTTACAAATACCAGAAAGATGGCGGAAAACAGAAGGAGCATGCGTATCTTTCTTTTGCGTATAAAAAACGCGCATATCAAGGCCCATACGACAACCGCCGCGGCTATATCGATAATATTCTTTTGCGAAAAAGTAAATTCCGATAACATTTGCCACCTTCTGCTTTACTAATTATATACAAAACTATCCGATATAGCAACGATTTTACCCAAACAGCCAAACGGCGCCTGCTTTTTTCCCCGAAAACATTCGCCCGGTTATTCACATAAATTCTGTAACACTTTGCAACAGAATTTCGAGGCGCTAAGAATCTGTGCCTTTTTGGCAACAAAAGGAAACCCTAAACCCCGGTTTTGAAACACAAATCGGCAAACGGAAAGCAATTCGGGCACAAAAAATGTGGACAACCCGCCCAAATGTGGATAACTCGCGCCGCAAATGTGGATAACCCGGCGATTTCGCGAATAAGGCAGATTGTGTTGCATAAATCCCGTAATATTTATATAATTGAAAAACCGGGGGAAAATACGAGCGTTTCAGCCTAATTCATCACGGAGTTGCAATGAAGATATTTTTGATTGTTTTATTCTCGCTGTTGGGTGCCCTTATCGCCTTTATGCTCATCAGAGCCCTTTTGGCAAAGCCCGAAGCCGGGCAAAAGAAAGAAGATTACACGCTAAGAAAAATAGATACCGATAGGGTAGCCGCAAACCTCGCGGGCGCCGTGCGCATCCCCACGGTAACGATGAAGTCCAACGATATGGACGGCAGCGTGTTCTACGAATACCAGAGCTACATCGAAAAAACCTACCCGCTCGTTTTTTCCCGCGCCCGAAAGACTCTCATAAACAAATACGCCGCGGTATATTTCATCGAGGGCACCGACCCCTCTCTACTTCCCGCCGGCATACTTGCGCATCAGGATGTCGTCCCCGCCGACGAGGATGGCTGGGAAGTCCCCGCCTTCAGCGGCGAGATAAAGGACGGCTATGTCTACGGCAGGGGCAGCCAGGATATGAAGTCCCAGATGATAGTGGCGCTCGAAGCCCTCGAAACCCTTCTTTCCGAAGGGCATTCGCCCAAAAGAAGCATATACTTCTGCTTCGGGCACGACGAGGAGCTCAGGGGCACCGAAGGCGCGGCAAGGATAGCCGCCTACCTTAAGGAAAAGGGGGTCAGGTTCGAATATGTCCTCGACGAGGGCGGAGCCGTGCTGGACGGAAAGATTTTAGGAATAAACAACAAGATAGCCCTAATCGGCACATGCGAGAAGGGCTACGCAGACATAAAGCTCGAGGCCGAAAAACCGGGCGGGCACGCCTCCACCCCCACGAGAAGGACATCGGTTGGCATACTTTCCGAAGCCATCTACCGCATCGAGAACGCCCCGAGAAAGACTATCTGGACGCTTCCCGTAAAGCAGATGATAAAGACCCTCGCCCCGCACATGTCCTTTGCCTATAAGTTTTTGTTTGTAAACATGGACATACTATCGCCGTTCCTCAAATGGGTTCTGGGCATAGCCAGCCCCTTCACCAACGGCATAGTGCGCACGACGATGGCGGCGACGCAGGCAAAAGGCGCGCACACCCCCAACACGCTGCCCACCAAGGCTTACGCCAACATCAACTGCCGCCTTAACACGGGCGAAACAGCCGAAGAGATAAGGGACTACATCCAAAGGATAGTGGGCAAGAGGGTAAAGGCAACCTTAGAGCCGGGCTACCACGACCCCACGCCCGTCTCCGACATCGACAACGATGCGTACAGAGCCCTCTCGCGCTCGATAAGCGAGGTTTTCGGCGGCTACATCGTCGCGCCCTATCCTTTTATAGCGGCAAGCGACGCCAAATACTATTACGATCTCACAAACAGGGTGTACAGGTTCACCCCCTTCGAGAAGACGGAAGAGGACGCCAACCGCATCCACGCCGCCAACGAAAGGCAGAGCATAGCAAGCCTCGGGCAGGGCGTACAGTTCTTTATCCGCCTTTACGAAAACACTTGTTTGTGATATCAAAACACGCTTGTGCCCCCTCAAAAATCCGCCCACTACATATAGTGGTCGGATTTTTTTGATGATTTTTTTAATGCGACAAAATTCGACCTTATTGCGCATTTTTTGTTTATAGATGTTATAATATCGAGGGAATATCTTGCGGAGGCTTTTTTCGGCTCAATGATTCACGACGAAACCACCAACAACAAGCTGCTTATTCTTTTTGTATTGGACAAACTGGAGATGGCGGTCAGCGAGGAAATTCTCTTGCAGATTTGCTCGATGGATAACGACTGGATCCCCTATCTTTTCTGCAAGCAGCTTATACACGAACTGCTTCGCAGCGGCTTCATAACCAGGGTAGGCAACAACAATAACCCCATGATAGCGCTCACCACAGACGGGCGCACCTGCCTTGCCCACTTTTACAACGACATAGCCCTTTCGGTTCAGGAAGAGGTTGCCGAATATGTCCGCAGCCACCGCCTCGACTACCGCAAAAAGCAGGAGTTCATCGCCGACTACTACCGCAACGGCGACAGCACCTTTACGGTTTCGCTCAAAATCCTTCAGGTTTCCCAGCCCCTTCTGGACATCAAGATGGTAGTCCCCACCCGCTCGGTCGCCGCATCCATCTACAACAGCTGGAACGAAAAAGCCCCCGAAGTGTACAGGGCCCTGCACGATATACTTGTAGAAGACTAAAAATAACGGCTCCCGGAAGCCTTTTTCATTGCGTTATTCGCTTATAACAGCCGCCTTTGGCTTGAACATCGTATATTTATTTACTTAATTCCCCAAATTTGGTAATATACAAAGGTAAGCGGCAAGCCGCTTTGGAGGATATATGGATTCCGAAAGATATGCGGGGTATAACGGGCTTTCTCCCGAGGAGATTCAGAAGCGGATAGCCGAGGGCAAGGTTAACGGCGACCAGAATATAAAGACAAAGAGCGTCGCCCGGATTTTCAGGACAAACATCGTTACCTTTTTTAACTTCCTGTTTTTAGCGTTTGCGATAATTCTATTATTCTTTATGGATTACGAGGGCGGGAAACCCAAGGTTTCTAACATCTCCAACTTCGGCTTTCTCGGCGTCATATTCGTAAACCTCATAATAGGGATAGCGCAGGAGCTTAACGCGAAACGCACGATAGACAAGTTGTCCCTTCTTTCGGCGCCAAAGGTAACCGTCCTGAGAGGCGGCAAAGAAGAGGATATTGCGTTAAAAGACATCGTCATGGACGACCTTGTTATACTTTCCGCGGGCAGGCAGATTTGCGCCGACTCCGAGCTTATAGAAGGCTCCGTAGAAGTTAACGAATCCCTGATCACGGGCGAGCCCGACGCCATACCCAAGGCAAAGGGCGACGAGGTTTTGTCGGGAAGCTTTGTGGTATCGGGTAACGCCCTGGCCCGCGTAATAAGGGTAGGCAAAGACAACTATGCAACCAAAATTTCTGCGGGCGCCAAGTACATAAAGCCCAACAACAGCGAGATTTACAAGGCGCTGTCGAGGTTTATAAAGCTCATGGCTTTCATAATCATACCTTTGGGGTTTGCCCTTTTCGGGGTAAAGTATTGGGGGCACGGCAACGCCCTGAACGACACCGTAGTCACCGTAATAGGCACGCTTATCGGTATGATACCCAGCGGCTTAATGCTTCTCACCTCTGCCGTGTTCTGCGTTAGCGTCATAAGGCTTGCCAAGCACAAAACCTACGCGCAGGACTTATACTGCGCCGAGTCCCTTGCCCGAATAAATGTGCTTTGCCTGGACAAAACGGGCACGATAACCGAGGGCAACATGGAAGTCCTCTCAATAGACCCCAAAATCGGGGAGGAAGAGTTTTTATCGATAGCCAAAAACCTTCTCGAAGCCACGGGCGACGCCAATCCCACGGCGAACGCGATTAAAGAATATACCAAAGATATAAAAGTAACGGCGCGGGCCGACTCGGCTGTCCCCTTCTCCTCGCAAAGAAAGTGGAGCGCCGCCTCGTTCGGGAATACCGTCTACGCCTTAGGGGCGGCGGAAACCGTTCTTAATAAAGTTGGCGCTAGGACGGCGGCGTTTATAAAAAAAGAATCCGAAAAAGGCAACCGCGTATTGGTACTCGCCGGCTTCAAAGGCGCGATAAAAGAAAACAAGCTGCCCGGGGCGGCAAAGCTTCTCGGGGCGATAGTGCTTTCGGACAAAATCCGCAAAGAAGCCCCCGATACCTTAAGGTTTTTCGCCGAGCAGGGCGTCGACATCCGTATAATCTCGGGCGACAACGCGCTAACCGTAAAATGCATAGCCCAGAGGGCGGGCTTGCAGGATGCCGACAGCTATGTGGACGCCGCCACTCTTAAAACGGACGAAGATATTAACGAGGCCGTGGGCAAATACAAGGTGTTCGGCAGGGTTACCCCCGACCAAAAACTTAAGATAGTCAAGGCGCTAAAAGCGCAGGGTAAGGTTGTGGGCATGACGGGCGACGGCGTTAACGATGTCCTCGCCTTAAGAGAGGCGGACTGCTCGGTCGCCATGGCAAGCGGAAGCGACGCCGCGAAGAATGTCTCCCAGCTCGTGCTTTTAGACAGCAACTTCGCCTCTATGCCCAAGGTAGTCGCCGAGGGCAGGCGAAGCATAAATAACCTCGAGCGCTCGGCTTCGCTGTTCCTTGTAAAAACGGGGTACTCCTTCCTGTTTGCCCTTGTGTTTATGCTTCTTTCGGCGGAGCTTCCCTTCCAGCCCAAGCACCTCACGATTATAGGCACGCTTACTATAGGCGTGCCGTCCTATATCCTTGCCCTGGAGCCCAACAAAGAAATCATCACGGGCAAATTCTTCAATAAGGTAATACGCAACTCCTTCCCCGCCTCGCTCACCGTCGCGGCTGCGGTTGTGGCAATCTCTCTCGCCTCAAGGCTGTTCCCCGACACCATAACCTCAGACGATGTCTCGACGATGTGCACGATAGTTACCTTCCTTCTCGGGCTGTGCTACATCGCCAAAATCTCCTACCCCTTCAACTTTGTCAGGGTTGTCCTTATCCTCGCCCTCGCCGGCGCCTTCGTCGCCGTATTCTTTGCCGATTTCGGCTTCATGCACCTGGCTTCCTTCTTCGGGCTGTCGACCGGCTTCAACCGGGATATGCTCATAATCCTCATCCCCGTCGCGGTGCTGTCGGTGCCCCTCTTTGCCGCCCTGTACATCGTGATGAAGAAGCTCGACAAGTCCGACCTTCTCGACAAGGCGCTCGAAAAGCTCAAGATAAACTAAGGGATTACAGCCCGCCCAAGCGACATATTTCGGCAAATATCGGCAAATCGAAAACGGGAAGGCTTCAATCGACAAATAACGGCATAAAACGGCAGGATTCCCGCCTTCCCTTTAAGTATATTAAAAACTACGCAGTTTTGCATTTTTTGGCCGTTTTTTATTAAAATTTTGATATGCGAAAATTGCCGCAACTTGCCGAAAAATGTTATATTTCGTCCGCTGAAAATACTAAGGGGCTGTCTGTGACAGCCCCTTCGCGTTACTGAATCCGCGCTATTTTTTCTTGAAGAACCCTTTGATTTTTTGCGCCACGGCCTTTCTCTTATCCTCGACCGTAACTATGTTCAACACTGTGACGACGATATAAATTATGCCTATAACAAGGAATATGCCAAGCATCCCTTTCCATGTAATATCCAGCGCTTTAACGGTATTTTTAAGGTTATCGGCAAAAGCTGAAAGCATAGTATTCATATTATTACCTCCTTAAATACCGAGCATCGCGGGCACGATCGAAAGTATAATGCCGCCCGCTACAACCGAGGCAACCTGCCCCGAAACATTGGCGCCAACCGCGTGCATTAAAAGGTGGTTGGTGGGGTCGGCCTCAAGCCCGAGCTTTTGTATAACCCTCGCCGACATCGGGAACGCCGATATTCCCGCCCCGCCGATCATGGGATTTATCTTCTTGCTTTGGGGAAGGAACACATTTACGAGTTTTGCAAACAGCACGCCGCCTATCGTGTCGAACACAAAGGCAAACAGGCCGAGACCCATAATAGCGAGGGTCTGCCATCTGACGAATTGGTCCGCCTTCATCGAGGCGGCAATCGTCACGCCGAGAAGCAGGGTTATGAGGTTTGCCAGCGTCTTCTGGGCGGTCTCTGAGAGGTTGTCCAGAACGCCGCACTCGCGTATGAGGTTACCGAGCATAAGCATACCGACGAGGGAGACCGAAGCGGGGGCGATGAGGCCTGCTATAACGGTTACCACGATGGGGAAGATTATCTTGGTCGTCTTGGTTACCGTAGCGGGGCTGTAGGGCATATGCAAGGCGCGCTCCTTCTTTGTGGTTACCGCCTTGATAGCCATGGGCTGGATTATGGGCACCAGTGCCATATACGAGTACGCCGCCACCATTATGGCTCCCAGGTATCCGCTTTTAAAGGTTCGGGCTACCAAAATCGAAGTGGGGCCGTCCGCCGCGCCGATTATGCCAATCGAGGAAGCGTCGGCGAGATTGAAGCCTATAAGCGAGGCAAGTATTATCGTTATGAATATGCCCACTTGAGCGGCCGCGCCGAAGAACAGCAGTTTGGGGTTGGAAAGCAGGGGCCCGAAGTCTATCATCGCGCCTATGCCGATGAAGAGAAGCAGGGGGAAGGCTTCGGCCTGGCCGATACCGAGATCGAACAGCCAATCCAGTATTCCCTCGGCTCCTATCGCGCCCGAGAAGGGCAGGTTGACGAGAATGGCGCCAAAGCCCATGGGAAGAAGGAGAGCGGGCTCCATATCCTTTTTGATCGCGAGATAAATGAGCAATATGCCTACCGCCCACATGACAATCATTTTCCAGCCGTCGCCCGAGAACAACTCTACGACGCCGTTAACCAAGAAATCCATAAGGCATACTCCTAAGACAATCTGGGGAACGCAAAAACAGGTAGAACCCAAACATTCCTCATGATACAGTATACCCCCAAATTACGCCAAACGCAACACTTTTTTTGCCCCGTAAAATCTTTTTTTGCGCTTTAAAAGATATATAAAAAGCCGCGAAAAACAGTTTGGCGCGCAGGCTATAAGGGCGTAAAGGGTAACAATCGGGGCGCGAAATTAGTATTATGTATTAGGGGCAGAAAGCGGTCATAAGAATAGTTATGACAATACACCATACATCGGAAAATCTCCCGGCCCTCTTAGCTGTCCGTGCACGGACAGCTTTATTATTCCGCTAATTTTAACCGATAGAGGGTTTATATTTGGTGTTTTGCCGCGGTATTCGTCAGCCGGGCGGAGAAGAGGTTTACGATTTGATACAGGCAGCCGATTGATTATGTTCATTGACATTTTTTTATTAAACTAGTATAATGCAAATACATATTCTCATTTAATAGAAGAGCCCCGGGAGCCACACTTCCGGGCTTTATAAGGGAGAAAGCATGCATAGTTCCAGGGTTTTTTTCAAGATTAGCGACATATTCAACCATCCTCTGAGAAACTATAAAAGGTTTTCGGGCGTGAAGGTTGAGAGAAACCTTGTGTTTGACGGGCGCTTCGGCAAGTTCACAAAGGCGGACATTTATTATGCCCCGAGCGATAAGCCCCTTCCCGTTTTTGTCAATGTGCACGGCGGCGGGTTTGTCTGCGGCGACAAAAAGTACAGAAGCGGTATTGCAAGGCTAATAGCCTCCAACGGCTGGTTTGTCGTTAATGTGAACTACAGGCTCGCCCCAAAATATACATACCCCGCGCCGACCGAGGATGTCATAAACGCCCTTAACTTCGTAAACACGCTTAAGGATAAATACAACATTGACACCAAAAAGATAGTGCTTTCGGGCGACTCGGCGGGCGGGTACTACGCCGCGCACGCCGCGGCGGCAACCTTCAGCCCCGAGCTTCGTGCGATGCTCAACCTTCCCGAATACACGGGCGAGAAAATAAGGTCGCTGCTTACCTTCTGCGCGCCGTTCAATCTCGAGAAGTGCTTTACCAAAAAGACGCCGCTCGGGATTTCCACCGATATTACAAACTGCGTTTTCGGGACTAAGTTCAGGGGCTACGGCTACGAGTTCCCCGAGAGGCAAAGCTCGAATGTCTTAAACTTTGTAAATAAGGATTGGTGCGAGGTGTTTATCTCGGCCGCCGAAAGGGACAGCTTCTGCGGCGGGCAGGTCGAGGCGATGAAGGAAAAGCTGGAGGCCTGCGGAGTAAAGGCTCAAACATATATAGCTTCGATGAAGGGCGACTCCCATTGCTCGCATCTTCTGCCGTTTATGAAGGGCAGCAAGGCCAACATGGAAGCCGTACTCAAATACCTGGAGGGTATAAGGAATGAAAAGGCGTGAGGCCGTGGACAAAATCAAGCTTGCCATAATAGGCTACGGCGGCATGGGGCATTGGCACCGCGTAAGAATGGCGCTTAGCGGCTACATAGATGTGGTTGGCGCATACGACATCGACCCCGAGGCCCGCAAGAGGGCAACCCTGTGGAGGCTTAAGGCGTATGAGTCCGCCGGGGAACTCATGGCGGACAAGGAAGTGGAGGCGGTGCTTATCGCAACCCCCAACGACTCGCACGAGTATTACACGCTGATGGCTGCGGCGGCAAAAAAGCACATAATCTGCGAAAAACCCGTCACCCTGGGAAGCGAAAGTTTGCAAAGAATGATTGACGCGGCCAACCAAAACGGAGTAATATTTACCGTGCACCAAAACCGCAGGTGGGACGGAGACTATCTTAAGGCCAAATATATTATGAACTGCCCCGAGATGGGCAAGGTATACAGGATAATATCCGATGTATCGTCCTCGCACGGGCTGCCGGGCGCCTGGCGCAAGGATAAGTCCAAGGGCGGCGGAATGCTCTGGGACTGGGGCGTGCACCTCATAGACCAGCTCATTAACGCCATAGACAGCCCCGTTGTGGCGGTAAGCTGCAGGGCCGACTTCGTATACGGGTTTGATGTAGACGACGGAATAGATATGTTTTTGGATTTCGCCGACGGCACCGAGGGGCATATAGTAATAAACACCAACGATTTCAAGCCTTACCCTCGCTGGAAAATCTTCGGCACCAACGGCACGGGCATCGTAAAGAGCTGGAACAGCCGCGGCAAGATGGTTATCGTGCGCGAGAGGTTCGACCGCAAGAACAAGGGCATAGACGCCGGCAACGGCTTCACAAAGACGATGGCAGACAGAAGCAAGAGCACTATACGCACCGTGCGGCTTAAGAAAAAGGACGCCCCTCCCAGAAAGCCCGCCTTTTATGAGGGGTTCTATAACACGGTCAGGAAGGGCGAGCCCCTGCTTGTATCCCACGAGAGCGTCATGCGCTGCATGAAGATAATGGAGGCGGGATTTAAGTCCATCGCCGAAAAAAATGTCATAAAAACCGAAATATAAGGAGCAATTATGGAAAAAATCAGAGTAGCCATAGTGGGCCTCGGAGGCATCTGCCGTACCGCTCATATACCCGCCTGGCTGTCGGTTGAAGGAGCCGAAATTATAGCGGGCTGCGATATAAACCCCGCAAAATTCGATATGGCCGAGGAGCTTATAGGGCATAAAATCGGCAGATACACCGATTATAAAGAGCTGATAGATACCGAAAAACCCGATGTAGTGGATATATGCACGCCAAACTACCTGCACTCGGAGGTTGCCGTATACGCTTTGGACAAGGGCTGCAATGTGTTCTGCGAAAAGCCCGACGCCGTGAGCGTAGCCGAAGTGTTAAAGATGGCGGAGGCCGAAAAGAGAAGCGGCAAGCGCCTGATGGTTATGAGAAACAACCGCTGGCACCTCTCTTCCAGAGAGCTTAAGGCTAAGATAGACGCCGGCGAGCTGGGCGACATTTACGCCGCCCGCTGCGGCTGGGTGAGGGTTAGAGGCATACCGGGCAAGGGCGGCTGGTTTACAACAAAAGCTCAGTCCGGCGGCGGCCCCCTTATCGACCTCGGCGTGCACATGATAGACCTTGCCATCTACCTTATGGGCAACCCCAAGGCGGTGGCGGTGAGCGGCGCGGCCTATACCAAGTTTGCCGAAAACACCGACAAGGCCGACTCGGTACACAGTTCCTTCGGCGAGGCAAAAGAAGACGGTATCTTTGATGTCGAGGACCTCGCGATGGGCTACATAAGGTTCGACAACGGGGCAAGCCTGCAGATAGAGTTCAGCTGGGCTTCCAACATACCCGCCGAAACAAGGTTTGTAGAGCTTCGCGGCACAAAGAAAGGCGCGATCTGGAAAAACGGGGCATATACCATATATGGCGCCCGCAAGGCACCCTTTATTAAGACAACTATCGACAGGATAAGGCAGCTTATACATAACGGCAACGGGCACGCCATAAACATAAGGCACTTTGCCGATGTTATCCGCGGCAAGGAAAGCCCAAACTACACCATAGACCAGGGGATTAACATGATAAAGATTCTTTGCGCGATTTACGAGTCGGCCAAGACAGGCAAAGAAGTCTTGCTGGGGGAATAGGAGATTCAGATTTTACCGCTTTAGGAGATTAACACTATATGATAAAAAAACTGGCCTCCTCGGTAGGGGAGTACAAGCGCCCCTCGGCTTTGGCGGCGTTATTTGTCGCCATAGAAGTGGCGCTTGAGGTAGCCATTCCCTACCTGATGTCTTTTATTGTGGACGAGGGCATCAGTAAGAATAATATTAGGAATGTTATAATTTTTGGCTGCGTTATGATAGCCTGCGCGGCGCTGTCGCTGTTTTTCGGCGTGCTTTCTGCCCGCCTCGCGGCTAAAGGCAGCGCGGGATTTGCAAAGAATATCCGCGCAAGGGTGTTCGGCAAGGTGCAGGACTTTTCGTTTTACAATGTCGACAAGTTTTCGACGGGCAGCCTTATTACCCGCCTTACCACCGATGTAAACTTTGTACAGTTTGCATATATGCTGGTCATAAGGGTAGCCGTAAGGGCCCCCCTTATGCTTACCGTAAGCATTATTATGGCGTTTACGCTTAACGCAAAGCTCGCGGTGATATTTGTCGCGGCAATACCCATTCTTGCCATAGCGATGATTATACTTATAAAGTTCGGCTTCCCGCTGTTCGAGAAGATGTTCAAGAAGTTTGACGAAATGAACAGCAAGGTGCAGGAAAACCTTATCGCCATAAGGGTGGTAAAGTCCTTTGTGCGCGAAAACCACGAAACAGAGGAGTTCCGCAAGGCCTCCGCCGCCGTGCAAAGGGCGCAGCTTAAGGCAGAAAAGGTGGTAGTGTTCGGCTTGCCCCTGTTTATGTTCTGCATTTACGCCTGCCTGCTTGCCATATTGTGGTTCGGCGGAAACCTTGTTATCTCCCGCACTATGACCGAAGGGCAGCTTTCGAGCTTTATAGGCTATGTGCAGCAAATCCTGATGTCGCTTATGCTTATCGGCATGATCCTCATAAACCTTGTTATAAGCAAGGCTTCCATAAAGAGGATAGTCGAGGTTCTGGACGAGGCTCCCGATATCTCGGACGAGCACGCCGATCCCTCCTTAAAGGTTGCCGAGGGCTCGGTGGAATTCAAGGATGTCTGCTTCAGCTACAACAAGAGCGACAATTATGTCCTTAACGATATCAACTTTAAGATAAACGCCGGCGAAACGGTGGGAATAATAGGCGGCACAGGTTCTGCCAAAACCTCACTTGTGCAGCTTATCCCCAGGCTGTACGATGTGCAGAAGGGCGAAATTCTTGTGGGCGGCAAGCCCGTCGATAAATATACCCTCAGAAACCTGCGGGACGCCGTCGCCGTCGTGCTGCAGAAAAATGTGCTGTTCTCGGGCACGATAAAGGAAAACCTCAAATGGGGCGACGAGAACGCCTCGGACGAGGAGATCGCCGAGGCCTGCCGCATAGCCCAGGCGGACGCTTTTATTAGGAGCTTTCCCGACGGCTACGATACCTACCTGGGGCAGGGCGGCGTAAATGTGTCGGGCGGCCAAAAGCAAAGGCTTTGCATAGCGAGGGCGCTACTTAAGAGGCCCAAGATTATGATTCTTGACGACAGCACCAGCGCGGTCGATACGGCTACCGACGCCAAAATAAGAGAGGGCTTGAGGACCAAGCTGAAAGGTATGACGGTTATCATAATCGCCCAGAGGATTAATACCGTTAAAGAAGCGGACAAAATAATAGTGATGAACGACGGGCGCATAGACGCGATAGGCAGGCACGAAGAGCTGCTCGCGACAAACACCATATACCGGGAGGTATATGAGTCCCAGCAAAAGGGGGTGGAGTAATATGGCAAACCATGCAGGCCCCGTAAAAGTGCAAAACCCCGCCAAAACCCTGCTGAGGATATTCTCTTATATCGGAAAGTATAAAGGTTCGGCCATATTCGCCCTCGTAGGGCTTATACTCTCCATCGCCGCCAATGTCGCCGGCACATTCTATATAAAGATAATCCTTGAGCTTGTGATAAATGTAAGGGAAGGGCTGGCGACCTCCGCCGACCTTATCCAGGCCATAGGCTCGCTGATAGGCATATATGCCGTGGGCATTGTCGCCGTGTTTACGCAGGAACGGCTGATGATAAATGTCGTGACGGGCGTCATGCGTTCGATAAGGGACGAGATGTTCGAGAAGATGGAACGGCTTCCCGTAAAATACTTCGACACCCGCACCCACGGCGAGATAATGTCCCGTTATACAAACGATACCGAGGCTCTGCGGCAGTTTGTCGCTTCGGCGATACCCCAGTTGTTTTCTTCCTGCATAACCGTCGTTGCGATGTTCACGATGATGGTTATCCTAAGCTGGCAGCTTTCCTTATTCGTGGTGGGCATGCTTGCTTTAATGCTCATTTCGGTGGGCAGGATAGCCAAGAAAAGCGGCAGCTACTTTATAAAGCAGCAGGCAGCCATAGGCAAGGTTAACGGCTATATAGAAGAATATATCGAGGGGCAGAAGGTAACAAAGGTGTTCTGCCACGAAAAAAAGGTTAAGGAAGGCTTCGCCGGGCTTAACGAAGAGCTTTGCAATAACGCCACCGCCGCCAACGCCTACGCCAACTCGCTTATGCCTATAATGGGCAACCTTTCCTATCTGCTGTACGCCTCTGTGGCTATAATAGGCTCTTACCTTGTTCTGAACGGCGCGCTAGGGAGCTACGCCGCCGGCATAGCCACCCTTATTGCCTTTATGCAGTATTCGAGGCAGCTATCCTCCCCTATCGGGCAGGCGGCTCAGCAGTTCAACGGAATTCTGCTCGCGCTTGCCGGCGCCGAGAGGATATTCGACCTTATGGACGCCGAACCCGAAAAGGACGAGGGCTATGTAACCTTGGTTAACGCGATTATAGACGAAGAGGGCAACATAACCGAAAGCGAAAAGCCCACGGGCAGATGGGCATGGAAGCACCCGCACAAGGACGGCACGCTGACTTATACCGAGCTTAAAGGCGATATCCGCTTCGAGTCCGTGACCTTCTCTTATGAGGAAAACAAGACGGTTTTGAAGGATATATCCCTTTACGCCCACCCCGGGCAAAAGATTGCTCTTGTGGGCTCGACGGGCGCGGGCAAAACTACAATCACCAACCTTCTCACCCGATTTTACGATGTTCCCGACGGCAAGATCCGCTACGACGGCATAAACATCAACAAGATAAAGAAGGACGACTTGAGAAGTTCTTTGGGCATGGTTCTTCAGGATACCCACCTGTTTACGGGCACGGTTAAAGAGAACATCCGCTACGGCCGCCCCGACGCCACAGACGAGGAAGTCTACGAGGCGGCAAGGCTCGCCAACGCCGACTTCTTTATCTCCCACCTTCCCGAGGGCTACGATACCGTGCTTACGGCCGACGGCGCCAACCTCTCGCAGGGCCAGAGGCAGCTTCTTGCCATAGCCCGCGTTGCGGCGGCAGACCCGCCCGTTCTCATTCTGGATGAGGCGACAAGCTCGATAGACACCCGCACCGAGTGGCTTATACAAAAGGGCATGGACAGGCTTATGCAGGGCAGGACGGTGTTTATAATCGCCCACCGCCTCTCCACCGTGCGCAACGCCGACGCTATACTGGTTATCGAGAACGGCGAGATAATCGAAAGAGGCAACCACGAAAGCCTGATAAACCAAAAAGGCAGGTATTATCAGCTGAATATGGGAATGTTCGAGTTGAGTTAACCGTACGATTAAGAAAAGGACCGATTTTTTGTCAAAACGGCCGGAAAAAGTCCGGCCGTTTTTTTTGGCGGCGCTTTCGCTTGCCTTTTTTCCCGCCGTATGGAATAATAATCAAAGCATCGGAAAAAGGCCAGAGGTACATAATTGAAGAATTTACTGCTAAAACTCAAAGAATCTGCCCAGTCGGTAGCGCCCGTGGCGTTAACGGTTATAGTCTTGGGATGGGCGGTTTGCGATTTTACGGCCGAAACCTTACTTCAGTTTACGGTAGGGGCAATCCTTCTTATACTCGGCATGGCGCTGTTCAATATGGGCGCCGACATTTCGATGGTGGAAGCCGGCAACCTGATAGGCGCCGACATAATTAAAACAAAAAAATCATGGCTGGTTATAGGCATATGCTTTTTGCTGGGCGTGCTGATAATTGTCGCCGAGCCCTCGCTTATGGTGCTTGCTGGCCTTCTTCCCGATACGATAAACAACTATGCGCTTATTATCTTCGTGGGTGTCGGGGTGGGCGTATTCCTTACGCTAGCTATACTTAGGATAATATTCAAAATCCCTTACCGCATCTTAATGATAGTATCTTATTCGGTGATATTGATTCTCGGCATCTTTGTGCCCGCCGAGTTTTTCCCCCTGGCGCTGGACAGCGGCGGAGTTGCAACAGGGCCGATTACCGTGCCCTTCATAATGGCCTTCGGTATAGGTGTCGCCGCAACCAAGAAAGGCAGCGAAATGGACGACAACTTCGGTATCGTCAGCCTTTGCGCGGTAGGGCCGATGATCGCCGTAATGATAATGGGTATAATCGCGGGCGGCGCGGCTATGCCTTCGGACGCGTATGACATCCCCGCTTTGCAGCCGGGAATAATCATGCCTTACCTTAGGGCCATGCCCGAATATATGGGGCAGGTGGCAATAGCTCTTTCCCCCGTTATGGCTTTTATATTGATATATAATTTTGCGAGGCTCAGGCTTTCCAAAAGCAGCCTGCTAAAGTTCGCCATAGGCTTCGTGATCGTGTTTGCGGGGCTGGTGCTTTTCCTTACGGGCGTAAATGTCGGGTTTGCCCCGGCGGGTATGGCTTTGGGAGCTACCGTTACGCTTAAATACAAATGGGTTATGCTTCCCGTCGCCGTGCTTATAGGTTTCTTTACCGTTGTCGCCGAGCCTTCGGTTCATGTGCTTATGAATCAGATGGGCGAAATAAGCGGCGGCACCATAAAAAAGGGCAGGGTTCTTGTCTTTATAATGACAGGGGTGGCGGGCGCGCTAGGGCTCGCCATGATAAGGGTGCTTACCGGCATAAGCATATGGTATATCGTTGTTCCGGGCTACCTTATAGCCATGGCGCTGACCTTTTTCTCGCCTAAGATTTTTACCGCGATTGCGTTCGACAGCGGAGCCGTCGCAAGCGGCCCGATGTCGGCGACATTCATTTTACCGCTTACGATAGGCGCCACTCTGGCGGCGGGCGGAAATGTCGTAACCGACGCTTTCGGCGTTATAGCTTTAATAACCATGACGCCTTTTATTGCCATACAAATATTAGGTATAATCTCCGGGCGCAAAGCCGGGCCCGCGCCCGTTGTCGCGGATGATGACGACGGAATAATCGATTTCGATAATCCCGAAACCACCGAAACGGAAGCCCAAATTTCGGATAATAAAGCAAAGAACGGCAAAAAGATTGATATCGCCGAAGTCATAGGTACAATAAATAAGACGGCGGCGAAGCCGGTTGCTAAGATAAAAAAGGAAAAGGAGACGCGTCATGAGCGATAGCTGTCCTGCGGGTAGTCCCGTAAAGTGCATGATAATTATCGTAAACAGGGGCAAGAGCGAGAAGATAATAGAGCAGCTTAGGGCGAAAAACATAATGGCAAGCTTTGTGTTGCCCGCCCACGGAACTGCGACCGCCAAGTGGCAAAACTTATTGGGGCTTGGCGATACGAAGAAGGATGTAATAATTACGATAATAAATAAAGACCTTGTGGGAGATGTATTCGGCGCGCTGCACGACGAGATGGGCATAGGTGAGCCGGGGCAGGGAGTGGCGTTTACGGTAAACATAAACAGTATAGGCGGCAAGCGCCTTTTGAATTACTGTATGGGCAAGGTGGAGGAGTAATATGGATTTGATAATAACGGTGGTAAACAGAGGGCACGCGGACGAGGTAATGGACGCAGCCAGGGCGAAAGGAGCGAAAGGCGGTACCATAATCTACGGCAGGGGCACGGCAGGAGAGGTGGAGAAGTTTTTCGGTATCTCCTTCCAATCCGAGAAGGAAGTAGTTCTTATTGTCGTCGAGCACGGTTTGAGGCACGCCATAATGGAGGAAATCTCGCAGAAGGCAGGCCTTAAGACCCCCGGGCAGGGCGTAATATTCTCGATGCCCGTGGAGGACGCCATAGGGTTTGCAAAATAGGTGAGCCTGGATAAAAATTAACAGGCTTCCCGGTTATTTGAGGTATTTTGTCATCATCGAGAAGCCGTCTTCTTTATAACCCGAATTGTTGTAAAGCTGTTTGGCGATAATGTTGGTGGTGATTACTTCGAGAGAGATGGCCACCGCTTTGCCGCGAAATTCGTTTTCCAGCCACTCCATAAACATCTTGCCGTAACCCTTGTGGCGCTTGTTGGAAGAGATGTAAAGCTCGTCCAGAATTATGACATTACCGCCGTCCTCGTTGCACCAATATGAGGTTATAAGGGCGTAACCTACCGGGGCGAGGTCGTCTATATCCTCGAGAATGTAGCCCCACAGGTTTTCGTGGTTGGACATCAGATAATCGAAAGTTTTGTTGGCGATAGTTTCGTCGAAGCCCTTTGAGGTCGCGCCGCTGCCGTAAAAAAGCCGACACATTTCCAAAAAGGTTTGCTTGTCCTGCATTTGCATTTTCCGCACGACCATATATTAAAATCCTTTTTTGTTCCTACCACAAATATATATTTATTTTGCTATAAAAGCAAATGAAATCGATACGATTTTTTCGCGATTTTAAGGAAATCCGAGGACGGAACCCGGGGCTTGAATAAGCTTGAAAATAACAGAAGTTATGCCGTAAAATGCAAAATTTTTTTGAGTTACGGGTATATTATGTGGTATACTTTTTTAATAACAAACAAGGAGCACCCGTGAAAAATTTTCTGCTTAAATTTAGAGAAGCGTCCGTTTCGGTGGCGCCGATAGCGGTATCGGTGCTGGCGCTTCATTTCGCTTTCGGCGGAATAAAACAGCCCCAGCTTATCTGGCAGCTTCTTATAGGCTCTGCCATGCTCATTCTCGGTATGACCCTATTCAGCCTGGGCGTCGATGTTGCCATGGTGGATACGGGAAATCTTATAGGCGCCGAAATCCCCAAAACCCGAAAGCTCGGCGTTATTATTCTGGTTTGCTTTTTCCTGGGCGCTTTGGTGACCGTAGCCGAACCCGATGTGCTTGTGCTTGCCGACCAGCTCGCCTCCGCCGTCAATAAATACCTTCTGATCGCGACCGTGGGCATAGGCGTGGGGATTCTTATGGTTATTGCCGCCCTTCGCATAATCTTCGGGTTTAAGTTTAAGACCTTAATTATAATTACATATTCCATTATTTTTATCCTCGCGATTTTCGCTCCTAAGGAGTACCTCCCGATGGCGTTCGACAGCGGCGGCGTGACTACGGGCGCGCTTACTACGCCGTTTTTGCTGGCCCTGGGCATGGGCCTCGCGGCATCCAAACAAGGCAACGATATGGACGACAACTTCGGTATCCTTGCTCTTTGTTCGGCGGGGCCGATACTTGCCGTGCTTTTGCTCGGGTTTGCCGCCGACAAGGAAGCGCTCTCGCGGATAGTATTCCCGACACCCGAGATCGAGTCCGAGATAATAATGCCATTCCTCAGGGCGATGCCCGATTATGTCGCCGAAGTCTCCATCGCCATAGCCCCCGTTTTGATTCTTATTATAATCTTCAACTTCGCGAGGCTGAGGCTTTCGCGCAGGACCCTCGCCAAGACCGCCATGGGCTTCATATATGTCTATGTGGGAATGATCATCTTCCTTACCGGCGTGAATGTGGGCTTCGCCCCCGCGGGAAAGGCGATAGCCGCCAACATGATTGGCAGGGGTACCGACTGGGTTATAATTCCCGTAGGCACGCTGTTCGGGCTGTTTACGGTTATGGCCGAGCCCGCCATACATGTCCTTACCGAGCAGATTGAGGAAATAAGCGGCGGAACGCTGAAGAAGCGCACGATGTCGGCAGCCCTCATGATAGGCGTTGCTCTCGCTGCGGCGCTTACCATGGCAAGGGTGCTGTTCAGGTTCAGCATCTGGTGGATACTACTGCCCGGCTACGCCCTGGCGCTGATACTTACCTTCTTCTCGCCAAAGATGTTTACGGCGGTTGCCTTCGACAGCGGCGGCGTCGCAAGCGGCACGATGACGGCTTCCTTCATACTGCCCTTCGCCACGGGCGCCACAATAGCCCTGGGAGGCAATGTGCTTACCGACGCCTTCGGCGTGGTTGCCGTCGTCGCCATGGTGCCCATTATGACTATCCAGATGATGGGCGTTATATCCGTGATTAAGTCCAGAAGGGGCGCGAGGGTTGTGCCTGCCAAGCCGTATGAAATTGTCGAACAGCCTCCCGTTATACCCGTTTTGGGTGCCGAAACCGTTGAAATACTCGACTTTGACGACATCATAAGCTTTGACGAAGAAACGAAAGCGGACGAAGCCGGGAAGGCGGTTGCGGAGCCCGTCGAGGCTAAGGTTGAGGAGGCAACAAAGGCCGAGCCCGAAGCAATAACCCTGCCGGAGGTAACGGAAACAGAACCTCAAGCCGTAATCGGGACCGGGCAAGAGCCCGAGGGCAAAGCGGCAGAGCAAGCGGCAACCGGGCAAAAGAAAACCGAATCCGCTGCCGGGGAAATCGTTAAGAATGGCACGGAAGAAGCCAAAGTATCCGTGAACAAAGAGATTGCGGAGAGGACGGGGTGGGCCCAGGCAACTGCTACAACCGCTGAATCCCCGAAAGAGGAAGTTAAGCCCGCCGCCGAAACAGAAATGCCTGCCGAGGAAAAAGAAAAATCCAAACCGCTGAAGCGGAGCAAGAATCCGAAAAGGAGGATTTAAAAGATGAGCGATAGCTGTCCTGCGGGTAGTCCCGTAAAGTGCATGATAATTATCGTAAACAGGGGCAAGAGCGAGAAGATAATAGAGCAGCTTAGGGCGAAAAACATAATGGCAAGCTTTGTGTTGCCCGCCCACGGAACTGCGACCGCCAAGTGGCAAAACTTATTGGGGCTTGGCGATACGAAGAAGGATGTAATAATTACGATAATAAATAAAGACCTTGTGGGAGATGTATTCGGCGCGCTGCACGACGAGATGGGCATAGGTGAGCCGGGGCAGGGAGTGGCGTTTACGGTAAACATAAACAGTATAGGCGGCAAGCGCCTTTTGAATTACTGTATGGGCAAGGTGGAGGAGTAATATGGATTTGATAATAACGGTGGTAAACAGAGGGCACGCGGACGAGGTAATGGACGCAGCCAGGGCGAAAGGAGCGAAAGGCGGTACCATAATCTACGGCAGGGGCACGGCAGGAGAGGTGGAGAAGTTTTTCGGTATCTCCTTCCAATCCGAGAAGGAAGTAGTTCTTATTGTCGTCGAGCACGGTTTGAGGCACGCCATAATGGAGGAAATCTCGCAGAAGGCAGGCCTTAAGACCCCCGGGCAGGGCGTAATATTCTCGATGCCCGTGGAGGACGCCATAGGGTTTGCAAAATAAGGCCGACGCCTTGCTTTTAGCTTGGCAAATACCCGCCGCAAATTAAGCGGGCTATATCGCATATGCGGGATTGAGGTTTATTGAGATGAGATATTCATATAGGACAAAAGGCACTTGCAGTTATAGGATTGAGTTTGATTACGACGACGGGGTAGTTCATAATGTAAGCTTTGCGGGAGGCTGCAACGGCAACCTTAAAGCCGTTTCGGCTCTGGTAGAGGGGCTTCCTCCCGACGAAATCGTAAAAAAGCTGAAAGGCATAACCTGCGGCTTCCGAAAGACTTCCTGCGCCGACCAATTGGCGGAAGCGGTACTTGAAGCAATAAAAGAAAAAGGAGAGTAGGCGCGATTTTGCGGCTTCAATAGCGGTTTTGCCCGCAAATCAGAATACTATTAAGTTTATATGGCCGTTACATAGTAAGCGTAACGGCTTTTTTGCATACTCGAGGTAAATAAAAAGGAAATATTTAACATTTTCGGTGAATATACCGTGTAGTTACGGGTAAAGTGATGTGAATCAGGCGGAAATTCAGCAAGATATACGGCAAACGGCGGGCGGAGGAACAAAAATTACGCCAAAATCGCCAAAATTTAGAGGAAATTTGGGTATTGACAACCTATATATTAAAAGGTATAATTGCAATAACAAAAAGTTTTTTTTGGAGGTAAAAATGAAAAGAAGGACAATAATAACCGTTTTGGTTGTGATGATGTCTTTAGTTATCCTGTTGACCGCTTTCGCGTGCAACAAGAAAGACCCGCCCAAGCCTCCCGCTCCTCCCCCTCCGCCTGCAGTCCCGGAAGCTCAGCTATCGGATGTGTTGGAGATATTGGTTGAAGGCGCGGATAAGGCTATTTACAGCGTAGCTAATGTAGACACCGCCGCTTACTATCAGGCGACACTCTACCTGAATGTAAACGACGCCAGCTACGAGCTTGCCGTAAAAGGTACTTTCGACGAGAATACCGAGAACAAGAACGGCGGCCTTGTTGAACTCAGGGCCAAGGACGAAGCCGGCGCGATGGCGCCCGTTCTCAGCGTTTATGCCGCAGACGATGTCGTTTACATCGGTGAAACCTTCACCAACGACACAACCAACTGGGTAAAACTGAGCCAAGGCAAAGATGGCGAACTCGTATATACATTCTTCAGCAAGCTGCCCGGCCTCATTAAGGACGCCCTTTCCACGCTCGGCCAGACCCCCCTGTATGACCTCGCCGGTGATTACGTAGGAATGTCGGCCATGCTCGAGGGTATGGATTTTGCCACCCTTAAGGTTCCCTCGACCTATGATATCGATACGGGCAAGATCGACGGCGACTACACCGTGTCCCTCATTCTTTCCGAAGTTACCGGCTTTATTTCCCAGCTGGGCATCAACCTCACCGAGATCCTTAACGGCGAAGGCATCTCTGACTATGTCGATATCATCCAGATCATAGCTCCCATAATCCTCGGCCTCGAGCTTAAGAAAGGCCCCGAAGTTAATATAGACGGCAGAAATGTGCCCTCTTACAGCCTCGTTCCCATGGACAACGCTCCCCAGATCGATATCGACTTCGCTATCTCCGGCGGAACGCTCTCCAAGATTGGCCTCACCTATTCGAGGGAAGCCTACACCTACGAGGGTGAGAGCTACGACGCTATAACCGTATCCTTCGGTATCAAGGACTTCTCCGCTCAGAACGCCTCTAAGGCCGCTACCGAACTTAAGCCCTCCGCCATGCCCGACAATGTCGGCGAAGCCGCCATCAAGCTTTCGCTTGACCTCGCTGTAGGCGCTAAAGGCCTTGCGGCTACCATAGACGCTTATGTGGTACCCGAAATCGACATTTCTTATGATGACGAAGCAGGTAAATTTGCTATCGACTGGACCGGCGCCAAAGCTTACGCCGTAGCCAAGGTAGCAGGTATTAACGAGCAGATTGCCGCCAAGTACGACGCCTCCGCCAAGGCCCTTGTATTCGACCTTGCAGGCGTATACGCCAAACTCGGCATTCAGGCTCCCGCCAACACCGCCTACAAGGTAGATTTCGACCTTGATAAGTTCTTCAACGGCGGCGACGAACTCGAACAGCTCTCCAACGCCGAAGGCGACACCAAGCCCCTCGATGAGCTTATCGACGGCGCTAGAGAAGCCCTCGAGAGCGGCGACATCATCGGCTTCATAACCGGTAACATCGGCAATGTCATGGATATCCTTGAGGCTCTTATCGCCGAAGTAGTAGGCGAAGGCAAGCCCATCGAAGCTGACGCCGAAGCTAAGAAACTCACCATCGACTTCATAGCCCTTATCGAAGATCTCATGGAATTCAAGTATGGTAACAAAATCTTCTTCGACAGCGACATCATTGCGGAGGCTATCGGCGATTACATGGGAGAAGATGGCCTCATCAAGTGCATCGTCGAAAAGATCGCCGAAGCTTCTGGTAAGAGTCCCGAAGCGCTCAAAGATATCATCTACGAGTACTCCGGCATCGATGTTGGTGAGGATAAGGACATCCACGAGTATGTAGAAGACAACGGCCTGCTCCTCATCGTTAACGGCTTTGCCCGCGACGCTAAGGGTATAGGCTTCGGCATCGAGCTTAAGCCCAACGACGCCGATACCTCTTACGCCAAAGTTGAGCTTGCCCTTAAGATAGTCACCGTTGACGCCGCAGAAGAAGTAGGCGCCGGCATCGTCATCAACGACGCTCTCGACCTCGACGAGGATAAGGTTAGGGACGACTTTGTAGCCGAAATGAAAGAAATCCTTGAGGCTTACAAAGATTATAACCCCGACGCTGCCTAATCTGACTTAACAAACAAAAGGGCCTCGGCTAACCGAGGCCCTTT
>ERZ795045.824-NODE-824-length-37784-cov-6.190782_pt1 | contig 37784 bp, 34 predicted proteins | sample MGYA00375129_ERZ795045 | MGnify/ENA primary metagenome ERZ795045 (study PRJEB30174, sample SAMN05720166) | activated sludge metagenome | isolation source: anaerobic digester from wastewater treatment plant | place: Japan | collected 2015-05-15 ...
CGAGGCGCCAAGTTCATGGCCCGCTTCCTGGGCGTCAGGCCCGTCTTGAGACGAAAAGACCTGGTGACTCCGAACCGGGCCAATCAGCAAAACCAGAAGTTCGCGTAGGCCTACGCAGGGGTGCAACCGGATCGCGCCGCCCAGGATCACGCGCTTGACAAACGCGGGCGGCGTTGTTATAATCGGTGGCAACAGAGTGGGGATGAGTGGTAGCGGGTGGTAGAGAAGGCTCACATCGACCCGCTTCTCGCGTCGGTGTGGTAGCTTTTCCCAGCGCGAGCCCTCTCTTGCCGCTCTACCCATCCTGCTCATATCCCTTCGCCGACATGCCGGAAGGCCGGTATGAGTCGTCCCCGGTTGCGCCGGGCGTCGGGTCCGGCGAGGCACGAAGCAGACAGAAGACGGAGGCCATCCAATGCCCCACGCCAAGGAGATCGCCGGCGCCGCGGCGGAAGTGCTCTTGGAGAAACACGCGAGCGGTATCACCGCTGTCTATATTGTTGAGGTGCGCAATCGCCAGGAGATTCGCGAGGTGAAGGAGCTGTTCTCCAGCCTCGCGCCTGAGTTCGAGGTGTACCAACTCGCCGAGGGCACGATCACCGCCTACGCGGTCCATGTTGCCGATGAAGAGGTGGCCGTCCTGGAGGAGATCGAGCTGGCGCTCAAGGAGAACTACCGCTTCTCCATCAGCGAGCGCTCCTCGCGGAAGACGATCTATGACGTCGTCCACGATCTCTGCGAGTCGAGCGATAGCATCCTGAGACCGGTTCCAACATGCGGTATCTGCCTCATGCCAGAGCCGTTCCCCACGACGGTGACGTTCGTGGATGCCCATGGCCAGCGCCTTGCGGAGGGCTGCTACTGCGCCGCCTGCATCGAGAGCATGGGTTCTGTGAGTGATCGGGAGCTCACGACGCGGCTGCTGGCTGCAGACCGCACCGGACTGGCACCTCTGGGCCGGCTGCGCCTCTCGGAGGAGCCGCGCCGACAGGGGAGCGCCTCTGGTTTCCGCAGCTATGGCGAGGAGAACCCGCGGATCGCCCTGGCCTCTTGAAAAACGATTTCGGCCCCGTGCGCCTCTGGTGTGGAGACGCGCGGGGCCTTCTTCATTGGTTAGCCAGCGCGCAGCCGGCTATCGAGTGATTTACTGCCAGCCGACCGAGATGCGAAACCGGCGTACGAAGTCATGGTCATAGGCATCGAGGGCGCCGGCAAACTCATAGCAAACGTTAGCCGCTTCCTCGCGACCGAGGTGCAGATAGATCTCGCCCAAAATCTGCTTATAGGAGCCATTCTCAGGCCGAATGCGGATCGCGTTTCGGATCGAGCGCACGGCTTTTTCCGCCTGCCCAGTCTGCAGGTAGAGCGCACCGAGGCGTAGGTGATAGTAATCATCCTGCGTCGCCAGTTCGGCGGCCACTTCCAGCTGGCGCACGGCATCCTCATGATTGCCCTGACGAAGGTGAAGCTCGGCAAGCCAGAAGCGGTAGAATGAATCGTCCGGGGAGATCTCCACGGCGTGCGTCATCTCGACGAGGGCGTCGCGCAGGTAGCCGGCCTGAGTGAGGGCATCAGCCAGGCGGTAGCGGTAGAAGGCGTTCTTCTTATCCAGGTAGTTGGCGATGCGATACTCGCGTATCGCCGCCTTGATGCGACCAAAACGCCGGTAGAGCTCTGCCAGCCCGAAATGGGGCTCGGCGTCATCGGGCGCGACGTTGATCGCCTTCTTATACTGGGAGATGGCACGCGCGCTGTTCTCGGTGTAAACGTAGGCGTCTGCCAGGCGGGTATGTGGCCGGGCCTGCTGCCCGCCAAGCTGCACCGCCTTCCGATAGTGCTCTATCGCCTGCCCGATCTCTCCTTCGGCCGCCAATGCATCGCCACGGCGCGTGAACTCTTCCGGCGTGTCCGGATCCGGCTCAGCTGGGGTCTGCTTCTGTATCTTCTCCTGATTGACGTCCGGGAAATAGCTGGCCTGGAAGAAGCGCCTCAGGTCCTCCACCGCGTCTCGATCCGATCCCATCGAACTGACCTCTCCCTACCTTCCCACCACGTTTCTCTCAGAATAGCCGTCTGCTGTCCAGCAAGATCGTCACTGGACCATCATTCAGCAGTTCCACCTGCATATGGGCACGAAACCGGCCCAACGCCACCGGGATCCCCTGCTCCTCCAGGAGGTCCGCCACCTGAAGATAGAGCGCCTCAGCGCGCTCCGGCGCAGCCGCCCCAGAGAAGCTGGGGCGCCGTCCCTTGCGCGCGTCGCCCAAAAGCGTGAACTGCGAGACCGCCAGCACGCCTCCACCGATCTCCTTGACGGAGAGGTTCATCTTGCCGTCGCGGTCCTCGAAGATGCGCAGCCCGGCGATCTTTTCCGCAATGTAGCGCGCATCTTGGAGCGTATCGTCCTCCGCGACCCCGATCAAGGCCACCAGACCGTGCCCGACCTCACCTACTGTCTCGGAATCGACGACCACTCTTCCCCGGCGAACTCTTTGAATCACAGCGCGCATGAGCGCACGTCACCTCTCTTCTCGCCGATATTGTAGCACGATCCCGGTAGCGGTGTAAACCTGCCGCCGGGTTGACAGGTTGCAGGATTTGTGCAAGAATACCTGTCGCAGGGGCGAGATCGCCAGCCTGCATCGAACTGGAGATGCCAGTCAACCCCAGAGGGTGTCGCGTTCTGTTCGGAAGGGCGTTGGCGCCGGCGCTATGCCGCGTCTGGGCCATATGACGGGTTCCCGCGCACCACGACTGCGGCAAGCATACGAGATTTATGAGACCTGACCAGACCTCCACAACGCGGCGATCGCCACGCCCGGCCGTCGCCCTTTTCCTTGCCAGCATCGCCCTGGCTCTGAGTATGTTCTCGGGCTGCTCCCGAACACGCGGCCAGGAGACGACGCAGATCACCGCTGCGGGCTCGACTAGCGTGACTCCTTTTGCCGAGCAGCTTGCCGAGGAGTTCATGCGCGCGCATCCGGGTGTTCATGTGAATATTCAGGGAATTGGCTCCACGGCTGGCATTCAGGCAGTGCAGACGGGCGCCGCCGATATCGGAATGTCATCGCGCGACTTACTGCAGGAGGAGGAGCGCACGCTGGAGCCGATCGTCATGGCGCTCGACGCGCTGGCGATCATCGTTCACCCTTCGAACACCGTGCGCAACCTGACCCTGGAGCAGATCCGCCGCATCTTCGCGGGCGAGATCCGCGATTGGAGCGAGGTAGGCGGACCGGCCGCGCCGATCACCCTGGTCAACCGCGAGGCGGGATCCGGCACGCGTGGCGCCTTCGAGGAGTTGGTCATGGGCAAGAATGGCCCGCCCCTCAGCTACCGCTCCATCCGGCAGGGATCGAACGGCGCGGTGCGCGCGGTAGTGGAGGGCGACCCGCGCGCTATCGGCTATATCTCGTTGGGGATTGTCAATTCGCGGGTACGTACAATCGCGGTGGATGGGGTTCTGCCCACTGCCGAGAGCGTCGAGGCTGGGCGCTACCGTCTTGTGCGCCCCTTCCTCATGGTCGTGGCCCGCGGTGGCGAGCTCCCGAAGTTAAGCCGCGACTACATCGCCTACGTGCTCGGGGATGAAGGGCAACGCTCGTTGGCGAGTATCGGCCTCATCCCGGCGCCTCGCAAGGAGACACCTTGGAAGGATTGAGAGAGCGCCTCATCGGGCGCACGCTTCTCGTGGTGGCCTGCTCGGTGATCATCATGCTGGCCATCATCACCTATTTCATCTTCCAGGCCGGCCTGCCCTTGATCGTCCGCCTGGGGCTGGATGACTTCCTCTTCAATCCGCACTGGATGCCCGCGGAGAAGGGCGGAAGCTTCGGCATCGGTGCCATGGTCCTCGGCTCGCTGTGGGTCACGCTGGGCGCGTTGATCGTCGGCGTGCCGCTCGGACTTGCCGTGGCGGTCTTCTCGGCAGAGCTGGCGCCGGAGTGGCTGTCGACGGTGATTCGGCCGGCGATTCAGCTGCTGGCAGGGATCCCCTCCGTGATCTACGGCTTCGTGGGGCTCACCGTATTGGTGCCGTGGGTGCGCGCACACCTGGGCGGCCCCGGTCTGAGCGTGCTGACGGCGGCGGTAGTCCTTGGGATCATGATCCTTCCCAACATCATCAGCATCTCCGAGGATGCGCTGCGTGCCGTTCCGCCCGCCTACCGCGAAGGTGCGCTGGCGCTCGGATCCACTCGTTGGCAGATGATCTGGCGAGTGCTCATTCCGGCGGCGCGATCCGGCATCGCCGCGAGCGTGATCCTTGGGATGGGGCGTGCCCTTGGCGAGACGATGGCCGTCATCATGATGATCGGCAATTCGCTGCAAGTGCCGCGCTCGTTGCTGGATCCGGCAACCACAATGACCAGTAACATCGGCCTGGAGATGGCCTACGCCAGCGGCGAGCACCGTGAGGCGCTCTTCGCGACGGGGGTCGTCCTCTTTGTCTTCATTATGGTGCTCAATCTGGCGGCCAACACCGTGTCGCGCCGGAGGGTGAAGTCATGATCTCAGAGAAGCGGCACTCCACGTGGCCCCATGTGACGCAGCGCGTCGCGTTCGGTCTGATCTGGGCATCGGCGCTTGGCACGCTGGTGGTGCTCGGGTTCATCCTCGCCTACATCCTGCGCCTTGGGCTGCCGCACGTCACCTGGAGCTTTCTGACGACGGCGCCGGAAGCGATGGGCCGCGAGGGAGGGATCCTCCCCACTATCGTCGGCACCATCGCACTGACCCTGGGCGCCGTGGTGATCGCCGCACCGCTCGGAATCGGCGCGGCCATCTTTCTGACCGAATATACCTGGGAGAGCCCGATCACGCGCGCCATCCGATTCGGCGCCGAGGCCCTCGCCGGTGTTCCCTCCATCATCTTCGGTCTCTTCGGATTTATCTTTTTCGTCTCTTACCTGAAGATGGGCTGGTCCATCGCCTCGGGCGCGCTCACGCTGGCGATCATGATCCTCCCCACCATCATCCGCACCGCGGAAGAGGCGATCCTGACGGTGCCGCATCCGTATCGAGACGTCAGCTTTGGATTGGGGGCCACGCGCTGGCAAATGGTCACCACCGTGGTGCTGCCCACGGCGCTACCTGGCATCATCACGGGGATCATCCTCGCGATTGGGCGCAGCGTCGGCGAGACCGCTGCGGTAATCTTCACCGCCGGCACCGCCCTCAACATGCCGACCTCGCTGCTCTCGCCCGCGCGCACCATGTCCGTGCACTTCTACATCCTGGCCATCGAGGGGATCTCGCTTGAGAAGGCCTATGCGACCGGCGCCATCCTGATTATCACCACGCTGGTGATCAACGTTCTGGCCAACTGGCTGATTGTCCGGGCTGTCCGCCGCAATCGGAGACGCCCCACGTAATCTGACGGGGCGTGCAAAGCGCCGCCCGGGGCAATTGGACGCTCAGCGCGCAGGTGATTCGGGTTCTGGAGTTGAGCCATTTCGATGGATGAGCAGATCAAAATACAGGTGGATCAATTCAGCGCCGCCTATGGCAATCAGGAGGTGCTGCACAACATCACTCTCCCGGTGAGGCGTAACGAGATTCTGGCCGTGTTCGGGCCGGCGGGCGGGGGGAAGACCACGCTGCTGCGCTCGATGAACCGGCTGGTGGATAACACGCGCCATGCGCGGCACACCGGGCGCATCCTCCTGGATGGGCGCGATATCTTCGCTCCCGAGATGGACGTCGTCGGCCTGCGTCGGCGCGTGGGGATGATCTATGCCTTGCCGGTCCCCCTCCCCATGAGCGTCTATGACAACATCGCGTATGGTCCCCGCATGAGCGGGATTCGCGACCGCAAGCGCCTCGATGAGATCGTGGAGCGGAGCCTGGTGCGCGCCGCCATGTGGGACGAGGTCTGCGACCGCCTCGACGAATCCGCGCTCCACCTGTCAGGCGGGCAGCAGCAACGCCTCTCCATCGCCCGCGTCCTGGCCATGGAGCCGGAGGTCATCCTCCTGGACGAGCCGACCGCCGCACTCGACCCGGTCTCCACGCACAAGATCGAGCAGACGCTATTCGACTTGAAGCGGCAGTGCACGGTGGTGATCGTCCCCCACAACACGCAGCAAGCCGCGCGGCTGGCCGATCACGCCGCGTTCATCCTCATGGGAGAGTTGGTGGAGTACAACACCGGCCACCAGATCTTCACCTCGCCCCAGGATCGGCGCACGGAGGACTACATCACCGGGCGCTTCGGCTAAACGGGACGGCTCCCTGGGCCGTGAGGGCGTGCGTCACACCCGAAAGTTGCGGATGCGGATCCAGAAGGGCGTCAGCTCGTAGACCCGGTAGCCGTGTACCGTGATCCCTAAGCGGTGGCACAACTCGCGAGCGCGCAGAAGGTGCCCGGCAGGGATGAAGAGCAGAAAGCGCCTCCCCAAATCAGAAAGCGCCTTCCACTGCTGCGCTTCCTCCTCGGTGACCGTGCTGTCGGTTTCCACCTCGATCACATAGCTGGAGGCGTGCGCTCCCTTCCGGCGGGCGACGAGGTCGGGGTAGAGGCGGCGTCCGTCCGGCAGGATAAGGGCATAGTGCTTGCTCTCACCCGGATTGGTGAAGGCCTCCCACTCGGGCGTGCTGGCGAAGCGGGCGCGAGCGATCCGCCGGATAGCGAGATCGTGCTCCTCTTGCTCGCGGATACTGCGTTTTGGCATGGGCGATACGGTCTCTCCCGCGGTCAGGCCTTCCACTCGAGGGTCTCATAACCGTCCACGTTCTGACTCGCCGTTCGGAAGCCTTTCCGGTCGCGCAGCTTGGCGTAGTCGTGTTTCGCCATCAGGAGGGTATCGGGCGACGCGTACTTCTGCAGGTGGCCGGCCAAGTCGATCACCTGATGGCTCACCTCATCCATGCGCGCGTCGTCATCAAAGATCACGTTCCCCTGGCTGACGCCCAGGCGCACCTGGAAGGGCACGCTCATCTCGTGCCCTTCCTTATTGAACTTGGGCAGGCCCTCGAGCACCTCTTGAGCGGCGGCCACCGCCTCATTCACGTCCGGAAACGCCGCCATCACGCCATCTGGCGTCCAGGAGCTCTTCCAGACGCCGTGCTGCCTCATGATGCTCTCCACCCACTCGCGAAACGCGAGGAAGGCGTGCTCGATGATCAGCGGTTTCTCGGAGACCTTCATCTTCGTCGAGCCAACGACATCGAGGGCCATGAAAGCGAGGCTCTTCTCCTGGGCTTGCAGCTCCGCCTGGTGGCTGCGGATCGCGGCGATAGCAGCCTCTCGCTCCTCGCCCGTGCTTTTTTCGATAATCCGCTTCTGCCGGGCGATCTCGCGGAGCAGCTCCATGCGCCGCTTCTTCGCCGCCGCGCCGGTCAGCCCCCACCGCGCCACCGGCTTCATGGGAGCAGATGCGGCCGGCGCAGCAGTCGCCCCCACCGGCTGAGCACGGCTGGCATCGGGAACCCGTGCTCCGCCATTCTCCCCCGACTGTGGCGCGAGCAACAGGTCCAGGACATAGCCAGCATAGATGATCAGCGCCGCTGCGATGAGCGGTGCCACATCCACGCCGCCGATCTCTGGCCCGATTGCATCGCGTAGCAGGGCCAGCAGGGGTTGGAGTGGGTTGTGGAATTGCTCGACCGCCTTCCGCAAAGGCTCGGAGAACTGAGCGCCGAAGAGCACCAAGCAGGCCACGCCTCCCGCTATCATCACCACGCAAAGAAGAGAGCGTATCCCCTGGATCCAACACCCACGCGCTGGCCGGCCGGGGTCCTCAACGTTCTTCTGGGACATGCTAGCGCCCGCCCCCCTAATCTCCAACGTGCCGCATTCCCCCTGCGTCCTCAGATGCACGCAGGCCCGCCGTGCTGCCGTGCAACGCGAATGGTGGCCGTCGGGCGTTAGCGAGATGCCCTGCGCGCTGCGCTGGCAGGAAGCGCAACGCAACTGCCCCTGCCGGGCGATGAGGGAGGGAAAACAGCGCTTACCTGCCTCGTATTATAGCAGACGCCCGTGAGACACACAAGCGGGCGAACAAGGCGGGCGTGCCCGGTGCAGACGGGGAGACTCTCGCGATTCCCCCGTGGTATCGACGCGCCGCGGAGAGCTACTCCAGCTCCTCTTCCTCGCCCTCCGTGTGCTTCTCGGCCTCATCCAGCACACTCTCTGCGACGTAGATGGGCGCGCCGGCGCGCAGTGCCAGCGCAATCCCATCGCTGGGCCGCGTATCGATATCGAGAATCCCATCCTTCACCTGCAACGCGAGCTTGGCGTAATAGGTGGAATGGAAGAGATCATCGATAGTCAGGCTGTCGATCTTGGCACCCAACCGCTCGATCACGGTCTTGAAGAGGTCATGCGTCAGCGGGCGTGGCGGCTGCTCGCCCTGGAGAACCATGTAGATGGAGTGGGCTTCGAAGGGTCCGATCTGGATCGGGAGCTGCCGGCCATGGGAATCACGCAGGAGCACAAAATAGTCATGCGCGGCTTCATATTCAAAGACGCCAACGACCTTCACCTCCCGAGGGCGGACCTCACCTCGATCCGGGCGTTGTTCCAGCTCCTCGGCCCGCTCGGGCTTCCCCTCTTCAGGCTCTTCCATCTCGAAAGGATCGTCGTCAATGAAGGGCATGGGCCCGCTCCTTTCCCTGGCACATCACTCCCTCCCCGAGAGAAGCTGCCGGCCAACCCTCGGCCGCCCCTCACCCTCGCGAGGATGAGACGTGTCAGTTAGTTGTTCGATGGTGTGACGGGCCCTTCGGGATATCGCCGGTGCCAGATTGCGGTTCCGGTTCAGGCCTGCCACGCTGTCAGTCCAGGTCAGCGGTTTTGATGCTCTTGTCGATGATCTTCAGGAACTCGGCGTTGCTCGGCGTCTTGCGCAGTCGGTCGATGAGCAGCTCGGTGGCCTCCGAGGACTCCAGCTCGCGTGCGCCTAGCAAGCGGCGGAGCCGCCAGATGCTGCGCAGGTCTTCCTCCGAGTAGAGAAGCTCCTCGTGCCGCGTGCCAGAGCGCTTCACGTCGATGGCCGGGAAGATACGCCGGTCGGCCAGGTTGCGGTCGAGGACGAGCTCCATGTTGCCGGTGCCCTTGAACTCCTCGAAGATCATCTCGTCCATGCGCGAGCCGGTATCCACAAGGCAGCTGGCCAGGATCGTGAGACTGCCGCCCTCTTCGATGTTGCGCGCAGCACCAAAGAAGCGCTTGGGGCGGAAGAGCGCCACGGGATCCAGACCGCCCGAGAGCGTGCGCCCGCTTGGCTCCACCGTCACGTTGGATGCCCGGCCATAGCGCGTGAGGCTATCCAGCAACACCACGACATCCTTGCCGGACTCCACGAGACGCTTGGCCTTTTCCAGCACCATCTCCGCCACGCGCATGTGGTTCTCGGGGAGCTCATCGAACGTGGAGGCCACCACCTCGCCATCCACCGACCGCCGGATATCGGTCACCTCCTCTGGGCGCTCGTCAATCAGGAGCACCAGCAACTCCACCTCGGGGTGGTTGGTCGTGATGCTGTTGGCGATCACCTTGAGGATCGTGGTCTTTCCTGCCTTCGGCGGCGGGACGATGAGGCCGCGCTGCCCCTTCCCGATGGGCGCCACCAGGTCGATCAGCCGGGCGGAGATATTCTTGCTGTCCGTCTCGAGGCGGAACTGCTCGCGCGGGTAGATCGGCGTCAGGTCATCGAAATCGGTGCGCTGGCGGGCAAACTCGGGGTCCAATCCGTTGACCGCCTCCACGCGCAGCAGACCGTAATAGCGCTCGCCCTCCTTGGGGGGGCGCACCTGGCCGGAGATCGTATCTCCCGTCTTCAGGCCAAACCGCTTGATCTGCGACTGGGAGACATAGACGTCGTCCGGGTTGGGGCGCAGGTTTCGCATGCGTAGGAAGCCGAAGCCATCCGGATAGATGATCTCCAGCACGCCCTCGGAGAAGATCAGCCCAGACGCCTCTGTCTGCGCCTGCAGGATTTTGAAGATCAGGTCCTGCTTGTTCAGGCGGCTGAACCCGGTCATCCCGAGCTCCTTGGCGATCTGGTGCAGATCTTCCAGGGTTTTTTCCTCGAGTTGGGCCAATTCCATATTCACTGCCATCGAATCACCTCTGCGCGCCGGGCGAAGCTGCCCCGAGCACGCACTAGACGTTGACAACCGGGCCGGGAAAGTGAGAAGCGCTGCATGTGGCAAGCGTAGGCGGAGACACCTCTTCGCGCGACCGCTCTTCCGATCGCGGCCCACCAAGCCTACGGTATCAGTATACCCGGACCCCACATCCGTGAAACGCCATACGCTCTTGCTGCACCCCTTGGTGCCACTGCCGGTCAATCAACGGATGTATTGGTCGTGGAGCGTCTGTTGCGTCGCTCCGCTCATCACTGGGTCCCAAGTGCTGCCGGAACGACCTACTCCCATTCGATCGTCGCCGGCGGTTTGGAGCTAATATCGTACACCACGCGGTTGACTCCACGCACTTCGTTGCTGATCCGACTGCTGATTCGCTCAAGGACATCGTAGGGGATGCGCGCCCACGACGCCGTCATCGCATCTTCACTGGTCACCGCGCGGATCACAATGGGATAGGCATAGGTGCGCTGGTCGCCCATCACGCCGACGCTGCGCACCGGCAGAAGCGTGCAGAAGGCCTGCCAGATCTGGTCATATAGCCCGGCGTTGCGCAGCTCCTCGATGGCAATGGCATCCGCCTCGCGAAGGATCTCCAACCGCTCCGGGGTAATCTCGCCCAAGATCCGCACCGCTAGCCCGGGGCCCGGGAAAGGATGTCGCCCGACAATCTCCGGCGGCAAGCCCAACTCCGTTCCAACGCGCCGCACTTCATCCTTAAACAGCCGCCGGAACGGCTCGACGAGCTTGAGGCGCATCCGCTCGGGCAGCCCCCCAACGTTGTGGTGAGTCTTGATCTTCGCCGCAGAGCCCGTTCCAGACTCAATCACGTCTGGATAAAGCGTGCCCTGAGCCAGGAAGCCTACGCCCTTCACCTTGTCGGCCTCGGCTTCGAGGACGTGGATAAACTCGTGCCCGATGATCTTCCGCTTCTGCTCGGGATCCGTCACCCCCCGCAGCCGCTCCAGGAAGCGCGCTTCTGCATCCACGTAGACAAGCGGGAAACGGAGGTGCTCTGCAAACGTGCGGCGCACCTGCTCTGCCTCGCCTTTGCGCAACAGGCCGTGGTTGACGAAGACGCAGGTGAGCTGGTCGCCGACGGCACGATGCACCAGGGCAGCCAATGTCATCGAATCGACGCCGCCGCTCGTGGCACAGAAGACCTTCCCGTTGCCCACCGTCGCGCGGATCTGCTCCGTGGCTTCCTCGATGAAGTTTTTCATCGTCCAGGATCCGGAGCAACCGCAGACGTTGATCACGAAGTTGCGCAAGAGCTCGCTACCCCAGGGGGTATGGGTTACCTCCGGATGGAACTGCACGCCATAGAGCCGGCGCACCGGGTCGCCCATCGCCGCCACCGGCGTTTTGTCGGTCCGCGCCAGCACCTGGAAACCGGCGGGGGCTTCCTGCACCATGTCGCCGTGGCTCATCCAGCAGACGCGGTCGCCGCCCAGGCCACGGAAGATCTCGTCCTCGACGAGAACGCTCAGCTCCGTGCGCCCATACTCGCGCGTCTCGGCGGGCACCACGCGGCCTTCAAGGAGATGCGCCATCAACTGGTGCCCATAGCAGATCCCCAGGATCGGAATGCCCAGCTCGAAGAGGCGCCGGTCACACCGCAACGCTCCCTCGTCATAGACGCTGTTGGGTCCGCCCGACAGGACAATTCCCCGCGGCTGGAGACGCGCGATCTCCTCGGCCGTCGTCTCAGCCGGCAGGATCTCGCAGTACACGCGGCACTCGCGAATCCGCCGGGCAATCAACTGGCTGTATTGCGCGCCAAAATCGAGAACAATCACCAATTCGGGTGTTTTTGCATCTGGCATTGGACCGTGCCTTAACAGAAAACCGGGAGAACCCGCATCTAAAGACGGACAAGGCAGTCTGGTTGAAGGAAGCGGAGCAGGAAATCGTTACCCTCCTTATCATATCACCCCTTCCAGAGGATGTCAAGCGGAATTGGAAAGGATCTTTGCGTCTGATCGCCGAATGAGATACACCATCACAGAGTAAGGATGAGGAGCAATATGGCAGGCAATACCGTCGTCGCGGGGTGCGGCTTCCACCACGTGGCGATACAGACGACCGATTACGAGGCGACAAAGCAGTTCTACACCCAGGTGCTTGGCTTCCGTCCGGCCAACGAATGGACGATGGATGTGCGCCAGCTCTGTCTTCTCGATATGGGGGACGGGGGCTACGTGGAGGTGGTGGGCATCCCCGAAAGCATGGTCCCCGAGGGCAATATCAAGCAATTCCCGATGGTCCACCTGGCCATTCGCGTCGCCGATGTGGATGCCGCCGTTGACCGCGTGCGCGCGGCCGGCCGCCCCATCACCATCGAGCCGAAAGACGTCCTCTTGGGCACCGTGCCCGCCCGCATCGCCTTCTTCCAAGGGCCGAATGGAGAAGTGATCGAGCTGTTCCAGGAGAAGTGATATGGAGCCCCAGGAGCCCCCGAGCAACCGGCCGACGGTCTCGCTGGAAGCGAGCGCCCCTGGGGAAGCAGCAAGGATGCAGCCCGCAGCATCATCCCTGGATCCGCTCGAGCGCCTGGGACTCATCTTCTTTGCCGCTGCACTCGCCAGCCTCTTCTTCGTGGTGCCGGAAGTGTGGAAGATTCTGCGCTCGCAGGCATCCGCGGTGCCGTTCTACAAGGTCACCGCGGCGGCGCTTGCTACCGCCTACGAGACAGATGCGCAGGCTGCCCATGAGCGGTATGGCGCCAGGCAGGTGAGCGTGACCGGCACGGTGCGCCGCTTCGGGCGAGAGGCCAACGGAGTGCTCTACGTCGAGCTCGCGGCCTCGGAGCGGCGGGTAGTGCGTTGCCTCTTCAGCGAGGAAGATCCCGGATGGCTCTCCGGGTTACTGGAAGGAAAGGAAGTGACGGTCCACGGCACGTGTGAGGGCCGTGGACCGTCCGGTGACCTGACTATTCGAGCTACGGATCTGAAGTGACCGCCGCCACTCAGATCAGGTCGGCGGCTGCGGCATAGCCACGCTGCTGAAGCGCGCTACGCAGGTGCGACAGCGCCTGGCGCTCGATCTGATAGATCCGCTGGCGGCTTCGCCCCAAGGCGGCGCCGATCTTCTCCAGGCTCTCTCCCAACAGGAAGCGACGGCGGATCACTTCGGCCTCGCGGTCCGGCAACGTTGCCAGAGCATCCTGAAGCACCCCCGGAAGCGCACGCCGTGACGCGACATCCGCCGGATCGATGGCGTTCGGATCCGCGATGAACTCGCCGACCGCATCCCCTTCGTTGTCATCTCGCGGCACGAGGTCAGAGAGGCTGATCACGTGAACATCCGGCGGCGGGAGCTTACGCCCGCTCCGCTCCAGGAACCGGTTGCACTCGCCGGTCATCACCGTCACGGCGTAAGTTGAGAACTTGCCGATCTCCGGTCGGTAGGTCTTGGCCGCCAGGGAGAGGCCGAACAGCGCCGCGTCGAGCAGGTCCTCGAAGAGCGTGTCGGCGTTGTGATCGGTGCCCTGCCGGGCCACCACTCGCTTTGCCACCCGATTGGCCACCCACTTCGCCAGCCGTTGATTGTTCTCCATCAACGCCGCTTCCTCCGCGGTCATCGGCCGGCTGCGGGTGCTGTCCAGACGTTCTCGTGCCACCTCTCACCTCCATGCGCCACTCATACGCTCCATGTCACGCCCAGCCTCGTGTCGCGAGACCTCGCGTGAAGCCCTCAGTGGGCCGGATGGGACCTCTCCGTGCCGGAGGATGCGCCCCGCTCAGGCCATGCTCTTCAGGCATCGTCACTACCAGGAACACGCATGCAAGGGGTTCGGTTCCAGTGAACCATGCCCCAGGAGAGAGAGCGGGTGAAGGGAGCGCGGATTTTAGATCAAGCGAGCTGAACTCGAAGCTGATGCAGCGCGGCCTCGGCACGCCGGGCAACGGCCAGGTCGATATCGTCGGTGGCTGATTCCAGCGCGGGGATTGCGCGCGCGTCGCCCAGAGCCCCGAGGGCGCTGGCAGCCGCCGCGCGCACCGACCATACCGGATCCTGTAGCGCCCGGACGAGGGGTTCCACGGCGCGACCGTCGCTACTCTCGCCGAGCGCCGTAGCAGCCGCGGAGCGCACGCGGGCATCGGAGTCCTCCAGGCGCTCTACAAGGCGGGTCAGCATCTCCGGAGGACGCTCGCCATAGGGGTCGGCGTGGAGAACGCAGCCCAGGGCACCTGCCGCAGCGACGCGAAGATCGGCATCCGGCCCGGCGAGATGCGCCAGCAAACCCGGGATGGCGCGCGCGTCTCCAACGCCGCGATAGGTGCCATGCGCCTCCGCGTCTGGGGACCCTAGCGAGCGAATGGCGCCAAGGACTACCTCGCGACTCGAATCGCCGAGAAGGCGCACGAGGGCCTCGCACGCGTCTCGATTGCCGACGCGCCCGGCATAGTATGCCCCCGTGGCGCGCACGTTCTCATCCGGGTGCTCCAAGGCGATGAGAAGATTGGGGAGAACGCTCGGATGGCGCCGGCTGATCCAGGCGAGCGCGCGCACAGCCATGATGCGAACATCACCGTCCTCGTCGTCTAGCATCTCGCGAAGACGGGAAGCTGAACGCCGGTCACGCGCATAATAGCCGATGCCGTGGGCCGCGGCGGCGCGAACGACGGGGTCAGGGTCATCCAGAGCGGCGCGCAGCGCGCTCAGCGAGCGGCAGGCCAGGGCGCGAGCCGCGCAGTCGCGCACCAACGCATGGCGCGCGCGCAACGCCTGGGCAAGCGCCTGCACCGCTTCGGCGCCGGGAAACTCCGCGAGGCCCAAGATTGCAGCCAGACGAACGCTACTATCCGGATCAGCAACGGCCTCGGCAAGAGCAGGAACGCCGTCGGGGTCGTTCATCCGGGCGAGGGCACGCGCAGCACCCGCACGGATGGTGGGATCGGGGTACTTCAGCGCCACTGCCAGGGCCGGTACACCGGGGCGGCCCATCTGCCGCAGCCGGTTGATGGCGTTCAAAGATTGGGTCGGCAGGCTGTTGAGAATATCCTGGATCTCGCGGTCGCGGGTTTCCATCTGCCTTTCATTATACCAGATCCACCTGGCATGCGAAAGAGGGTCGTTCCCCGGATTCCGAGATAGGGAATCCCTTTCCGGGCGCAGAAACCGGCGGCTCCAATGCCGGGCCTCTCCGGGCCCATTCAGGGCCGGGAGATGGCCACGCCGCTGGGATTCCGACATATGGAGAAGGCCGCACGCACGCGCGGAGCTCGAAGCTCCGCGCTGCTTCTTTGCAAAGCCCTTTCGGGGCTCCCCCTCCCAGCCACCGCCGTTTTGAGACATCTGGGAGTATCCCCAACCCAGCCCGGCAGGGCTTCGCTCGCAAGCAGCGCGGTGATTTATCGCCGCGCGCCGGGTTGCACCCTGCCTCCGAGGCTTCGGATTCCCTATGTCGGAATCTCAGGCCACGCCGGTAATTCGACACGATCGCGGATGTGAGCATGATCCTGGGCGCGCACCTCTCCATCCGTGTCCGTCGCCTTCATCCGCGATATCGATGCCGGCGAAGGGCCGTGGAGTAGGAGAGCACTCCCCCATCCACGCCCGTCTCCGGCAGGAGATCCCGCCCTATCGCGGAACCTGATGGTGTTGGGCGGTTCTCTTTGTTTGTGCCGTACACTTTGAGGCGCTGGCGCCCTGCAGAGGATACTTCATGCGATTGATCAAAGCCATTCTATTCTGCCTCTTAATTCCGGTGCTTGCACCCGCCTATGCCGCCCCGGCCTCATCGGTCGCCGCGCGTTCGGGACACGTCGTCGCTTCAACGCGGCAAACGGTGGGTGGCAAGACGGTGACCATCGTTTCAGAGCTGTGGTTCACCACCAATCGGTGCCGTGTGGTCACGCGGCAGAGCGATGCCCCTGTCGAGACGCAGCTCTTTGATGGTCAGGCGATGTACCGTTGGACCCACGGCGCCAAGTCGGGGCACACCTGGCATCCCGCAGGCCTCCGCGTGGTGCCGGATATCGTTCAGCCGCTGCTCGCGGGCACCACGCTTCCGGGACGGAAGCGCGCGGGCACCGGCACCGTAGCGGGCACGCGGTGCGCCGTGTATGACGGCACACGGAAAGCACGTGCCGGCCAGGATTGGTGGAAGGGAACGCTCCGCCTTCGCATCTGGGAGAGCCTGGATCGCCGCTTTCCCTGCGTCCTCCGTGCCGAGGGGAAGGATTCGGCGGGAAATCAGATCGTCAGCGAGGTTACCAAGCTGAGTCTCAACACGCCGATCCCGGATCATCTCTTTCGGCCCCCAGGCAATGTGGCGTTCTTCCCCCCGGCCCGCGTGCGCAGTGGGTGGCGCGTCGCCGGGGGCCCCATCCCGATGGCAGGCACCGTCGCCGTGCACCTGGCCGATGGCATCTCGAACGCCAACGCGGCCAAGGGACGGAAGAGTGTGGTTTTCGAGAAGCGCCACTACGCGCTCGACCCACAGGCCCTGGCTACGCGCTCCGACCTGGAGGAGGTCCGCATGGAGACGCACTATCAGAACGGGGTGCCGAAGGGTCCTGCGCTGGCGCTCTATTTTCGGGCCGAGGCCTGCAAGCGGGTGGCACGAGCCGCAGGGAAGGCGCGCGGTCGCTACCTCGTGATTCTGCTCGGGGGGAAGCCGGTCTCGGTGACGCGCATCACAGCTCCCTGGATCGAGGAGACGCAGCGCTTCGTCATTGCCGGGCGCTCTGGCGATGAGGTGTCCCAAATGGCGAACTACCTGGTGAAGGTACCCGCGCCGCGCAAGCAGTGATGCTCGCAGCTGGCCTCAGCAAAGGAGGAGAGATGGAGATCCGAGAAGCGCTCAAGACTCGACGCAGCATCCGCGCCTACGAGGATCGCGCGGTGCCACGCGGTGTGATTGAGGATCTGCTCGACTGCGCGCGTTGGAGCCCCTCGGCGCGCAACGTGCAACCGTGGTCGTTTGTCGTCATCACCGACAAGGAGATGCTCCGACAAATCGCAGAGATCGCCGATTACGGGAAATTCATCGCTACCGCGCCAGCGTGCATCGCCGTGCTCTGCGAGGATGGCCGCTACTACGTTGAGGACGGCTCCATCGTGAGCTACGCGATCCTGCTCGCTGCCTGGGACCACGGCCTGGGTACCTGCTGGGTGGCCGGCGACAAGAAGCCGTATGCGCCGAAGATCGCCGCCCTGCTCGGAGCTCCCGAGTCGATGCGCCTGGTCTCCCTCATCGCCCTGGGCTACCCTGCGCAGCAGCCGTCGGTCACGAAGAAGCCGCTCGATAGCCTGGTGCACTGGGAGAAGTGGTGATACGGACGCAGAATGAGAAGCGTTCGTGTGGGAAAGAGCAACCGTGAGCGATAACCTGAAACGCGCGGGCGCCTTGGAGGCGCTCGCGCGTCGGGTCCAGATGGGCGGGATCGACGCCGTGGTGGTCGCTTCGGTGACCGGGCGCACCGCCGTGACCGCCGCGCGTGCCTTGGGGGGGACTGGCTGCCGGTTGATCTGCGTGGCGGACACCCCCGATTGGGAAGGGTTCCCCTACCCGACCCTCGATCCGGGGCACCATCAGGAGCTGCTAGAGCGCGGCGTCCAGCTGTTGCGCGACTATCGGAGCAGCTCCGCAGGAATGCCCCGCTTCGACCCGGAGACGGGGGAAAACCGGGCTTGCACGCCCGCAGAGGCAGGGCTTTTCTGGGCCGGCGTCTCCGTCATCGGTGGCGAGGGGATGAAAGTCGCGGTGAAATCGGTCGTCCTGGCGACAGACCACGCGCTGCTGCAGCCGGGAGAGCGGGTCGCCGCGCTGGGCGGTGGTCCCGGGCAGGAGGTCGCCGTGGTCCTGGATGCGCTAGGACACGCGCAGCTCCTCGCCGGAGCGCTGGGCACGCGCCTCTCGGTTCACGAGATCCTCTGGATCCCCTCTCAGCACGGACCTGGGCCGAGAAGCTAGCACCCGGCGTGGCTGGCGATTGATGAAGCCGGGCGCGCCGACTCACCCGGGCGGGCCCGGCAAGTCACGGCTCACGCCGCGAGCTTCTCCATGTCGGCCCAATTGGGGCCGGCGGCGATATCGACCTTCAGGCGGACCCGAAGCGGCAAGACGCCCTCCATGATCTCGCGGATCCGTGGCACCAGGCGCTCCTTCTCCTCCTGTGGCGCCTCGAAGAGGAGCTCGTCATGCACCTGGAGGATCATCCGCGTCCGGAACCCCTCCTCGCGCAGGAGCGCGTCGATCTGCACCATCGCCATCTTGATGATATCCGCCGCGGTGCCCTGGATCGGCGTGTTCACCGCCGCGCGCTCGGCAAACTCACGGAAGTTGCGGTTTCGCGAGGTGATCTCCGGGAGGTAGCGCCGCCGCCCCATCAGCGTGGTGACAAAGCCGTCACGCTGTGCCTGCGCGATCACCCTCTCCTTGTACTCCAACACCCCCGGATACCGCCCGAAGTAGTTCGCGATCCACTCGCGCGCCACGGCTGGGGAAACGCCCAGGTCGCGCGCGAGGCCAAACTCGCTCATGCCGTAGATCACCGCGAAGTTCACCGTCTTTGCGCGGCGGCGCATCTCCTCGGTCACCTCCGCTTCCGGGACGCCGAAGAGCGCGCTCGCCGTCGTGACGTGGATATCCTCGTCCGCGTTGAAGGCGCGCACCATCTCCTTGTCGCCGGTCACGTGAGCCAGGAGGCGCAGCTCGATCTGCGAGTAATCTGCCGATACCAGGAGCGTGCCCGTCGGCGCAATAAACGCCCGGCGAATCTCGCGGCCGATCTCGGTGCGGACTGGAATGTTCTGTAGGTTTGGCTCGCTTGAAGAGAGCCTCCCCGTCGCCGCCACCGCCTGGTTGAGCGAGGTATGGACCCGGCCTGTCAGTGGATCGGTCAGGCGCGGCAGCGCCTCGGCATAGGTCGAGCGCAGTTTCGTCAGCTCGCGATAGGCCAGGATCTTTCCGGCAATGGGATGGAGGTGCGACAGTCTCTCCAGCACCTCCACCCCGGTGGAGTAGCCCGTCTTTGTCTTCTTCTCCGGGGGCAGGCCCAGCTTCTCGAACAGCACGAACTGGAGTTGCTTCGTGGAGCCGATGTTGAACTCCATGCCAGCCAGCTCGTGGATCTCCTTCTCGAGCGCCTGCGCCTCCTGGTTCAGCCGGGCAGCCAAGGCGCGGAGCCGGTCCACGGCAACCGCGATCCCCTCGCGTTCCATGCGTGCCAGCACCGAGATGAGGGGCACCTCCAGGTCGCGGTTGAGCCCGTCCAGGTTCTCCTCGCGCAGGCGCTCCTGCAAGATGCCCCACAGCGCGTAAGTCGCCGCGGCGCGCGCAGCCAGCGCGCCTTCCGCACCCTCCGGGGGCAGCTCATAGCCAAGGTGATCGAAGGCGAGATCGTTCAGCGCGTGCGAACTGCGCGCCGGGTTGAGGAGGTAATCGGCCACCATCGGGTCGAACTCGCCGCCTTTTAGCTCGAATCCGGCCCGCCAGCACGCAATATGCAGCGCCTTCAGGTCGTGTGCGCACTTGGGCACGCGCGGGTCCTCCAGGAGAGGGCGGAGCATCGCAAGCGTCACCTCGCTCTTCGTGGGATCCCATACGTAGACGCCATCGTCCACTCCGAGTCCCAAGCCGGCCAACTCGGGGAGCCGGCGCGCGTCCTGCCCCAGGTCCAGTTCTGGTTGCGCTCCTGTAGCGGCCTGCCCGCCGCGCTCAGGGGTCGGCGCGAGTGCGAGCGCCACGCCACGCCGGGCACACGCCCGCGATACCAGCCGATCGAGATCCGCGATGGTTGCCAGCGGCTGCGCGGAGACAGGCGCGGCCGTGACAGTATCATCCTCATCGAACCGGCTGCGCAGGCTGCGGAACTCGAGCTGATCGAACAGTTCGCGTGCCTTCGGACGGTCGGGCTCCTGACACCGCCACGCCTCCAGACCCGCGTCCAGCTCCACATCGGTCACAATCGTCGCCAGGACGCGCGACTCTCGAGGCTGTTCGCCGGCATCCTGCAGTGCCTGGCGGATTCGCGGCTCGGGCACCTCGTCCCGGGCCTGAAGGAGGCCCTCCACAGACCCATAGCGTTGCAGGAGCTTGACAGCGGTTTTCATCCCGATCCCGCGCACACCGGGGATGTTATCGGAAGGATCGCCTGTCAGCGCCTTCAGGTCGGGAATCAGCTCCGGGCGCACGCCGTAGCGTTCCTCGACGGCCTCGGGGTCGTAGCGCACCGTATCGGTAATCCCCCGGCGCGTGGCCAGAACGTGGACGCGCTCCGTCACGAGCTGTAGCGCATCCATGTCGCCGGTGACGATGAGCACGTCGATGCTCTCCCGCTCGGCGTAGCGCGCCACGGTGCCAACCACGTCATCTGCCTCGACGCCAGGCACCTCCAGGATCGGGATGCTGAGTACCTGGCACACTTGGCGCGCCAGTGGGCCCTGGGATCGAAGCTCGTCGGGCGTCTTCTGGCGTGTGGCCTTATACTCGGCATATGCCTCGTGCCGGAAAGTGGGGCCGGGGGCATCGAACGCGACCACGCAGTAATCAGGCTTCTCCTCATCCAGCAGGCGTAGGAGCATCATGCTGAAGCCGTACACCGCATTCGTGTGCTGCCCATCTGAAGTCGTCAGATTCGGCAACGCGAAGAACGCCCGATACAGCAGGCTGTTCCCATCCACCACCATCAGCTTTTCGCGCTTTGTTCCGGCCATGTTCCCTCTTGCTTACCTCGGCAGCGCAGGCTGTCGCATGTAATGGCGGAGCGCGCTCAGCAGGCGCTCCTCTTCGGCGCCGCTCATGGGCGGGCGCATCAGACTTCCGTAACCCGAGTCCTCCCCCAGGAAGATGTCGAGGAATCCGCGCCGGCCCACCTCTTCCACGGCAGGCCGCCCGGTCATGCCGGCCATCTTCCCAGCGAGGGCGATGGCGTCCTGGAGGTTTCCGAGCTCATCCACCAGCTTCAGCTTCTTGGCCTGCCGGCCGGTGAAGATCCGCCCATCGGCAAGGCGGCGAACATCCTCGCGGCTCAGCACCTTTCGCCCGGCAACGATGTCCGACACGAACTGGTCATACACATCATCGATCATCGCCTGCAAGAGCTGGCGCTCATCCTCGGTGAGCGGGCGCGTGGCGGAGCCAATATCCTTGAACCGGCCGCTCTTAAGGGTCACCGTGCCTAGGCCCACCTTCTCATAGAGGCCCTGCAGGTTCAGAAACTCCATGATCACGCCGATGCTCCCGGTCATCGTGGAGCCGTTCGCCATGATCTTATCGGCTGCCGCGGCCACGTAGTAGCCGCCAGACGCGGCCACGTCGCCCATCGAGGCGACCACCGGCTTGCGCGCCTTTCGCAGCTTCATCACTTCCTGATAGATCTCCTGCGAGGCCGCAGCCGATCCACCCGGGCTGTTGATGCGCAGCACCACCGCCTTGATACTGCGGTCGCGGCGGGCGCGGTCCAACTGGCGCACTATGACGTCGGCCCCGCTGGAGATGCCAAAGAGGCTGGCCGCTCCCCGCCCGCCCACGATGGGGCCCTCCACGTAGATCAGCCCCACCTTCTCGCCGACGGGCAAAGATGGACTGGAGCGCGCCCCGAAGCCCGCGATCACAGTGAATGCGAAAAAGAGGATCGCCAACACCAGGCAGCCGCCACAGCCACCAGCGGCCCACGGAAGCCATGCCGGACGGCACGGGCGCGGTGGACGGCTTGTCCTGGTGTGGGCAGCACCTCCCTGCCCGCTGCGCGGCGGCACGGCACCGAAACCGGTTTCCGGAGCTTGCGGGCCCGTGCCCGCAGAGGTCATTCGAATGTGCGGTGCGCTCTCAGGCGAAACATCTTTTGCCTCCGCACCCCCCGCCTCAAGCGTGCTGGGCCCGGCGCCCCTCTCTTCAGGGAAGGCGGTCTCATCCTCTGCCTCTTCAGGCGGCCCGCCCGGCTCCCTCGCGCCCTCGGCGCTGGCTGTTTCGGAAGCATCCCGTGCCTCGGCGGCATCTCCATGCTCAGGGCGACGCTCGGTCGTGCTCGGCTCGCCCGCCTGGTCTCTTTCCCCTGATGTGTCTGGCAAGCTCTGCTCTCTCTCCTGATGGTCTGACATGGGAGTACCCTCCGACGATCTACCGCGGCAGCGCGGGGCGGCATGTTTCAAAGCGCACGGGCAAAGCAACACAATCTGCTGAGGCGAGGGGAGTGGCTGCAGACATCGTTTCGTCCACCCGGCATGCTTCCGAGCAACCGCTTAGACAAGACCGGATGGGCAAAGCATCGGAGCGTTGACATGACGCCCTGGGCGTGCTATAATCGCAATGCTGCCATGCCGAAGTGGCGGAATAGGTAGACGCGGCGGTCTCAAAAACCGCTGGGGGCAACCTCGTGCCGGTTCGAGTCCGGCCTTCGGCACCACCCATTCACCTCGCGATTTCCCCCGTAGTACACTGGTCATTATAGCATGGCGCCGCGCGCACCGTCAAACAGAATGACGCCCTGCCTGGGATTCCGAGATGAGAAGGCTGCCCGCACGCGCGGAGCTCGAAGCTCCGTGCTGCTTTCCGGCAAAGCCCCTGCGGGGCTTCTCCTCCCAGCTACCGCCGTTTTGAGACATCTGGGAGTATCCCCAACCCAGCCCGGCAGGGCTTCGCTCGCAAGCAGCGCGGTGATTTATCGCCGCGCGCTGGGTTGCGTGCTGCCTCCGAGGCTTCGGATTCCTTATGTCGGAATCCCAGGACGCCCTGCCTGAGCTTCTGATCCCCTCGTCCCGCGGTGGCCATGCCCTCAAGAGCGCCCTCCGAGAGAGCCACGCGGATGGCCCGACCTCGATCCCGAGGCGGTGTCACAACCCAAGGTGCCCGCAACCCCCCGTCTGCGTTCGTCCCCTCATCCATGGTGTCGCCGCCAGCGCATCTGGAGGGCAAAGGATCCTGTGAGAGCAAATTAGCCCCGCGTTTGGGCCTCTCAGTGGTTGAGGCCGCCATTGTGAGCTGGCCGGGGGACTGGCCCGATGCCGATCTTTTCGTGGAGCCATTGGGCGCGATCCATGAAGGCATCGATGTCGAGTTCGTGGCCCGAAGGGTACCACTTGCACACCTTCGGCTGGCTGCCGGCATCCTGGTAGGCCTGGGCGCACTCTGCGGGCACGGTGGTATCGCGCCGGCCATTCTGAAACAGGAGCGCGCTCGGCGCCGCGTGCCCGACGTAGTGGATGGGATCCACATCGGCGAGGAGGGTGGCCGCCTTATCGATGGTCTGCTTGGAGACTCCCAAGCGTGCCAGGCGCGCCAGTGGGTGCCGGCTCTTCAGCGCCGCCTCGTGCCAGCTCCCCGAGGCGACGAGGAGGGCGTAGGCGGCCACTCGCTTCTCGACACCGGCCAGGATGCCGCCAATCGATCCGCCCAAACTGGAGCCGATGAAGGCGATCCGCTTCCGGTCTACGTCGGGGCGCGCCACCAGGAGATCCACCGCCCGGCGCAGTTCCACGACGGACTGGATGACACCCGCCCGCATCTGTTCCGGCTTGTTGATATCCACCAGGCGCTTGCCCATCTCGGCGCGGTCGCCACAGAAGGGCGCGTCCGGAAGGAGGCAGACCGCGCCGGCGCGGCAGAGGATGCGCGCACCTGGGAGCAGGCTCCGGCGGCTGCCCGTCGCCCCATGCATCAGCAGAATCCCCGCATAGGGCCCCTTTCCTCCCGATGGAACAAGCAGGTAGGCAGTCACCCGGCCCCCCATGGGGCTCGCAAAGGAGAGGTCGTACTCCTCAACTCCATCCTCTTTGCGGATGCGCTTCTCACGAACGTCGAGCGGCCGGCTGGCATCATAAGCGAAGAGCTCCAGTGCCTTCTCCCGGCCGGCATGCGCGGGAGCACCGGCCGGCGCAAATGCCAGCGCCAGGGCGCAACAGATCCAAACACACACGCGGAGATATCTCCTCATCATCCCCCTCCTCTCCGGGCACTAAATCACCCTTTCGGCTCGGGTGCGACGAGGATATAGCGGGGCGTTCCCGCCTCCAGCGGGAGCTTCAGATCCAGCACTTCAGTGCGCCCATATCGCTGGCGCTCCAGGCGCAGGCGATCTCCCTCCCGCGACACCAGGCGCCACACAACTGCGCCCGGCTCTCCTTCCCGAATCACCAGCTGACCGGGGACCGCGGTGCTCAAGTCCGCAAAGCAGACCAGCCGGAACGGGCGCTTTCGCCCCTCGCACTCCAGAAGGGAGACCTCGCCGAAAAGAGGGGTCGCCCGCCGCGCCGACTCGGCCGCGAACCCTCGCCAGATCACGTAGCCGATTGAAAAGACCACAAGCGCGACGAAGATTCTATTCACAAGGAGGTAAGACCGCGCTGTTCCGGACGTAATAGGCACGTCGTCCATCCACACCCTCCCGCATCACAACGATCCGCATTCTGCAAGCCGCGCACCCAGTTGGCTTGCTTGAGCAAGGGTGAAAATCAAGGTCACTCATGGAGGTTTCGGAGACGGCCTCCGGTTTCCTGCATGCGCTCGGAGCAATCGATGGGGTTGTGGAGTCTCTCAGGAGCCCCCCCGCGGCGCTCTCCTGGGCCCGCCGCAGGCCCTCAACGCGCCCGCTGCATCCTCTCGATCGCCTGTTGATAGACGGCCATCATCTGGCGGCCCGTCGTCTCCAGCGAGAAGCGTTCGGCGCCGCGCGTTGCCGCTTCCGACAGGCGTGACAGGGTGTCGCGACTGGCAACGAGCTGGCAAATGGCGGATGCAAGCGCCTCGGGGGTGTGCTCGGTGAGGATCCCATCCGCCCCGGGGCGAACAATCTCTCGGGCACCGAAGGTGTCGTAGGCGACAACGGGAGTGCCGGCCGCCATTGCTTCGATCACGCTGGTTGGGTTCACCTCGGTCGTCGATGCGGTGACAAAGAGATCCGCCGCAGCGCAGAACGGGGCAACATCCTCGTGCGGCACGGCGCCCGGGAAGAGCACGATTTCAGCGAGCCCCATCGCCTCCGCCTGCCGGCGCAGCGCCGGCAGATCCGGGCCATCTCCCAAGAGGATGAGCCGGAACTCCTGGTGCTGGTCTGCCACCAACCGCGCTGCTTTGAGGAGGGCCGGCAGGTTCTTCTCCGGGGCAATCCGGCCTGTGAAGAGCCCGATGGTGTGTCGCTTGTCGAGGCCCAGGTTTGAGCGCACCCCTTCGCCAGTGGCACCCCGGTAGCGGCGCAGGTCGATGCCGTTGGGCACCACGGTCACCTCGGCGCGCACCCCATAGTTGCGGATCACCTCGGCCATCCCCGCCGCGGGCGTCGTCACCGCCTGGCACGTGTTGCAGTAGCGCGCTACGGACCACCGCACCGTTGGGCGAAGCAGCGAGCCAGGAAGCGGGATATAATGCAGGTATTGCTCGTATTGTGTGTGGATCGTCGTCACCAACGGGCGCCTCAGACGTCGCGCGATGCGCAGCGCCGCCGCGCCCATGGCGAACGGGTGGTGCGTGTGGAAAAGGTCGATTCCAAGGGCCGCGATTCGCCGGTACATCCCCGGCGCGATGGGAAGCGGCAGGGGAAAGCGCATCTTCGCAGGAAGCGTCACCGACGGGAAGCGATGCACCACCCCGGCAGAGTCGCGATGCCCCGGATAGTAGGGCGCGAAGATGATCACCTCGTGCCCCTCGGACTCGAGGAAGCTTCGCAGCGCCTCCATCGAAGTCACGATCCCGTTGATGATCGGCCGATAAGTGTTTGAAAAGAGCGCGACTCTGATGACTCTTCTCCCTCCGCTGGATGATCCCCCGGACGGCAAGCCATCTTTCGGGTAGCCCTATTATAACCCGCTCCGCGCCCGAGATCAAGCCTGGTGACCGCGCCCATGTTCCTCTGCTTGCTTCTTGCTGTCGTTCCTGCTTTTATGGTATGATACAGGCGCATCTCATCTAGAGTGGAGGACGGCATCGCGGTGGCAGCGTCGGATCGGTGGAAGATGGGGCGCCCCACCAGTGGGGGAGATCTCCCGGGCCGACAGCGAGAGCGTATACTGCTCTGGATACTTCTCTTCCTTGGGTTGCGCACGCTGCTTCCCCTGGCGGTGTTCTTGCCACGCCCGGTTGCCATCCCTGCCGCCCTGCTCCTGGCGATGCTGGTGGCGCTCTGGGGCCCGCGCGTCGCCGCGGCCTGCTCGCTCCCGGTCCACTGGGGCCTGATCCTCTTCATTCTCTTTGGCGCATGCTCCTTCGCGGTGGCTGGCGTGCTTCCGGGGGCCACAACTCCGCATGCCGGAATACTGCTGCATGCGTTCTCGGATCTTTTCCTGATTGCTGCGGCCATCGCGCTGGGGCAGGCCCTGGCGGCTCTTTTCCGCGAGCCGAACTTGCTCGTGCCCGCGGCAATCGCGGCCGCCGTGATCGACTACTGGGGAGTGTATCACGGGACCACGCGCGCTGTCATCGAGCAGCACAGCGAGTGGGTTCCCAAGCTCTCGGTGCACGTGCCGGTGCCCACCGCTCCCGGCCTGCCGGACCTCGGCCTTGGCATCGGCCTCGGTGACTTTGTTTTCCTGACGCTCTTTCTGGCGTGCGCGCGGCGGTTCGGCTTGCGCGAGCGCCGCACTTTCTGGTTGAGCTTTCTCTTCCTGGTCAGCGCGATGGCGGTCGTGCTCCTTTTCGACCGGAATGTGCCGGCGCTCGTCCCAATGTCCGCTGCGTTTCTCCTGGCGAACGTGGGCCGCTTCCGCTTCCAGCAAAGCGAGCTCCGCGCGATGCTCTACGCGGCTGTCATCGTAGCCGTGGTGGTTGGATTGGTGTTGGTGTTTCGATATGGGTAGTGGTGTCACTCCACACGCCCGCTGCTGGGAACTCCCGGTGGTGGCAAACCGGCGCTTCAGCGGCCGCTATCGAGAGTTGGTGCTCGATGCGCCCGAGCTCGCCGCTTCCGTGCGGGCGGGCCAGTTCGTCAGCATCCTCTGCTCGACGGTAGACGATCCGCTGCTCAGGCGACCCTTCAGCGTCTATCGCGTGGATCCCGGCGCGGGCACCATTGGGATCCTCTATGAAGTGCTCGGGCGCGGCACCTCGCTGATCGCGCGCTGGGAGCGCGGCGATATTGCCAACGTGCTTGGCCCTCTCGGCAACTACTTCACAGTTCCCAAGGGCGAGGGCCCCCTCGCCCTCGTCGGAGGTGGCGTCGGCGTCGCGCCTCTCCTCGCCCTGGCCCATGAGGTGGCGCCCTCCGGAAGGCCGATCCATGCCATCCTCGGCGCGCGAACGGCGTCCATGCTCCTCGGCGTGGATGAATTCGAAGCGCTCGGCGTGCGGGTGAGTATCTCCACCGATGACGGATCCCAGGGCTACCACGGCTTCGTCAGCGGGCTGCTCGCCTCCCTGCTCCAGGGAGGGGCGGGCCGCGAGCCGCTTCGCCCCGACGCGATCTTCACCTGCGGGCCCCGCCCGATGATGGCCGCAATTGCGGAGATTGCTCGGGCCCACGGAATCCCCTGCTCCGTCTCGATGGAGGTGAGCATGGCGTGTGGATTTGGCGTCTGCATGGGCTGCGCCTGGCCGGTCCGGTCGGGCTCCGACTCAGATGCGGGCCCCACCTACCGGCTGGTGTGCACCGACGGGCCCGTCTTCAACGCGGATGAGATCATCTGGGAGCCCCGGCAGGCCCGGTGCGCATGCGCCGGAGGCAAGGCCGAAGGCACAGGAGAGGAGCACGACCATGCGTGAGCCGGCGAAGCCAACGCATCCCCCCGCTATGCCCGCGGTGGATCTTTCCGTCGAGATCGGCACGCTGCGCCTGCGCAACCCGGTCACCACGGCATCGGGCACGTTTGGCTACGGACGCGAGATGGCGGATCTCGTGGATCTCAGCCGCCTCGGGGCGATCACAGTGAAGACCCTCCAGCTTCACCCTCGACCTGGCAACCCGCCACCGCGGATCTGCGAGACCCCTGCCGGGATGATCAACTCGATTGGATTGCCCGGCTCCGGCATCGAGCACTTCCTCAAGGAGGACCTGCCCTTCCTGCGCGGCTATGGCACCCCGGTGATCCTCAGCGTGGCCGGGTCGCGCGTGGAAGAGTATGTCGCCCTCGTCGAGCGCGTCCATGGCGAAGAGGGAATCGCCGCGATAGAGCTCAACATCTCCTGCCCCAACGTGAAGCAGGGTGGGCTCGCCTTCTCCGTGGACCCGCACGCCACCGCGCAGGTCGTTTCCGCCTGCCGGGCCGCGACGGCGCGCCCCTTGATCGCCAAGCTCACTCCCAACGTCACCCACATCGCGACCATCGCGCGAGCCGCCGCCGATGCGGGCGCGGACGCGATCGCCGCGATCAACACCATCCAGGCGATGGCGATTGATGTACGCTCGCGCCGGCCACGCATCGCCACGAATATCGGGGGTCTCTCGGGGCCGGCCATTCGGCCGATTGCTGTCCGCATGGTCTGGGAGATCGCCCAGGCGGTCTCCATCCCGATCATCGGCATGGGTGGAATCACCAGCGCCGCCGACGCCCTGGAGTTCATCCTTGCCGGCGCAACTGCGGTGGCCGTCGGCACAGCCACCTTCCGCAGCCCAGGAGCCGTCATCGAAGTGATCGACGGCCTTGGCCCCCTCCTGGCCGAATTGGGCGTCGCGCGTATCCGCGATCTGGTGGGAGCGGTGCAGCTATGGGAATGATCTACCGCTTGCGGGATGTCCGTCTGGAGCCAGAGGGTCGTGTGCAGGACCTCTGCCTGCGCGATGGCCATCTGGAGGAGTGCGCGGATGGGCTGCCCGGCGTCGAGATCGAGGGGAATGGCGGGCTCCTCTTGCCGGGGATGATCGACCCCCACGTCCATCTCCGCACGCCGGGGATGGAAGCCGCGGAGAATTGGGACACGGGTACCCGCGCGGCGGCACGTGGCGGGGTCACCACCGTGCTCGATATGCCGAACACGCGCCCGCCTACCACCACGCGGCAACGCCTGGCCGAGAAGCGCGCGTTGGCGGCCGCTGCCCGGGTGAACTGGGGGCTCCATTTCGGCGCGACGGCCACCAACCTGCCGGAGATCGCCGCGGTCGAGAACATCGCCTCCGTGAAGGCGTACCAGGGCTCCTCCACCGGCGATCTCCTCCTCGACGAGGATGAGGCGCTGGCGCGTCTTTTCAAGGCAGCAGCGACAGCCGACATGCCCGTAACCCTGCACGCGGAAGATGAGGGGATCATTCGCGAGCGTGCCGCATCCCTCCCCGAGGATGCCGATGTCCACCTGCATGGGTGGGCGCGTCCCCCCGAGGCCGCGGCAAGCGCCGTTAAGCGGGCGCTCGCGCTGGCGCAGGAGACGGGGGCAACACTCTATTTCTGTCACGTCTCCACCGCCGCGGAGCTCGAGCTGATCCGGCCCGCGAAGGCCGCCGGGATGCCCATCTACGTCGAGGCGACGCCCCACCATCTCTTCCTCGACGAGCGGGATCTGGCGACGTTGGGAAACTACGGCAAAGTCAACCCGCCGCTGCGCTCCCCGGAAGACCGCAAGGCGCTCTGGGAAGCACTCCTGGACGGCACCGTGGATACCATCGGCACCGACCACGCGCCACATCCGCGCGAAGCCAAAGAGCGGCCCTACCGCGAGGCGCCCTCCGGGATGCCCGGGCTGGAGGTGGCGTTACCATTGCTCCTCACCGCAGTGCTCGATGGGAGAATCCCCTTCTCCCTTCTGGCACCCCTTACCTCGGAACGCGCGGCGCGCATCTTCGGGATTCAACCTGCCGGTTGGGTCCTGGCCGACATTGTCACCCCACGCGCGCTGGCTCCCGAGGAGATCGAGTCGCGCTGCGGATGGAGCCCCTACACCGGCCGCGTCCTGCGCGGCTGGCCCCAGTACGTCTGGGTGAATGGTGAGTTGGTACTCGATGCAGGCGCCTTCACCCCGCAGGCACCTGGTCGCGAGGTGGCTTTTCGCCACAATCGGTGATGCGCGTTGTGGGAGGGAGAAGCCGCCACCGGCGTGCCAGAGGCGGTCGCTTGGCGTGTGCCCATCTGGCCGGCGCCAGCTCTCTCCTTCCTGCAATCACAGAGTAGGCTTGCGTTATGACTACAGGCTTGCAGTCTCTGCCAAGTGGCGAACACGAGGCGAGTGAGAGCGCGAACATCCTGATCGTGGATGACGAAGAGTACGCTCGGACGACGCTGATGGACGTCCTCGAAGAGATGGGCTACCGCGTGCAGGGAGCCGGCACAGGCGCCGAAGCCCTTGCCCTAGCGCGCGCGACCCTGTTTGACATCGCGCTCCTCGATCTCCGCCTGCCGGACATGAAGGGCACCGATCTCCTCACGCAGATGAAGTCGATCTGCCCGGAGACTGCGTGCATCATGGTCACGGCCTACGCGTCTCTGGACACGTCGCTCTATGCGCTGAACCAGGGCGCGTCCGGCTATGTGCAGAAGCCCTTCGAGATGCCGGAGATCATCCGTGTTATCCGGGAGCAGATAGAGAAGCAGCGCCTCAGCCGCGAAAACCGCCGCATGATGCAGGCGTTGCAGGCCCTGCAATCGATCAGCGATATTGCCCTCTCTACGCCGGAGCCCAGGGCCTTGCCGGCCCGGCTCCTCGAGCGCTTTGTCCAGGCAACGGGGGGCCACTGCGGCGCCCTTTACCTCTCGGGCGATGAGGACCACGTCCCGCCAATCCGCGTTGGTGAATCCGATGGTGTGCATGCCCTTCAGGTGATGCGGAGTGGCGCGCCCAGCCTTATCCCGCCAGGTACGCGCGCGCCATGCCTCGCCGTTCCTCTCCGCGTCCGCGGAGAGGCCATTGGCGGCATCGAAGTGGTCACCACAAACGAGCAGGGATTCACGCACACCGATCTGGAGCTGGCGGAACTCCTGGCCGACCGCACCGCCCTCGCTCTCGAGAACGCCCGGCTACATGAACGCGAGCGCCTGGCCGCGCGCGAGTCGCAGACACTCCATCACGTCGCGGAGGCACTCGTATCGGCGCTCCACCTGGACCATCGCCTGCACATCATCGCCAGAACCCTAGCCGAGGTGGCCGGCTGCGAGCGCTGCCTCGTTTTCCTGCTGCAGCGGGGCAAATCGCTCATGCCGGCGCGCGCCTACGGCGTCACCGCGGATGAGGCAGAGACTTTCAGCGAAATGAGCGCAGAGGTGCTGGCCACCGGCGGATCGGTCGCCCGCGCCCTCGAAACCGGGAAGCCGGTGCTGCTCTCCGATCTCTCCAACGAGCCAGAGGCGTGCCGGTCGTTTCTCGGGGGCATCTGGAAAATGCGCTCCGGGCTGGTGCTCCCGCTCATCGTCGGCTCGTCGGTCACCGGCGCCGCGCTGGTGGACACCCCTGGACGTGACCTGACGATCTCACCGCGCGATATCCGCCTCTGCGAGGCGGTCTCCAATCAGGCCGCAGTCGCCATTGAGAACGCACGGACTTTTGAGCGCGAGCGGAACATCGCGGAGGTGCTACAAAAATCGTTTCTCCCCACGGTTCCGGAGCGGATTGGCCAGCTGCGCCTCGCGGCCCGCTACCACGCGGCCCTCTCGGAGGCAAGCGTCGGCGGAGATTTCTATGACTGGATGCACCTTCCCGATGGCCGTATCGGCATCCTGATGGCGGATGTTTCAGGCAAGGGGGTGCGCGCCGCGCTTCATGCTGCCATGGGCCGGTATATGCTGCGCGCCTACGCCTTCGAGCATCCCAACCCGGCGGATGCACTCCGCTACCTCAACCTGGCACTCCTCTCCTACAGCTCGCTCGACGTCTTCATCACGATGTTCTTCGCCGCAGTCGATGGTGCGAGCGGAGAGATCGAGTACGCGAGCGCGGGCCATCCCCCGGCGCTCCTCATCCGCGGCAGCGATCCGAACCGGATGGTGCGCCTCGGCAGCACCGGCGCGCCCATCGGGGCGTTCCGTGAGGCCACCTTTACGGGCGAGAGGGTGCGAATGGCCCCCAGCGATATGCTGGTCCTCTACACCGATGGAGTGACCGAAGCCCGGGTGGGCTGTGAGCTTTTCGGCATCGAGCGCCTGGAGGATGTCGTGGCCGAGAGCGCCCGCGAGGGCCCAGAGGCAACCGCCGACGCAATCCATGCCGCGGTTCAGGCGTTCACTGGCAAGGCAGCGCGCGACGACATCGCCCTCATCATTGCCCAGGCCGCCCCGAGTCTGGGCTCCTGACGGGGCGCGCGCGATCCCAGGGTGAGGGCGCACACCCGTGGCGGCTCGCATGGTCGGCGCGCGCCCACGTTCCTACTCGCCGCTCCACCTGCCGAGCACGGCGTCGGTCATCCGGGCGACGCGCACCATCTGGAGCACGTCATGGACGCGCACGATGGCAGCGCCGTTGGCGATGGAGAGGGCGACAGTGGCCGCCGTCCCCTCCAATCGCTGATCCACGGGCAGGTCCAGCACCCGCCCGATGAAGCTCTTACGTGAGGTGCCCATCAGGATGGGCTGTTCGAGCACGAGGAACTCGCGCAGACGGCGCAGGATCTCCAGGTTGTGCCCCACCGTCTTGCCGAAGCCGATTCCCGGATCGATGATGATCCGCTCGCGGGGAATCCCCGCCGCGACTGCCACCTCGATCTGCCGGCGCAGGAAAGTGATGATATCGGCGACCACGTCGCTGTAGCGGATCTGCAGCTGCATCGTCTTCGGCGGGCCGAGGGTGTGCATGATCACGACGTAGGCGCCGGTGGATGCGGCCACGGTGGCGATCTCCGGGTCCGCGGCCAGACCGCTGACGTCGTTGATCACCTGCGCGCCCGCCTGAACCGCCGCGCGGGCCACGACCGCTTTAGTGGTATCCACGGAGATCGGAACCTGCGAGAAGCGGCGAATCCCCTCAATCACCGGGATCACGCGCCGGAGCTCCTCTTCGGCAGCGACCGGATCCGCTCCCGGGCGCGTCGACTCGCCCCCCACGTCGATGATATCCGCACCCTCGTCCAGAAGCCGCCGGGCATGGGCCAGCGCCGTCTCAACGCTCGCGTGCTGTCCCCCGTCGCTGAAGGAATCCGGGGTCACGTTCAGGATACCCATGACCAGCGTGCGGCGCGCGGCCTCCGGCACCAGCCTGGCGAGTCCCTCGTCACCCATCTATGCGTCTCCCACCTTCTCCGCGGCACGGCGCCGCTTATACTCCAAAGTCAGATCCTTATCGCGCCGGTCATCCACCTTGATGAGCGTGAAGACGCGCGGCGCGCCTCGACGGAAGCTCGCCTCGTGCATCTCGCGAGCAATGTCGAAGAGGGTATTCAGGTCACCTTCCAGGTTGGTGCCCATGCCGGTGATCTCGTACTTCACTCCGCGGCGCTTGGCCACCTCGATCACGTCGGCAACGTAGTCGCTGAGGCTGGCATTCCCCGTTCCAATCGGGTGTACGGCAATCTCCATCGTCACCATGGATATCCACTCCTCTCCGACGCGCAGTCGCGGGGAACGGGCGCGTCGGCATCGAGATCGTCCAGGCGGGCAGGCCGCACTCGCCGGCCAAAGACGGCCGCGAAGTGCCGGGTGACCGCCGCGCGGACGGCGGCAGGATCCTGCGGGGTGCCCAACAGGCGCTCCATAGAGGTGACGCCATAGCCATGCAGCCCGCACGGGACGATCCACTCGAACGGCTGAAGGTCGGTGTTCATGTTGAGCGCGAAGCCATGCAGGGTGACCCAGCGCCGGACTGCCACCCCAATGGCGCACAGCTTATCATTCCCGACCCACACGCCGGTCAAACCAGAACGCCTTCCGGCAGCGATCCCGAAGTCACCCGCCGCGCGGATCACCACCTCCTCCAGGGCACGCAAATACCGATGGAGGTCGCGCTCCTCACCCTCAAGCGCCAAGAGGGGATACCCAACGATCTGCCCGGGGCCGTGGTAGGTGACATCGCCGCCCCGCTCCACCTTGATCACCGGCACCCCATGGCGAGCGACGGCTTCCCCCACGTGCTCCCAACCGCCGCCTCGTCCGATGGTAACTACGGGCGGATGCTCGCAGAGGAGCAAGAGATCCGGCACGGTGCCCGCCGCGCGAGACGTGGCCAGCTTCCGCTGAATCTCCAGGCACTCGCCGTAGTCAATCCGCCCCAGGTCTATCACGAGCGTCGCCATGCCGCCCCGTCCTTTGCCGCCAGTGGTTCCGCAAGCGCGCCGAACCGTGCCCTGCCGATCCCTGCGAAGGTGCCAGGCCGTCCGAACCGCAGGGCATCCGCCCGATTGGGCGTCGCTACCCGCGTCTGGCCGGTCGGGTTCGGGTCATCGCGCAGCGCTTGCCCCCAGCACAGGGTAGATTCGCCGCGGCGCGCGAGGAGCCCTGTTCATCCGGATTTCAAGGGCACGGGAATGCGGGGACGCTGGATGCGGGGTGGTCAGGGAGTAGGATCCGAGGGGTCGATCTCGCCTATTGCGCGGGGGCCGCGGACGAGGCGCGCTTGATGAGACGAACGGTCGTGCCACGGGCATCGAACGTGTAGCTCACGGCGTCCATGATCCGCCGCATCAGGTAGATACCCAAGCCGCCTTCCTGCCAGACGCCCGCCTTCGGCCGCTGAACCCGCTCCGGGTCGAATCCATCCCCCGGATCGGTGATCTCGACGCAGAAGCCGGTGCGATCTGCCCGGCAGCGCACGTGAATCACGCCGCGGGCTCCCGCGCGAAGCCCATGGCGCACGGCGTTCGCGGCCGCTTCGCCCACGGCGAGCACGACGTCGTCCAGCTCCGTCGGGGTGAAGGGGAGGCGCGCGGCCATCGCGGCGGCCTGCGCCCGGATGACAGCCACCGAGCGAGGCTCGCAAGGGAGGTCGAGGCGAGACTCCCACCCCAGGCCGGAGCGGTAGGGCATACCGTAGGCACCTTGATAGCCCCCTATCAGGCCGACGTTCCGCAGCGCGGTTCGAAGCTCCCGACTGGCACGCACGAGCTTCACCGCCGCGCCTGAAGCTTCCACCGTGCGCACGCCCTCGGCCAGCGCCTGCACGCAGGCCTGTTCGATGTGGCGTACTCCCCCGGCATCCACGCGGATGCAGCCGTGGGGATGTGCCGACAGCCGGCGGAACGCATCCCCTATCGCAGAGGAGGTGCTCGAGTCGATATGCCCCCTCAAGCGGATCGTCGGAGGCGACCCGTCGATGACAGAGACTGCGTGGTTATCGGCGATCACGGACCTGTCCCTTCCATTCCTGCTTGCTCTTTTTGGCTCACTGGCGTGCGGCAATCTTACCCCCTACGCCAGGCTGCTAAACCTGCGCCCACTTCTTCAGAAAGAGAAGAGGCGCGGGATGAGCCCCCTTTCAACTTCGATGCGGTGCTCCAAGGAGCAGAAACCCGCACAGGCGCTTGCTTCTCACGCCCCCCGGGTCCACGCAGAGATGCCCCTTTTTGCCACCCGTAGATCCGCGAGAATCGGGTTTGCGCTGGTAAGTTCCGCGTGCTCGGGATGCATGTCCGCGGTCTCAGAGGGGCTGAGGGAGAGGGGGCAACGCGCACGCCCCGGGGGAGGTGCGCGAGCGAATTCTCCTGCTCCAGCCAGGTTTGCCTGCGCTGGCTTGTGGGTAGATAGGGGGAAGACTCCCCGGGGGGGAGAGGCGACACGGACCGACTCACATCCTGGCAAGCGCATGCAGAAGGCATCCACTAGCGAGTGATGGCATGGAAAGGAGCTTGCGAAGTGATGAAGTGGCAGCAGATCGTATACCGGCTGAGCATCGCGCTCGCCCTAGCCGTGGCAGCAGGCCTCCCGGCCTACGCTGAGGGTGACGGCACCACGGCGGCGGCAACCCCGGCGGCAGCCGAGCAGACGACGGCGTTCCACCTCCCATCCGTCACCCCCATGGGCTCGGGCTGGTATGGCGCCGCATCGACCACTACCGAGAACGCCATGATGGCACAGGGCGATCCCTGGTCGAACGACCTGGTACCCGTCCGGGCCCTCGCGCGCCTGGCATTGATCGATGGGGATCCTGCGCCGACCACGGTGGCCACGACTACCACCCGGGGGCCCGACCGCCTCGTTACCGGGGTGGCCCAATGGATGAACCCGTCGGACAACTCCCTGTATGAGATCCGGTTCACCGGGATCGACACGTCTGGACCGCTCGACGGCGCCGGCGTGCTCCGCGTCATTCATGGCGAGACAGGGATCGGGTCACCCCAGTTCCCGCGCACCCTCGCCTACGCCGCGCTGTTTGGCCCGGCCCAGATCTTCCGAAACGGCCAGATGATCGCGTCCGACCTGCAGGGGCAGATGATGGTGACTCAGGGGATCCGCACGCCGGATACGGGCCGGCTCCTTGACACGCCCAATGTCCGCCCGGGCGATCTCCAGTTCCACGTGATCCTGCAGGGGCAGATCCCCGGCCGCAATCAGGACACGCTCTATCTCTTCTGGCCCTCGGCCACGGTCGATATCCGCAACCTGGGAACCCCGGTGGCGCTCCTGCCCCAGGAGATCCAGACCGCGCGCAGTTACTTCACTGAGGGAGCAGTTGCAGGCTATCGCGAGCCGACGGTGCCGACCACGCCGACGACGCCGACAGCAGCGCCGACGGCCTCGCGGATCCTGGTCAGCATGCGCGATCGCTTCCTGGCGCGAAGCACACCGGAACTCGCCGCGGGCGATGTGGAATTGAGCATCACGAACGACTCCACTGTCGCACGGGGCTTCTTCATCCAGGGCCCCGGCGTTGAGCAGCGCACCCGTCTCCTCAACCCGGGCGAGTCGACCACGATGACGGTCCGTCTCAGCCCAGGCACCTATCGCCTGGCATCCTTCACCGTGGCCACTCCGAGCGCGGATGATCTCATGCATATGGACACCATCACCGTGCGGTAGCATAGGCATCGGGGAGGCACTTGACCACCGGAAGCACGTGCTTCCAGTTGACGCAGCGGCTGGCAGGCACGGCCCTGGTCGGCGCCATGCCTGCCGGGACGGGTATTGAGTCACTGCGAAGCCCCGCCTGCGCGGTCACAGGCGGGGCTTGGGCTTCCACGGGCTCAACTCGCTTCCGGGGATGCTCCTGGGCGCCGGGCTCTACTTGCCGATGCAGAAGCGACCGAAGATCTCGGCGAGGATCGCTTCGGAGACGGTGTCTCCGGTGATTTCGCCCAGCGCGTCGAGGGCATCGCGAAGATCCGTTGTCGCGAGTTCGAGGGGCAGATCCTGGTCGAGCGTTTCACAGGCGCGCTGAAGCGCCATCCGCGCCCGATCGAGGGCGGCCTGATGGCGCGCGCTCGTCACCAGCGCCTGGTTCCCCAGCTCAACCCCGGATCCCAGCAGCGTCTCCGCGATCTGCTCGTCCAGCTGATCCAGACCGGTGCCCTGCACTGCTGAAACCTGGACGATAGGCGCGGCGGGAAACTCCGCGCGAATGCCATTCAGGTCCAGTCGCACCGGTAGATCACATTTGTTAGCGACGATCACGCACGGCTCGCCGTGCACGAGGTGGAAGACCTCCTGGTCCGCCTCGTGAAGCGTCTGGGACGCGTCCAGAACCACCAGGATCAGATCGGCCGCGCGCACCTGCTCCAGGGTTCGCTGCACCCCAATCGCCTCGATGGGGTCTCCCGGCTCGCGAATACCGGCCGTATCGATGGCGCGGATGGGGATGCCCCGGATATTGGCGCTCTCCTCAATCACGTCGCGCGTCGTGCCCGGAATCTCGGTGACGATGGCGCGATCCTCGCGGAGGAGCGCGTTGAGTAGGCTGGATTTCCCGACGTTCGGCCGGCCCGCGATGACCACGCGCGCGCCCTCACGGTAGATGCGCCCGGCATGCGCGCTCGCCA
>ERZ795045.825-NODE-825-length-37775-cov-7.312672_pt1 | contig 37775 bp, 49 predicted proteins | sample MGYA00375129_ERZ795045 | MGnify/ENA primary metagenome ERZ795045 (study PRJEB30174, sample SAMN05720166) | activated sludge metagenome | isolation source: anaerobic digester from wastewater treatment plant | place: Japan | collected 2015-05-15 ...
AGATTGTTGATATTACTCGTGATTACCACGGTGAAGAGAACGAGAGGAGGTTTTACTGATGTGGAGACTTTATTTTTTAAGTTAGGTGAATTGCCTGGTACGGTTTATTCGCAGTGGCTGGCGAGTATATATTTTAAGGTAAGCTCGGATTATTTGGTAGTTAGGTTGAAGTTGCTTGTTAACGATGAGTTTTTGTATGGTCCTGTTGTACAGGTCCTTCCTGAGGAAGGATGGAAGGAGGTGCAGATGATAGTTCCTGAAAAGACTGCTCCGCCGACGCAGTTTGGGGTGGAGTTTATAGAAGGCAATCCGGGTGAGCTGTATATTGCACGTCCGTATCTGGGTCGTATTGGGTGGAGTCGTGTACTGCCTTTGACGTTAGGTTCGTATAAGAGTATGCGGTCGTACTGGGTGACTACGCCTTAGTTGAGGAAGGTATGGGGTTAGAGAGAATTTTTTCTGTAAGCGGTTTGTTATTTTATGGGCAGGATAATTGGGTTGCGGGAGTAGAAGGTGAGTCGCTTCAGCTTTGTGCTTTGGATAATTGTTATTATGATGCTGAAATGCGTGTGATAAAGAATAAAGCTATTTGGATGAAGGATTTTCGAGTTACTTGGGTTTCCAGTAATATAGGTGAAGTGAGTACTTTATCCTCGATGACTGACGGGCAGTTGAGGAAGGATGGTAATATAGTGCCCCAAGGTAGTTTGCCCGGGGTGTTAGGATGGGATTGGTTGAATCCTCGTCAGATAGTGGTGAATAATGGTGTAGTGAATTATGGAGAGGACTGGCGTATTGACTATGAACAGTTAGTAGCAGTAACGACTCCGATTTTGGACATAGGGCAGGTAGTAGGTGACTGGGATATTTTGGTTGATGGATACGTGTCTTATCCTGTGGTTATTCAGGATAGAGTTGTGACAATGACCCAGGTAGCCGTGGTTAGTAATGATGGAGTTATTACTTGTGAGTACAATGTTGTAGATTCGCATTCTCTGCGCGTAGTTCAGCTTAGGGATGGTAGTGATATTTTGGTTTTGCGATTGCTGGGGAACAAGGTGTTTGTAGACCGTAGCTATGCGGGAGTGGAAGTCCTTATGACGTACGATGTTTTGGGGCAAGTTTACTTGACTGGTGATGTGCACTTGTATTGGCGGGGGTCTGACATACAGTCGCAGGTAGGCGAGCTGCCCTGGAATGAGTGCGGGTTTTGTGATGTAGTTTATCCTTTTCGCTATTATCAGTTGCTGCTAAGATTTGCCGGGGATTTGGAGGATGGGTATTTTAAGGTTTACAGCTTAGGGTTAAGAAAGAGAAAGGAGGTATAGAGGTAAATGAAGCGAAGTCTTTACAAGCCTGGTGTAGAGGTCTATGCAGACCATCTGAATTACACTGAAGACACGAAGATTGAAGCTATAAAGCGAATAGTTTTGGATTATGGTGTTGTGGGTCCGATACGTGGTTGCAATGTTGCACCTGACCCTTTGAATTCGTACGATGTAATGGTTACGCAGGGTTATGGATATACTTATGGTGGTGAGCGATATGAGATAACCGAAGACGTGCATGGTATAACGATTGCAAATACGATAGGAGTTTTGACTTATGTAGCGGTTAAGGTGACGGAAGTTGGAATAATGAATTTGCCGAATGTTGTTACAGGGGAAATGACCCCGACAGAAGTTGACACGGTTGCTGAAGTTGTTTCGATGAGTCAGGAGGACTGGTATAATATAAGTGACAAGTCTTTTTATGGATTGCTTGCGATAGTGGAAGGTAGTGGGGGAGTGGTGCGGAGTTCTGATATCAGGAAAGCGGCGATTCAGCCGATATCTGTTGTGTTTGTTGATAAGCAGCCGATGTTGATTTCAGGTGTAGCGGTGGTATTGGTCAGTACGAATGCTTCTCGTGGTCAGAGTAAGTTAAAGTATCGCAGAGACAGTAAAGGCTATAATTACTTGTCCTGGTGGGCTCCGGGTGTTTCGACTTATGGTCCTGAAGTACTGTTGGGAATCTCTGGTGAGTATACGCTTTGGGATGTGACGCAGTCCTCTATTATACGAGTGGCTGTCGATGTTGACAGATTGCCGGCTGATTCACTTTTAGAGGAAAATATAGTGATAATGGACTTGTTGGAACAGTTTGAGCTTTCTATTGGTACGATGATGGATACGATTCATAGAGCTATGATAGGTAAAGGTATCCCAGGTCCTCGTAATCCGCACGGGCAGACGCTTGACGACTTAGACCCTGGAGAGAAGCAGGATACGTTAGCGCATCAGTACAGGATGCATGGGCCAGGTATTATTGGGTTGCCTGGTAGTGTATCCTTACGTCCTTCGATTTTTGGTACGTCTTCGTTAAAGGTTGATAACTTGTCCAGTGGAGAGCTTGTTTTATCTGCTTCAGGTACTGTTTTTCGTCAGGTTGCGTCGACGTTGGTGGATTTTACTGGTAAGGCTTCTGGGGTATATTATGTTTATGTTGATGATGTTGGAAATATAGCTGTAGCTACGAGTATCGATGCTCGTAAGTATTTTGTGATAGCAAAGGTTTCTTGGAGTGGTTCTTTGTTATCGGATTTAGTTGATTTACGCCTTTGGGGTACGACGCGGCCGGATATGAATATTCAGCCTGATGATGATGCTTTGCTGCTGAGTGTTGACCAGATGAGTCGTACGTTGGCGGATAATTTGGCGAAGATACGTTGGGTATTGAACGGAGTGATTGGTACGGATTATTGGTATCAGTTACCGCCTGCGACGCTTAAGCAGCTGTATGATTGGTATAAGGTGATAGATGGTGATTTGATTGCCCATATAAATTCGTCGTTGGCTGGTACGGATAAGGTGCATGGTGTAAAGAGTGGCCATGGTGGAGGATTGGACGCGGATACTGTCGATGGTGCGCATGCTGGAGAAACGCCTTTGTTGCCCGGTAATATTCGGATTCCTATGGCAGTGGAGGGGGTGGGTGTGCTGTCGGGTTCTTGGCTACCGGTTGGGCATAATCCGCCTGGGGTAGAGGGAGTTGATGCGGATAAGTTAGATGGTAAGCACTATTTTGAGATTATTGACCAGATGTATCAAATTGCCTCGCGTATAATTAGAGTGACGGATGTTGGTGGAGAGTATAAAGATAGGTCTGGTGATGTTGTAGGTATTAATTTGATGATTGAGCGGTTGGACAGTGCTGGTAATGTTATTGCTACGTTTATAGTGCCGTCGGGGTCAGCAGGAGGTGTTTGCTTTTCCAGTTGTTTTAGTAGTTGTCATTCTATATGTGATTGTGAATGTGGTAGTTTATGTAGATGGTAAGGAGGTGATACAATGAATGTGTATTTGGGTAATAGGCGGCCAAATTTTTTCAGATGTCCACGTTTTTTGTCTCGTACTGCTCCGGAGTGGACGAGTACCGTTTGGCGATTGGATTTTGACTTTGTGAGGCGGGCTGTTTTGTTGGTAAGAGGTAATGAGCAAGTGATAGTTGCGATGTTTGATGATTTAGCTCGCCGTGTTGTGGCTACGCATAACTTCTTTGTTGTGTATTATGATGGGGTTGATGAGGCGGACTTTCAGAAGCTTCAGAATATAAGAGTTGTTTTGGAGCAAGATGCGCCGACTGTTTCTGGTGAATTGTTGTATATCTATGTAAATGGAAATTATTTATCGTTTAATGACACGACGATTTACATTGTTGACCCGCGTATTGTTTGTTATCATTACGATTTTGTTGCAAGAGAGCAAGATTTGATTAAGCAAGGGTATACTGTTAATGTTTGGAATAGGTATAAAGAGTTGCGTGACACGTTGGGATATGTAATGGAATTTCGTAAAGACCAAGTTGATGTCTTGTATCCACGGACTCAGCAGCTGTTTAAGGTAACTTATGATGACTTTTGGTATTTAGACGAGGTTGCCCGGGATGTTATGATGAGTTCGGTAACGGATGTTGTAGAGTTTAAGGTATATCGATTGAACTCTGAGATTCAGAGGCTGCTTTATGTAGGGCCGTTGTATATAAATGGAAAATGGGTCAATCCTGACTCTGATGGTAAATGGTATTTAGAGCGGGGTAAGGATTATTTTATAGTATCGCAAGATGCAAAGGTTTTAAGGACCAAGTTAGGTAAGATAGAGTATGGACTTCCTCTTAAGAGAATTTATGTGAGGTAATTATGAAATATCCCTATGTAGAGTTTGGAGGGTATAGGTATTTTCCGTCTATTAGATTTTTGAAGTCCGTTGTGGATAAGAACGAGGTAATTAGAGTTGGTGTAGAGGATTTGCCGATAAATTTTGAAAGAGCGCCTTGTACTGCTGATAGTTTTTCTGTTTTGTTGTATGTAGGTAGCTGTTGTAATTTTGATTGCAGGTATTGTTTTAAGGACTCCCGTAATGAGTATAATGTTCGTTGTTCTGACTTAGAAACCTTGGTTCGTGTGTTAGGTATTAAGAAACTTTTTTTGTTAGGTGGTGAGGTTGTTTTCTACGCTGATAGAGTTTTGGAGCTGCTTTCAGCCGCAGTAAGTGCAGGGGTAGATAAAGTTGTGATTTATACGAATGGTATCTCTGCAGATGAAGATTTGATGGGCAGTATATTGTCGTTTGGTTGTGCTTTAGATTTTATAGTGACAGTGCATCCGGAGAACTTTCCGACTTTTACAGAGTGTAAAGGCTGGTACGATAAGGTTTTAGATGTTTTGTCTGCGTTTGGTTTGCATACGAATTATGCATACATGTTATGTCCTGGAGGGGTATCTGTTGATTGGTTGGACGATTTTGTTGTTCATGTAGGTAATAAAGTAACGTCGCTGATGATATATCCAGTGTTAAGTTTGGCAGAACCGCTGGACAATGCAAATAGCCTTGTCAAAGTACAGCAGGTGTTGGGTAGTCTTTTGTTGACTGCCATGGAAGTCAATAGGTGGTATGCTATTTGGGATAGAGATATTATTTTTCAGACTTTGTCAAAGCGTAAGTGCCTGTATGATAGATTATATTTAGATGATAAAGGTTTTGTTTATGGTTGTGTGGCCGGATGTTCTGAGAACCTTCGTTGGAGCTCTAATGAGCTTATTTGCCACGTGAATGATATAAATCCAGGAAAAGTGCGAAGTTATCAAGTTGACCGTTCCTTGCGTAAGGCAAAGGCAGAGTGTAGTGAGTGTATTGGAAATATAGCTTGTTATTTTGAGTCATGTCCTTATGTTGAGTGTACTGACTTGGTACGTTCTGTGTGCGAGTTTTATGGTATAGGTACAGGATTAAGGGTGATACAGAAGTGGCTGTATAGGGGTAAGGTAGATGCAGGTGAGGTACAATTCCTTTTGTAATCTGTTTGAGATAGGTCGAAATAATTACGAGTTAGATTTTTATCATTGTTTAGTAGATGATTTGCCGGTATTGTCGTGGTATGATTATCAGGTAGCTTTGCGCCGTTGGTGGCGTAATAATCCTGATTTATTTATTCCGAGATTTTTGGTATTAAATGTTACGGGTGCTTGTCCTCGTCGTTGTTGGTACTGCTATGCCAGTGACTACCGTTTTGCATCGGAGTTGATTACGGTGGATGATGTGGTGGATGTTGTAGAACGTTTTGGTCTTGACAAGTTGTTTGTATTAGGTGGAGAGCCTCTCTTACGCCAGGATTTTATTTTTTCCTTGTTGGAGGAGACTGATTTTGTTAGCAAAGGTATTGCTACGAGTTTGCCATTTGTTAATGACGCTGTTTTGCATTTGTTAAGTTTGTTTGACCGTGTGAAAATAAGTGTAGATGGTATGGAGAGGTTGCTGGACAAACAGGCTGTTCTGAGTGTTAAGAATGCAGTAAAAGGTGATGTAATAGTTAAGTACACTGTTGCCCCTGGGGATGTTCTGTTTAGAGACGTGTATGAGTGGTGTAGAGAGCACGATATTAAGTTTGAACTTGGTTGGGTGATGTGGAATAGTATGATGCCAGGGGTAGAGCGGTCGTTTTTGTCTGATGCGGAGATGGAGCTGATGTTTTCTCAGATAGGTGATGATAATGTATTTAGAGAGCGCAACGGTTTGTTTGACTTTTTGAATCCTGTTTGGGATGGGGCATTGCAGAAAGACATGTTGCGTTGGTGGTATCCTTGCCCGTTGGAGAACGCTATGATAGCTATGAATTCCCTGGGTGATTTGCATTGTTGCGATGAGTTGAATGTAAGTATAACAAGTAGTCGGTACTTACGAATGAAGTTTCATGATTTAGCAAGTTATTATGAAGTAATTGATAGTTGGTGGGCGTTGTCCTTGAGTTGCGAAGCTTGTGAGTTTCGCTGGTTATGTAAAGGATTATGTTTGTTTGGCTTTCAGCAGAAGAATGAGCAAGTGTGTAGGTTTATTCGTAAGTATCTTGAGGTTACGATTAGTGATTTGGAAAATCGGTACGGTATAATTCCTTTTGTTCGGTATAATAGATTTTGGATATTTTCTTTGAAGAGCTTGCTGGAGTTGTCATGAAGTTGAATATTCAGTTTTTGAGGAATATAGCAGGTGAGTTTCTTGTTAGGTACGACTATGATGGTTTTATATTTTGGTTAATGCCTCGTTGGGGGATTTGGTGGACGGGGGATACGCCAAATCGGTACCAAGTTAGAGGGTCGCCTGAGGACTTTATTTTATCGCGAAAGATAGCTGATTTGTCTTTATGGAAGGATAAGTGGTCTTTATTGGCGGTGGTGCTGACGAGCCAGTGTAATGGTAGATGTGCTTACTGTTACGCAGACGAAGTACGTAAAGCAGTTCCGACGGATACGATAAATGATGATGAAATAGTAAGGTGGGTTTCTCGAGAGGGTTATGATATTCTCCAGTGGTTTGGTGGTGAGCCGGTTTTGGAGATAGACCGGATTTGTTCTTATCCTGTGTCTTTGTCGGTGAAAGCGATAGAAGTTGTAACGGGGTTGAAAGTAAGCGATTCACAGTTTGAGAAATTATTAAGTTATGTAGAAGGTGATAATAGAGTCTTCTTGACAGTAAGTTGTGATTCGTTGAGTGATTTAGGAACGTGGATGCGGGGGTCTGCTGATGACTATCGGGACTTGTTGGACAAGATTGAGATAATTGCTAAGAGGGTTGGTGTGTCGCGTTTTTCTGTTCGTTCGACTTTGACTCGTTATGGACATAATTTGTCAGGTATGCTTCAGGACATTTGTGGTAGAGTGGGAGAGCAGCCCTATTGGGGTATGGGGGTAGTGCATGGGGCTGGGAGGTCGGGGTTTTGGTTACTGCCCGAACAAAAGTCTCAGGTTTCGAGCTTTATATTACGTTACGTTAATTCTATCCTGGAAGGCGTGTCTTTTGTGGTTCCGAATCCGATTTCAAGTGTGTATAAATTTTATTTAAGTCAGTTGAATGCCCAGTCCAGTGATGATGCTGGATTGGTATGGATGAGTATGGGGCTTTGTGGTTTTAGTGGTAGGGGTGGTAAGACTATTCGTTGGGATGGTGAGCAATGTGTTTGTCCAGAGGAAGCTACGAAGATTTTGTCTTCTGGTGAAATTGCGCAGAAGCTCAGCGCGGGTCTTTTTATTTTTACTGAGTGTTTAGGTTGTGAGTGGTTGGTTTCTTGTGGTGGATTATGTTTGTGGAATCGTCCTGCCGAAAATAGTGAGTGGTGTTGGTTACGTCAGTTAAGCATTGTTCACGGATTTGCCCTTGCTTTCGTCAAGAGTAAGTTGCTAAAGCAGCCTGATGATGGAAACATAGTTTTGACTTGTGGTTGACTCCCGAGTATAATGATGTAGAATATACGGTGGTTACTAGTATAATAATTTAGAAGACAAGGTGCTTGTTTTACCTGGGGAATACGTTGATTGGAGGGCGAATGGTGCAATGAAAGGAGTTTGAGATGGAGCGTATTCCTGTAAAAGGAAAATTAGATTACCTGCCGATGTTTAATGCTTTGGTCCCTTGGAACTTGTCTGATGATGAGTATATGGAACTCTTGAATGGTAGACGAGCCGCACAGATACAGCAAATAAAGAAGAGCCGGGCTTTGCCGCCGGATTTGTCCAAGTTTTTTGTGATAAATACGACCGCATGTTTACATGGTACCTGTAAGTATTGCTACATGTATCGGAATCAGAAGGGGTTTACTGGAGAGTGTTTGACGAAGGAGGTGTTGGAAGATTGTATAGACGCCTTGAAGGGCTTGGGAGGTCTTATTGCTGATGTACGTGAACTTATAGTTCTTGGTGGTGAACCGTCTGATGATGTAGATAGCTTGTATCTTTTATCGACTGTGTTTAGTCATGCTTATTTGAATGTAGTGACAAATGGGCATTGGTTGAATAAGCTTAGTGACCCGATGTGGACCTGGGTTTTGCGAAATAGGGAAAGGATAGGGATTACTGTTTCTGTAGATGTTCCTTCATCAATGGCTTTGAAAGGTCCGAGGAATGACGATGTTTTGTTATCGCTTCCTTTATTGGTTGAACGAGGTATACGTTTTTCGTTACGTACTACGATTTACGAAGAAAACTATCGATGGTTAGAGTGGTGGCGTTCCCTGCGGGAAGAGTTGGATTTGCCTTATTTAGAGAACAATGTTGCTTGGGTGGAAAGAGACGAGTTCAATCATGATAAAGAATTAGAGGAGTATATTAGGTATACGATAAGGAGTCTTATTGAGGAGGGTGACTGGGAACAGGTATTTTACGTACGTAAGTATGTTTATCAGTTTGCGCGTTTTGATGTTGGGAGTGGAGTTTGTGATAACAGGTTGTCGATAACTCCGTGGGGATTGATAAATTGTTGTAAGCCGTTTGGGCGGAGAATAGACTTTAGAATTCTGCCGGAGTGCTATGCTTGTGAGTATTTAATACCTTGTGGGGTGATGTGTTGGGCGGAGGGGAGGATGTTTATGGGGTCTTGCTGGTATAATAAAGTAGTGATACAGGAAGTGGTAAGAATGCTATATGGGGAGAGATAGCTATGTCAGATGAAAAATTGATAAATGATTTGGTTAAAGCAATAAAGTCGAAGGTAAAGTTAGACAGTGTTGCAGTGGGTACGGAGGACTCTTTTGGTGTTAAGGACTGGGTTAGTACTGGTGTAATGGCATTAGATTGGGTGATGGGTGGAAAAGGACTTCCTTGTGGTAGATTGATATCTGTTTATGGTGATTTTAGTTCAGGTAAGTCGTGGTTTGTGTACAAGGTTTTGTCAAAGGCTCAGAAGTTAGGTATGATAGCGTTGTTGTTGGAGACAGAGGGGAGTTATTCACCTGATTTTGTACAGAGTGTTGGGGTAGATGTGAATAAGTTGATAGTAGCTAAGCCTGATAGCGTTGAGCAGGCATTTCAAGTGATAGATACAGTGATACAGTCGAGTTCTTTGCCGGTTGCCATTGGTTGGGATAGTATAGCGGCTACTCCAACGGAGCATGAGTTGCAAGAAGGGATGGATGTTCGTGATATGACTAAGCCGAATAAGATTGGTCAGGGATTGCGTATATTGACGAACCGTGTTGAAAAAATGAATAGTTTGTTTGTGATAACGAATCAAGTGCGAGAAAAGATTGGAGTGATGTTTGGTGACAAGACGTTTACGCCAGGTGGAAGGGCGATGGAGTTTCATGCCTCGTTGATGTTAAGGTTTAATAAGAGGGAGAAAATCACTAACGATGCAAAGCAGGTGATAGGTCAGGTATTGCGAATAGAGTGTACGAAGAGTAAGATATGTGTGCCATTTCGTTGGGTTGATTTGGATTACTTGTTTGATGCTCCGATTGATGTCTGGACGGGTATGTTGGGGTTGCTGAAGAGACTGGGATATGTGATAAATGATAGGGGGTGGAATACTTTGGTTGGTGATAATAAGAAGTGGCGAGACAGCGAGTTTGAGGAAGTTCTTATTGAGAAGAAAGAGTATTTGGATAAGGTTTTATCAGAGATGTTTGGGGGGATGTAAATGGACTTTGTAACGAAGTATCGTCCGAAGACTTGGTCAGAGGTAGTGGGTCAGCAGGGTGTGGTTAAGGCTTTGCGTGCATCGAGAGACTGGAGGGCGGTATTATTGCAAGGTCCGAGTGGGGTGGGTAAGACTACGATTGCACGGATTCTTGCTCAGCATATGAATTGTGTTGAGGATATAGTGCATAGTCCTTGTGGTACTTGTATGGCTTGTGTTTCGATTCAGGGTGGTGGTATGGATTATCGTGAAGAGAATGTAGGTGATTCCCGTGGAATTGATGCTGTAAGGTCGATGGTGGAGTGGTTGTATGTAAAGCCTTTGTCTTTGCGATGCAAAGTACTGGTTTTAGATGAATGTCATCAGTTGACTGTACCTGCTCAGAATTTGTTGTTGAAGGTATTAGAGGAGCCTCCGCCATTGGTTTCTATAATTTTGTGCACGACTAATGCTTCCTTGCTTTTAGAAACTGTTAGGCAGCGGTGCAGTCAGTTTAGCTTGAGCAGAGTAACTGAGCAAGACTTGATTGCTTTGTTGTATAAGGTGGTAAGGAATGAGCAGATACAGTTGGAGTCGATTTCGGAGGGATTGCCTGCATTGTTGCAGAAGGCGGACGGTACGCCTCGTAAGTTGTTGATGGGGTTGGAGATACTTGTTCGAGGAGGTGATATTAGTTTAGAGTCAGAGTTTGACCAGAAGATAATTGACCTGTATGGTAAAATTACTGGTGGTGACGACTTATTAGGTCTTAAGAATGTCATTATTGAGATGATGAAGGTAATGCCTGCGGATGATATTGTAGCGGGATTGAGCCGTTACATTATTTCGAAGATGAAGAAGGAAAAGAGTAAGTATGAGTTGATAAAGCTGATAGCTTTGGTAGAGTCGTTGAAGTATTCTGATAGATACTTGTTGTCCAGAGAGGGTGAGGTCTTGGTGAAATTGTTATCTGCTTCGATGGAGTATAGTAGAATGTTTCGTAGGGAGTTGGATAATGAGTGATATTAGTTTGATGGTGGGGAATGTATGGACAAAGGTTGTAACGTCTAATAGGAGTGTTCATAAGTTGTTGTACGATAAGTTAGCTGTTTGGAAGGAGGGATATTTTTATAGTCAGAAGTATCGTCAAGGGTATTGGGATGGTAAGATACATTTTTACGATGTATATAATTGTCGGTTTTTGACTGGTTTGTTAAGCAGAGTTGAGGATATTTTAGCTCAGCAGGGTTACGATTTTGTTAAGTCTAATTTGATTGAGTACCAGCCTGTAGAAGTTGCGGAGCTTTCGCTTGAGGGTATTGACAAGGAGCGATTTGATAAAGTACAGTTGCCTTTGATACAGGAGGTATTAAGGAGAGGTCGTTGTACTGTTAGGCTTGCTACTGGAGGTGGGAAGACTGAGGTAATCGCTGGTATTTGTAAAGCTTTGCCGGATAAGAGTTTCTTGGTACTTGTGCATAGACTTGAGTTATTGGACCAGACTATAAAGCGGCTTCAGAGGCGTTTGAACGAGGAGGTTGGTTGCATAAGTGCGTCTCAGATTGATATTAAGCGAGTCACTGTTGGTATGGTTAAGTCTGTTTGGAATAGACGTCATGCTGTTATGTCGTGGTTGCGCAATGGTGTGTACGGGTTGATTGTTGATGAATGTCATCATACGGGAGCATTGACCTGGATACGTGTATCGCAGATATGTAATGCAGTTATGCGGATAGGGTTGTCGGGTACGCCTTTGCGAGGTAGTGCAGTGGAGGACACTTGGTTGGTGGGGTTGACGGGTGATGTGGTACAGGGGTTGGGGATAAAGGAATTGGTAGATTTGGGGTATGCAGCTTTGCCGAGTGTACGATTGGTGTATATTGACGACATTGATACATCGAATTTGGCGACTTGGCATGATATTGTACAGTATGTGTACGGTAGTGTACAGGTAAAGGAAGCTGTATATGATACATTTAAGAATTGTCATGGTCGAGAGCCAGGGTTAGTGGTTTTTGTGGACAGGGTTGCGCAGGGGCAGGCTTTGAAGTCTTTTTTGGAGGATGTTGACAGTTCTTTGGTAGTTGAAATGACATCAGGTAAGATTGATAAGGAAGTTCGGATGGATATTGTTGAGCGGATGAAGAAGAGGGAGATAGATATTTTGATAGCTACGTCTGTCTTGGATGAGGGTGTTGATATAGCTTCTGTTTCTGGTATATTGTTTTTGTGTAGTAATAAATCAGTTGTAAAAATTCTCCAGCGTATTGGGAGGGGAGTGCGTCCTTCTGACTCAAAGAGTGTAGTAAATGTTTACGATTTAGTAATTAAGGCAAAGTACTTGAAGGAGCATTCTCTGAAGCGGATGAGGTTGTATAAGAAGGAAGGGTTTAGGATAGAAGGTATTTACGTGAATGGTGCTATGGAGGCTGTATGAGACGTATTCCGCGGTTGGTGAATGAGATACTGGATGTATATTATGATATTTGTAAAATGCAGGGGCGTATTTGTGTGAAGGACGAGATAGGAGCAGCGATTGTTGCCAGGGAGATAGTTGCTGTAGCTGATTCTATTTTAGAGAAGGATGAATTGCGGTACAGATTTATTAAGGGTTTGTTGTATTGGGTTTTTATCAAAAAGAAGAAAGGTTTTGTCTTGAAGAAGGTAGCCTCTTACGTAGTGGATTACTTGTATCAGTTTGATATAGAGAATCAAGATTTGGTTGTGGACCAGTTTGTTAGGGAATTTGAAGCCTATGTAAAGTCTCGTTGGGGTTTTTGTCCTAATGTTGATGTAACTGATAAGAAGGTGATTTCTGCTGCTTTTACGACTGATAAAGTGGCGCGTGAATTTGGTATGACTATGTATCAGTGTATTATGGCTCAGCATGAATGTTGGGAGCGTATTAAGTCTCCGTTGTCTTTTGGTGGGTTGTCGGATGAGAATAAAGCCAGAAATAGAGTTTTGATATGGAAGGACTGCGCCTCAGTAGAGGCGAAAGTGATAAAAGAAGATTATTCGTTAGAAGAAGTAGAAGTGTTAAAAAGAAAATGGGAAGAATTGAGGAAAATAGGAATTGAAAAAGTATTAGCTGCAATGAATGGAAAAACAGGATATTTGATAACGATGATGAAGCAATGGAAACAGGACAAAGAAAATGGGATGAGTGATGAAATGTTGAATAAGAAGTATGCTGTTGAAGAAATTGTGAAGAGATGGGTGGAGAATGGGAGGCCTGTATTAGTACAATGAATAAGTATTTGATTGGTGAAATAGCTTGGCATAGATTAGCAGATAAGACGTTGGAGGATTTTGATTGGACAGGTAATGAACTGCTTGAGGTTGCCGTACGAGAGTTAGTATCGCTTAATCAATGGGAACGTGGGTTAGGGTTAATTGGGTGGACAGGGGTGGGTAAAACGCATCTTTTGGTAGCTTTGTATAAGCAACGTATGTGGAAGTATGTATATGAGACGCAGAAGCAAGCTCCAGTATGGTTATCTTTTTACGATTTGTTAGACCTTGATGAAGGTAAGACTAAGCAGATTGTTTCGGAGATTTTAGGTACAGTGGGGATTGTGTTTATTGACGATGTATGGTATTCAGGTCAAGGTGAAAAGGAAAAGGAGTTGGTGAAGGCTATAGTATATAGATGTTATGATTTGAACAAGGTATTGTGCTGGTCCAGTAATTTGCCGGTGGACCGGTGGGACGTGGATGTACGGGTCAAGGACAGGTTGCGTGAAATGTGTATGGTATTAGAAGTTTTTGGAGAGAGTAGGAGGTAGGTATGATGACGAAGCTTATTCAGATGATACTGAGTAAGTTATTTCCTTTGCCGAAGGATGTCCCGGTTTGGATGAAGACTTCTATAGTACGTGTTGACAGGAGGATTCGACCATGCGTATTAGTGTAGTAATTGATGAAAGGGTACATGTATTTATTGCTGAGGCAGGTAATTTAGTTTCGGAGTGGGTGGTAAATCCTGAGGATTTTCGTTTGGAATTCAAGGGCGGGTCTCGCTGGCAGTTGTCCCGTTCGGATGATTCAATTTTTATAAAGAACGGACCTGAAGTAACATGGTAAAATTTCCACGAAATGAATGGTACGGAGTGTAGTATTATGGTAGGTAGTTATTCCGGATAGTATTCAGGAGGTAAAGTACGTGTATAAGATATTCGTATTTGACAAGGATTGGAAGTTGTACGCTTATGTTTCTCATTTAAGGAAGAAGGAAAGGATGTTTATTAAGCAGTGTTTGGAACAAGGTAAGGGTATACGTATAACGAAGCGGGGAGTTATAGTCTATCAAAGAGGTACGGATATAGAAATAGGAAATGATTTATGAATTCAGTTTTGCTTTTTAAGCTTATACTTAAAAAACCCAGATTTCGTGGGTTAGTGTCTTATGTTTTGCCTAATCATTTTCAGAACCCGGCTGATAGGGAACTTTGGAGAATTTTGTCTCGGATTGTTAAGGAGTATGGTGATATTCCATCGGAGGAGGCTTTTGTATCATTAGTTCAGGAGGAGGTTAAGAATTCTCCAGCAAAAGAAAGTATAGTTAAGAGATTACAGGAAATTGTTGATTTAGAGATAAAGGATGTAGATGAGAAAATACTTGCGCATTTGTTAGAGGAGTATTTTGTTCGAGTGAAGGTTTTGGAGTTAGGTGATAGGTTATGCTCGTCGGTTGATGACAAGAAGATAGATAAAGCGCGGTTGTTGGATTATTTGCAGCAGGTATTGGTTCAGTTACGCCAGGGAGTTTTGTCGGACGGTAATGTTTCGGAGATATTGGAGAATAAGGCCATTTTAGAGCGAATTATTTCCAGAATTGATGATGAAGAAGATGAGATGTTGTCTTTGTTTTTGCCCTCGATTGACAGGATATTGAATGGAGGTATACGTAGAGGTACGTTGTCGGTTGTATTAGGTGCTACGTCTGTAGGTAAAACTATGTTTTTGGTCTATTTATCGGCTGTTGCACGGGTACAGGGATTTCGTGTATTGTACTTATCGCTTGAGGATACAGATAAAATTGTGCAGGAGAGATTTGACAGCTTGTTTTTTGGTTCAAAGGTGTATGTTGACTATGTAATAGCGAAGAAGCAGTTTTTGGACCGGTTTGGTGGAGGTATTTGGGTTGAGTATAATTTTGGTATAGACATTGAGTACATACGTAGTTGTGTTCAGCGTTACAAGGAACTTTTAGGTGGATTGGATGTTTTGGTAGTGGACTATGGGGATTTGGTAGCTCCGGTTCGTCGTACGGGGGACGAGTTTGTTGACCAAGGTGTCGTGTTTGAGGAGTTGATGCATATTGCGGAGACGGAGGGTTTATATGTGGTGACGGCTTCGCAAGCGACTCGTGCTTCGTTGTCTGCGCGGAATCTTACGCTCCAGCATATAGGGCGTAGTTTTCGTAAAGTACAGGTGGCTCATTATGTGTTGGCTCTTGCGCAGAGTCCGGAGGAGGAGGAAAAGGGGTTGATACGTTTTGTGGTATTGAAGAATAAGTTTGGGCCGCGTGGTGTAACTATCTCTTGTGCTGTTGCACGTGCGCGTCATTGGTTTAGGGAATTGTCGTCATGAATACGGACTTTGTTGCGGATTTTATGGAGAATATGATGTTGTTGCGAATGCAGGGGAAGCATACTCATGACCTCTATTCTGATTTTAAGTCGCAGTTGGTTTCTATGCTATTGCGCTTAGGTATTGAAACGGTTTGGGTATGGGGGATGGACAATCGTCATGTATTTATATTTGCTTCTGATGCGAATCATAAGTTTCCTGTTGGTGAATATCGTTGGTCGTTGGAGAGTGTATTGGAGGAGGTATATGGTGATTTAGGTTTTAGGGAACATATTATTTCGTTGGTATATTTGACTGATGAAGAAAGAAAATTGTTGGTGGAGGCATTGATGCGGTATGCGGAGGCTTGAGCGGTTTGCTCGCTATCTCCAGTCTAATTGGGGTGCCTTTCCGAAGAAAGGCGGTGCAGAGCTGGTATTTAATTGTCCTGCTTGTGGCGATACGAAGCAGCATTTCAGTTTTAATGTTGATTTGGGTGTTAGTAATTGTTTTCGGTGTGGATATCGTCCGCGTCCTCAGGAGTTTTTGAAGCGGTATACGATGTTAAGTGACTCGGAAATAAATGAATTGCTCGAGTATAATGAATGTAGCAATGTTAAAGGTGTTGAATCGCCTGTGATGTTGCCGCGTGATTTTTGTTTATTGGAAAGGTATTCGAGTGAGGATGGTGTGTATTTGTTGGTAGCGCGTTTTGCCAGGGAATCGAATGTGGAGATGGATTCGTTGATTGATTATGGTGTAGGTATTTCCCCATCTTTTTCGGGAATGTTGATTTTTCCTTGTTTTTCTTTTGAAGGGGAATTGTTGTCTTGGTTTGGTAGGGCATATTTGTCTGTGGTGGAGCCCCGGTATTACTTTTGTGGTTCCAAGTCACGTACTTTGTGGGGTATTTTGCACGCGCGTTTGATTGATGGTCAGTTATTTGTTTGTGAGGGTTGGAAGGATGCGTATAGAATGGGTGGTGTTTGTATATTTGGTAATGCTATAAGCAGCGAACAGGTTTTGCTTGCAAGGCAATTAAAGCAAAGGTTAGGAGGTGATGTTATTGCGGTAATGTTAGACAGTGATGCATGGAAGTATGGGATTGGGGTAGCGAAGAGGTTTTTGGATGCAGGTGAAAATCATGTAAACTTGTATTTCCTTAGTGGAAAGAAAGACCCTGGAGAGTGTAAAAATTACCAAGAAGCAATTGAGAATTCGATATGTTATAGGCTACCTGAACAGTTGTTACATGCAAATTTAAGAATAAGAAAGGAGAATAAGTCATGGATTTGGAACTTTTGAAAAGAGAATTAGAGGAGGCGGCGCAGTCAGAGAAATCGCAAGACCAGTTTTGGAAAGCCAAGGATGGGGTAAATGTTATAAGGATACTGCCCCCGCCGGAGGGTTCGCAGTTGTTTTATCGTAACGTGGGGGTACATTATCGTTTGTTGGGGGTGAGGGTGGCGTTTTGTCCGCGGATAACTTTTTCGAAGCCTTGTCCTGTGTGCGAGTATGTTGATTGTATAAAGGATTCGGATAATCCGATTAAGGTAGAGGTTGCGCGTCGTTTGTTTCCTGTCTCGAGGTATTTGATGAACGTATACTTATTGGACGAGAAAAGAATAGTGCCTTATCTTGCACCGAAGACGGTCAGGACGGGGTTGTTGCGGATAATGCTTGACCCGGATTGGGGTGATATCACGCGGTTGGACACGGGTAGAAACGTGGTGATAGAGAAGATAATTCCGAGTTCGGGAACTTTGAAGGTCATGTACGATGTACGTACGAAGCCTAATGTTTCTGCTGTTCCTGTTTCGATGTCTGATATACCAAAGTTTGAGTCGATAATTGATTCGCGGATGTTGTCGTACGAGGAGTTGGAGAATCATTTCCGTGGTGATACGAAGGATGATGAAGAGCTGATTAGGCGATATTACGAGGAGTTTAGTGGTCGTTCTCCTGTATCGTCCTCGTCGGAGGCCGTTTCGGAGGAGGCTTTGGTTGGGAAGATTAGTTCTGTGCTGGCAGGTACGATGCGTCAGAAGACTGAGTCCTTGACGAAGTCGCAGTCCGAGGATGATGCTATTTTAGCGCAGGTTAAAAAGTTGCTGGAGTCGCAGAAATGAAGTTAGTTGACTTATTTGGGGTATCGCAGGAGCTTGGCAAGAGTAAAAGTACGGGTAAGGGTAAGAAGACTGTAAAGCAGAAGAGTAAAGAGACTCCTGTATTTGGGTGTGGTGATTGTCCTCTTGGAGATGATTGTCGTGTTCCGGGTGAAGGTCCTTTGGATGCTCCGATAGTGTTGGTTGGTGAAGCTCCTGGGGCGGAGGAAGAGTTACAGCGGCGACCGTTTGTTGGTGTAAGCGGTCGCCGCTTACGCTTAATTTTGCAGCAGTTAGGGGTATTAGACAGTGTATATATTACGAATGTTGTAAAGTGTAGACCGCCTGGAAATCGTGTCCCGAGTGATAGAGAGATTAAGTGTTGTAAAGCTCACTTGGAAAATGAATTGAATAAATTGACGGGGCGTAAGATTATTGTTGCGTTGGGTGGTACGGCGATGGGGTGGTTTGGTTTAGGTGAGGTGGAGGAGAATAGGGGTTTTGTTAAGCAGACGAAGTGGGGTCCTGTGATGGGTACTTGGCATCCTGCATATCGTGGGTTGATGTTGAAGAATCCAGCTACAGGGGATGAGGCTTTTACCTTTTTGGTTAAGGATTTGAAGACTGCGGTGGAGTATGCTTCTGGTGGTCAGTTGTACAAGGTACCTGAGTATCGTTGTTTGATGACGAATGATGATTTAAGGGACTTTGTTAATGTATTGGTACCTGGTAAGAGATTTGCTTTGGATTTTGAGACAAGTTCATTGGATGTGTTTGGGTTGGATTTTAGGGTATTGTCTTGTGCTGTGGCTTTTGATGATGGTTGTTGGGTTTTTCCTTTTTCGTCATCGGATTGTACAGTGGATAGGGAGTTGTTGTACAAGTTATTGGTTTGGTTGTATTGGAATGGTGAACCGGTTTTTTACAATGCGATGTTTGATGTTATTGTTGGTCAGCGGTTTTTGAACTGGGGTATTAGGGAAGTTGATGATGTAATGTTGATGTGGTATCTTTTGAATGGTGGGCGGAGGAATTTCACTTCGTTGAAGCGGTTGGCGTTAGATTATACCGAGTGGGGTCAGTATGGTGTTACGAAGGAGCAGTTAGCGGATATGTCATCGGTAGATGAGCAGCAGTTGTATGCCTATAATGCTACTGATGCTGTAGTTACCATGGAGTTATGGGGTAAAATATACGACGATTGGTTAGTTAGTAATCAGGTTCCATGGAGTTCGATTTTTGGTGCGCGGGAGTTTTCGTTGTACGATGCTTGGGTTAATGTAATGCGTAAAGCCTTGTATGTTTTGTTGGAGATGAAGTGGAATGGGATGAAGGTGGACAAGGACTATTTGGTACGATTGGAGCCTGAGTTAGGTAATCGGATGAAGGAGCTTCAGCAGGCGATATATAGTAAGGTGGGCATGGAGTTCAATATAGATTCGCCTTTGCAGGTGAAGAAAGTATTGAACAGTATGGGTTTGACGGAGATAGAGAGCACTTCTAAGTCGGCATTAGAGAATTACGCCTCGCGTATACCTGTGATAGATTTGATATTGAAGTATCGGGAAGCGAGTAAGTTGTATGGTACGTATGTTGTATCGTTGTTGACGGAGCATGTGAAGTCTGACGGTTGTGTTCATGCTGATTACAATTTGAATGGTTCTGCTACTGGTCGGGTGTCTTCGAGTAATCCGAATTTGCAGAATATTCCGACTCGTATGGGAGGTATTATTGAAAGAGCTTTTGTATCACGGTTTGAGGATGGGTTGATTATTAAGGTGGATTTTTCTCAGCATGAGTTGAGGGTAGCGGCGGCGTATAGTGGCGACTCTGAAATGGTGAATGTTTTTGTTCGAGGTGAAGATTTGCACAACGCGGTAGCGAAGAATATTTATGGGTTGTCGGAGGAGGATTTTGGTACTGAAAGGTGGACGGAGCTTCGTCGGTTGGCGAAGGGATTTAATTTTGGAATCTTGTATGGTCGAGGTGTTAAGAGTATATCTGAGGAGTTGGGGATAAGTGAAGAGGAGGCCTCGCAGAAGATACATGAGTATTTTAGATTTTTTCCAAGGTTACGCAGTTGGATAGATGAGGTGACGGCTTTTGCGTCTAGTTATGGATTAACGCGTACGATGTGGGGTCGTGTTAGGTATTTAGAGGCGGATGATGCTGGAGGAATGCTGCGTCGTGCTATAAATACTCCTGTACAGAGTGCTGCTTCGGATATTGCTCTTTTAGTAGCGTATAATATCTTGTGTAAGATGAAGGAGCGAGGATTACGTGCATTGATGGTGAATTTTATTCATGATGCTATTTTGATTGATTCACCGAAGGACGAGGTGGATGATATATGCACTTTAGTACAGGAAGAAGTGGCTTCGATTAGGTTGCCGTTGTCGGGTCCAGTTCCGCCGTTAGCGGTGGATATACAGAAAGGAAAGAGTTGGGGGGATTGTAAATGAAGAAGTCTTTAGTGCCTGAGTTTGATGTATGTCCTGGTTTTGGGGTTGAGTGGGACGTGCATGCTAAGGAATGTAAAATTTGTGAAATAGTATATAGTATGTATCATAGGAAGTGTAAGGAGGTGAAGGAGAAAATGGCGGTATGGAAATGTAGGAAAAAGGCGTTTGGTAGTTTTGTGGAAGGGGATTCTGATTGTACTGAGTGCAGTCAGACTTCTCCTGAAATGTTTGTTCTTTGTAAGAAGGTAGCTAAAAAACATGAGGAGGTAAATAGTATGAACGAGGATGTAAAGCAAGTTGTTACTGAGGTTAAGGTAGTGGAGGAGTCGCAGGATGCCGGGGTTAAGGAGACGTTGTCTTCTGTTATTGATGAGCTGATGCTTAGAGGTGCGACGGTTCAGGAAATTATTGCCGAGTTGGACAAGAAGTTTCCGAATAGGAATTCGATGAAGCGGCGTTCTCAGATTATTGCTCGTGGTCGTGACAGGGCTAAGAGTGGTAAGTACGAGTTCTTGTATGAAGGTGATAAATGTCTTTTGATTAAGAAATAGTCAGGACTGGAGGTTATTGATGAAGGGTTCGGAGTTGTGTGGCATAGCTAAGATGGTGGGGAGTATCTGGGATGTATCGTTAGCGCATCTTGCGGAGATGAGGTGTGTTCATGTATCGCAGGCAGGTGTTTTGACGGTTAAGAGTGGGTTTGTGTCTGTACAGGTTCCTGTCCCAGGTTTGTTGGAGCGTGGTGATGCTTCGATTAGTGTACCGCATTTTATTCAGGTGTTTGGTAATTTAGATAGCGGTTCAGAGTATCGAATAGTTCGTCACAGTGGTAAGCTTGTTTTGCAGGAGAATGGTAGGAATATACTTACGTTTACTGATGGTAATGTAACGCCGGTTGGTATGTTGATGAGTGAGTCAGATTCTGTACAGAGTGTTAGGGTTTTTGATTCAAGTGTTATACAGGCGTTGTCTGCTGTGGTGGAGTTTGCTGGAATGAAGGAGGTGGAGCCTTTTTTCCGTGGAGTTCACTTTTCAGACGGCTGTTTGATTGCTCTGGACCGCTATAGGTTAATTAACATGCAGGTTGATTATGATGTGGAAATATCGATTTTTGAGAGTGCTGTGCACAAGTTGATTGCTTTGTTTAGGGACAGGGATGTTCAGGAGGTTTTGGTTACTCCGCGTGTGTTGAGGGTGGTGGCTGGGGATGGGTTAATTGCTGATGTAATGTTGTTGCAAAGGAACGAAGAGAAGTTGCGGATGGTGAAGGAAATTTCGGCTGGAGGAGAAGGTGTACGGATAGAGGTAAGTGCGGGTCTTTTGGAAAGACTGTCGCGGATATGTGAGTGGATTGGTTGGGCTCGTAAGCTTATTTTTGACTTTGAGTGTGTTGGAGGCAATTTGACTATTAGAGGAGGTGCGGATGTAGGTTTGGACATAGAGGATACTTTGCCGGTGAATGCTACAGGTGATTTTAAGTTTTCGGTATGGATGAGTGAACTTGTTGAGTTGTTGGTGAAGGTAACGATTGCTGCCATGGAGGTAAAGGAGCGTGTACTTTATGTTAGAAGTATGGATAATAGAGTACAAGGGTATTTGGTGAGGTTAGGATGAAGCTGATAAAGGCAGAGGTATTATTTACAAGGCGTTGTAATCGTTCTTGTAATTATTGTGGAATGAAGAGGGAGTTGCCTGAAGCTCCTGTAGATTTGATGATTAAAGGAATGAGAAACCTGCGGGATGTTGCTGATTGTAGGTTTTTGGCAATTTATGGTGCCGAGCCGGTACTTCGGTTTGATGATTTATTGACTTTTATTGCTGCGATGTCTCATGAAGGTATACTCACGACTGTGATTACTTCTGAGGATTTGACTGAGGAACAGGTGAAGCGGTTATGGGATGCAGGGCTACGTAGTATTACTGTTTCGGTGGATGTGGTTTCTGATGATTATTCAGTGATGGAGAAGGCGAATGCGGGTATACGGGTGGCTCAGAGGTTTTCGGAGATGTCGGAGATGCGTGATATTGAGTTGGTAATGACTTTGACGGCGAGGAATTACATGTTTGTTGAGCAGTTGGTTCGCATGTATGGTGAGAAGTATTGGATACATGTTGACTTTTATCATGAGGATAGACGGCAGGAATGGAGTAAGTGTCGTAGTGTTCCTGGTTTGCGGCTTACTGAGGAGCAGATTAGGGATGTGGGCACTGTTTGTCTTGAGTTGAAGAGGCAGGGATACAAATTGCATCCGACGGAAGACATTTTTAGAGATATGATTATTCAGCCGGATTTGATAGCTAAATATCGATGGAATTGTGCGGGATTTGGTTATGAAAACTTTTTGAGTTGGGTTACGGTTGATTGTGATGGTACGGTATGGCCTTGTGATGATTTTCAGCCTCGGAGTAGATTGAACAAAGACGACTGGTTGTATGTATGGGATGTTACGCCGTACAGGCTTGAGCGATTTAAGCGTAATGTATTTAAGTTGACGCAGGAGGGATGTTGTTCAGGTTGTTATTGGGTGACTCATGTAATGAGTCACCGTATGGTACAAACGCCTTTTGGCGCGGATTATTTTGCGCATAGAGAGGTTTAGTATGAGATTTTTCTTCGGATTTGGTGGGGGTTACAAGGGTTTGCTGAATTGGTTAAAGTTACGGCAGGACCAGACTGCGTGTTTAGTTTCGTATATTTCCAAGCAGGTGGAGAATGCTCGTCAGATTTTGCCTGAGATGCCTCTTATGCTTGATAGTGGTGCGTATTCGTGGTATACCAAGCATGTTAAGAATTTGTCTTCAATTTTTGTTATGGATTGGAGTTGGGTGGATAGTAAAGAATTTCGTAGTTATTTAGATGAATATGTTCAGTGGTTGTTGAAGAACAAGGACATGGTAGATGTATATGTAACATTAGATGTAATTGGAAATGCTGAAAAGAGTTGGGAGATAACTGAGTATATCACTTCGTTTGGGTTGAGGCCTGTTGCTGTTTTTCACCGTGGTGAGGACTTGGTATGGTTGAAGAAGTACGTGGACAAGGGGTATGATTACATAGGAATTTCGGGGCCGAAGGGGACGAGTGATGATTCGTTGAAGTGGTATGACGAGGTTTTTCTGTATTTAGGTAAAGATTTGATAGACAGTGGATTGAAGATTCATTTGTTTGGTAGATTTGACCTTAAGACTCTTAAGAGATATCCTGCGTACAGTTGTGATGCAATTTCCTGGGTGTTTGCGGCTGCAAATTGTCGGGTTCGGTTTCCGAGGTTGGCGAGTGATGGTACTTTTGACTTTTTGAGTTCTCCAGTAGTAGTTGAGTTGCCAACAAAGCCTACGAGTAGTAAGATAGTTATGACTCTTTACGAGTATGTGGAGATGGTGGGGTGGGATGTTGTGAAGGCTTGGCTTGACAGTGCTTGTATAGAAGGAATATCATGGGACAATGTTGATGTTGCGGTTGAATTGTTGAAGGACAGGAATATTCGTGCGATATTGAATTGGTATTTCGATATGAATGTTGAAAAGAGTATAAATGAGTTAAAGGATAGAGAGTACGGTGTTTGGAGACAGAACAGGAAAGTGATACCGTTATTATTTGAGGAGGATTGAGCATGTTGAAAGATGCGGTTGCAGATTGGTTGATTAAGTTGAACTATAGTTTAGATGATGAGAACTTCCATGAGACGCCGGATAGAGTGGTGCGTGCCTGGAGGGAGCTTATGGCTTCGGAGGAGGAGGTTTCGAATGCTGTAAGTAAAATTTTAGGTAAGCGTTTCCCATCGTGTTATGAAGGAGTGATTTTGGTAAGTCCGATTAGTGTTGTATCTATGTGTCCTCATCATTTATTGCCGGTCTTGTATGATATAGATTTTGCCTATCTCCCGAAGGATTTTGTCGTAGGGTTGAGTAAGGTCCCTCGGTTTTTGAAGCAGATGGGTAGGTTATTGTTGTTGCAGGAAGATTTTACTCGGAGGGTGCTTGAGGTTTTTGAGCGGTACGTTGATACAGCGGGTTGTTTTATTCAGGTTCGTGGATTGCATAGTTGTATGTTTGCTCGTGGAATTCAGCAGGAGGCTGTGGTAAGGACAATTTTTGTAACAGGTAAGTTTAGGGACAGTTTGGAGTTGAGGGAAGAGGTGTTGCACAGTTTGTCTTTAAAGAATAAAGGAATAGGAGGGTGATATGTCTGAGGTGCTTTGTTTTAGTGGTGGGGTGGATAGTTTTGTAGCTTGGTATAAATTAGGTATGCCTCGTTGTATTCATTTTACGGGGCATAGTCGCTATAGTTACAAGGAATTGCAGGCTGTGCGTGAGTTGAAGGAAATTACGAATATGGACTTGGGTATTGTGGATGTTAGTTGGATGTGGGCCTCGGAATATGGTGATGCTGATGCTTGGATACCGGGTAGAAATTTGACTTTTGCTATTATTGCCAGTTACTTTGGGGATAAGATATATATTCCTTGTCAGCGGGGTGAAAGGGATTTAGAGGACAGGAGCGAAAAATTTTTCAATGAGGTGTCCGAGCTTTTGTCTAAGCATTGGCGTAAGCCTGTGGTAGTTGATTATGTTTGGAAGGATGAGACCAAGATTGACTTGGTTGCGTGGTATTTGAATTCGAATAGGAATATAGAATTCTTGAAGAAGACAGTGAGTTGTTTCAGTCCGATGCCGGGTCGTTGTGGTGTTTGTAAAGCTTGTTTTAGACTTGCGGTAGCTCTCGAAGCGAACGGTGTTTCTGCAGATAAGGAGTGGTTTCATGTTGACCCGTTTAAGACTGGGAATGCTCATATTTATGCTGAGGCTATTTTGGCAGGTAGGTACGAGGAACGTAGGGCGAAGCAGATGTTAGAGGTTTTAATGAAGAAGGGTTTGGTTTTGGTATAAGGAGGTAAGGAGAATGGATAATGAGTTATTAGATGATAGGATATTGACGGAGATATCACAGTTAGTGAACATTACGCAGGACGCGATTGATGATGCCTTGGTGACGCATTCCTCGAATTACGTATGGTATTCGGTATTGTTGACACGAGCTTCTTCTAAGAGGCTAAAGCTCAAGTTTCGGCTTGATGTATTGCGTGCTGAATTAAGCAAGAGCATTCGTGCTCAGGCTGCCCAAGACGGTATAAAGCTTACGGAGGCGATGGTGGAAAATGAGATTTTGACGAATCCGGAGTATCAGGCTAAGTATGAAGAGTTTTTGTCGGCGCGTGAGCAGGAGGGTGTTTTGGAGGCTTTGGTTAAAGGGATGGAGCAGCGCAAGGATTTGTTGGTTAGTTATGTTTCTTTGCGCAGGGAGGAGTTGAAATCTAAGGTTGCCATGTAAGGTGGATGATGGTAAGGGTTTTTGTAGATGGTAATGGTTTTTACATGCGGAATTGGTCGGTTTTCAAGAGTGTTATGAAGAATGGTGGTGTATATGGTTACCTTAAGAATTTTAGCTTACTCATGGGCCGGATAAACGTGTCTTGGGGACAGACATATCACTTTTTTGATGGGAGCAAAGCTAAGGCTCGTCGTAGAATGATTTTGGCTGAGTATAAAGCTAATAGGGCTAAGTCTTATGTAGAGGACGTGGATGACTTATTCAAAGGTATGAATGACTTAAGGGATTACGTATTGTCTTTCCTTGGTGCTGCGACATTTTATCATGAGGACTTGGAGGCGGATGACTTGATTGCGCAGTTTACTAAGCTGGTGTTACAGAGTAGTAGTGATGATGAGGTAGTAATTGTTTCGGATGATTCTGATTTGTGGCAGTTATTGGATTTGGGCAGTCGTGTAAAGATTTACAATAGAGCTGGGTGGGTGGATTTGATGGAGCATACGGGTTGTGTTTCAGGTAGAGAGTGGATGATGGTAAAGGTTTTGTCGGGTGACAAGGTGGATAATATTCCGCCTGTTGCTCCTGGTATTGGGCGTAGAACGGCGTTAAAGCTTTTGCGTACGGGTGCGGTAAAGCCTGAGTGGTCTGAGAGGATGGCGGTGAACGAGCGAGTGGTGAATTTGCTTGATACAGTATATGATGATGTTGATATGAACAAGTTACGGATAGTTTATCCAGCCCGGAACGAAAAAGCGCTTATGGAGTACTTGATTCGAGAGGGGTTAAGGTTAGAAATTTTGTTTTCGGAGTAAGTTATGAAATTCGTTTATCAGTTGTTGTCTTTGTTGTTTCTTGTATTAGGTCTTTTGTTAGGTGTGCAAGGTATTATATGCCAGGATGTATTTTTCTTGGTTGAGGGGTTGTTCTTGTTTGCGGTTTCGGGAATGCTTACGCGACTTTGGAGACTTTACTGAGGAGAGGTTATGAGGGTTTTTGTATTTGGTGATGTACACGAAGGAACGAGCCGATTTAAGCAGGTAGAGGAGCAAGGTGCCAGAGTGTGGCAATGGGTGATAGACGTGGTTGAGGAGTATCGGTGTAGTATGGTATTTTTCCTTGGTGATAGGTTTAAGAGCAGGGACCCGGAGGGGGTGGTTAGGGATAGAAGTGATGCGGGTCTTTTGTCTTTGGTTAAGCAGGTTCCTGTGATTGCGATTTGTGGTAATCATGATTTTTACTATAAGAGTAGTAATTGTTGTAATTATGGAATATTGAATGATGATGTGGTGCGTAAGTTAGGTCTTGTTGTTGTTGCTGACTCTTTTGAGGTAGAGATAGGAGGTAGGCTGATTGAGTTTTTGTCGTATAATTCTAAGCCGCGGTGTAAGGCATCATGGTTGTTTATGCACCACGAGGTTGAAGGATTGTCGAAGTGGGCGACGGGGTTGTCTAAATCTGAGATTGCTTTTTACGAGAGGATTTTTAGTGGACATATTCATGCCCGGATTGAGTATTTGAATGTTCAGTATATTGGAGTGCCTTTTCAGCAGTCTTTTCAGGATTTAGAGCCTTGTGGTGGTCTTGTGTTGGATATTGTTACAGGTCAGATGCAGTGGATTGACTTTCCAGGTCGAGTAAGGTTTATTGTCTTAGATGACTTATCGAATGTTAATGACTTGACTAATTGTGTTGTTAGGACTACTAAGCCGGAGTTGTATGAAAGGATGTTGGAGTTAGGTGCGCTGCACGTAGAGGTAGTATGGAAAGACGAGATTGCTTTGTCGAGAGGTAGTGCAGTTGTTGTGGAGAAACTGAATTGGGATGAGGTTATTAGGGAGTATTTGGAGGTAAAGGGTAAAGGTGGTGAACAGGATTATTTTGATTTTGCGAAGGGTGTGGTGAAGGAGGTTATGCGATAGACATGTTGGAGTTATGTTCCTTGGATATAGATAATGTCTTCAGTTATGGTAAAGCGCATGTAGAGTTTAAGCCTGGTCTTGTATTGTTGGAAGGGCGCAATTTGGATGAGGGTGCTGGAGTTAGTAACATGTCGGGCAAGACTGCTCTTTTGGAGTCGATTACGACTGCGCTTTTTGAAAAGAATTCTCGTGGAGAGTTGAAGGATAGCTTGTTGAATGTCGTAGGCAAGTTTGATATGGGTAAGATTGTAGTTGGATTTAAGGTATTTGGTGACGAGTACGAGGTGGTTTATCAGCGTGGTACAGAGAATCGATGGTTTTTGAGGAAGGGTACGACTGAGGTTATAGAAAAGTTATGGACTCAGATGCCTGCGCTGATTGGGCATGTTGTAGGTATGACTTACGATGAGTTTATGCTTAGTTCGTTTTTGGAGCAAGGTCGTGTTAATAGATTGATGGAGATGGGGGACACGGAGAGGAAGGAGGTTTTTGGTAATTGGTTAGGTTTATCTGACCTTGCTCTTGCCCGTGAGATTGTGAAGAAGGAACGTAAGAAGGTGGAGGATGTTTTAGTTGACTTGACTGTTCGGGTTAAGCAGATAGAGGAGTGGAAGAAGGGGCTTGTAATGACGAGGGAGGAGGCGGAGGCTGAGCTTCGCTCTTTTGAAGACTATTTGATGAATTTTACTGAAGCCCCTTGTAGTGAGCAGGAGTATATTAAGCTTCGTTCTAATGTACTTGATATGTGTAAACGGTATCGGAAGGCGAAGGTACTTTTTGACTACTATCAGTTATTGACTAAGAAGGTGGAGGATTTAAGAGTACAGCATCGTGAGCTTACTGAGCGGTTGAAGTTGATATCTGGTAATAGATGTTGGGTGTGTGGTAGTTCGATTGATGGGCAGAAGTTGAAGGAAGGGATTCAGCAGCAGTTGGTGAAAATTGACTCTGAGTTGTCTTCGTATGAGTCTGTGATTAAGGAGTTAAAGGAGCGTGTTAGGATACTTGATACTTTCGATAGGAAGTCTTCTCTGATATCCGCATGGAGTATGCGGAATAGGATAGGTGATGTAGAGGCTTGGAAGCATGCGATAGCCAGGAGAGCTGAGTTGCGGAGTTTGTTGGCGTTGTACGATAAGTTTGATTCTCGTAGTGAGGAACTTGATTCGCGTATAGTTGAATATGCTCGTAAGAAGGAGATAGTTGATTTTTGGTATGATGGGTTTGGTCCGCAGGGTATTGGTACTTTGGTGATGGAGAGATTGCTTAAAGGGTTTAATGGTGTATTATCTCAGTATAGTCAATGGTTGGGTTGGGATGTTCGTGTTGAATTGAAGAAGGACAAATTGTTTGTATTGGCTAAGGACCGCTGGAAGGAGTTGAAGAAGCTTGAGTGGTATAGTGGTAGCGAGCGGGGATTGATAAGCTTTGTACTTTGTTTAGGGATTAGTCAGTGGTTGACTTTACGTGGTATTGGTAGCAATGTTTTGATATTAGATGAGGTTTTTGCTCCGTTCGATGCAGAAATGCGTTCCAGACTTGTGGAGTTATTGAAGGAGTTATCGTTGAACAAATGTGTTATTGTGGTAACGCATCATGATGATGTAAAGAATATGGTGAATTGGGACAGTGTGTGGGTGGTAGAGAAGAAGAATGGAGTAAGTAATTTGGTCAAATGATGGGTTAGGAGGGGGTTATGGAGATAATTGTTAATTGGATGAGGAAGCAGCTGTTGTTTGTGATGACTATTTGTATGTTGGTAGGTATGGTAGGTGGTGTGCTGCTCAGTTATCGTTTATGGAATTGGAGGATAGGTGAGCTAACGAAGGTAGGTGGATTTTTGTATGATAACAGGGTTTTTGAGGTAAAGGAGAGGGTGGTAATAGTAAAATGAGGGGTGCAGACAATGTTAAAAGAAGGTATATGTACATTAGTCGTGGGTGGAGTGATGTATGGTATGTTTCTTTGCACCAGTTTAGTAGTACCGTTCGACGTGAATAAGTCTGATGTTTGGATGAGGAATTTGTCGAATAGAATTGTGCAAAGATTTCAAGTAGACGAGCAGTTGGTGAACATGGTAGTGAAGGTTTCGTTGATGGAGGGGATGGACCCGCGGTTGGTTTTAGCTCTTATTTATTCTGAGAGTTCGTTTAATCCTTATGTTGTGAGCAGTAAAGGTTATCATGGATTATTGCAGGTGAAGTGGCGGGTTCCTTATTCTGATGTGAATGTTGTTTTAGGTATTAAGGTTTTGAAGGAAAAACTGCAGCAGGAGTCAGGTGATTTGCGCCGTGCATTGTTCAGGTATAAGGGTTATGACTTAGATAGTGTTAGAGGAAGGTATGTTGTTGATAAGGTGTTAGTGTTGTATCAGGTACTGAAGGACGAAATAAGTATATAAGTAGTATATTGAAATGAAGGGAGGTGATTGAGATGGGGCGTGTATTTTTGGCTATGTTTGTGCTTTTGATGTTTGCGCTTGCGCTTGTGGGATTTCATGAAGCGTTAGAGTGGGACAATGCTGTAAACCTTGTATGGGAGAAAAGTGTGTATAAGTCGTTTATGAGTATTTATGCTTCTGGTTTTTGTGGAGGAGTGGTTTTGATGGTAATCTGGTTTATTATAGTTTACCAGTGGGAGAAAATAATAGCTAAGAAGCAAAAGAAGAACTCTAGTAAAGTGGTTGAAAAGGATATTGCCGAAGTCATGTCAAGGTTGCAGCAGATGCAGAAGTTGTTGCAGTTGGTGGAAGCCTATTATGGGGAACGGAGCATTTCGAAAGAAGAGTTTGATGCTCGGGTAAAAGAACTTTCGAAGGAGTCTAAGTACAGTGAAAGTGTATGAGCAGTTTGTTTCTTTTCAGGGTGAGGGACCCAGTATGGGGATACCTGCATTTTTTTGTCGGTTTGCGGGTTGTCAGTTACGGTGCTGGTTTTGTGATACCAAGCTTGCTTGGAAAGGTGAGAATGTGGTTCCTGTAGAGTTTCCTGCTGGGTTGAAGTTGACGGTGATTACTGGTGGGGAGCCTTTATGGGGTCCGAATAGAGCTAATGCTTATGCGATTGCTCAAGAGGCGTTGTTGAGGGGTATGCGGGTAGAGGTGGAGACGAATGGACTGGAGGGGTGGTTTGATGAGGGCTCCGGTTATGTTCGATATATAGTGAGTCCGAAGCTTTTTGATTTAGATTTAGCTTATTCTGTGGTTAGTAAGTGGGTTATGAAGAAAGATGAATTGGATTTTGTATTTAAGTTTGTAGTTGATACGCCTGATGATTTGCTTATGGTTAAGGATTTGGTGGGTGATTTTTATCCTTATCGTGTTTGGATAATGCCTCAGGGTATTGACTCCACGAGTTTGATTGAAAAGTCGAAGTTGTTTACTGATTTTGTTTTGGAGCGTAGATGGAATTTGTCATCTCGCTTGCATGTATTTTATGGAATACGATAATGGAGGGCGTTGATATGTGGAGATTGTCTGTTTCGAGCAAGTTTGATGCGGCGCATTGTTTGAGCGGTTATCCAGGTCAGTGTAAGAATTTGCATGGTCATACTTGGAGAGTGGTTGCTGTATTTGCCTCTGATGTTATAGATGATTTGGGATTAGCTCTTGATTTTAGGTGGATGCGTAAGGTTCTTAATGATGTATTAGATAAGTTGGACCATTCGCTATTGATTTCCAGTAATGAGAGTGTGTTGTTTGCTGGTCGTAACGAGGCATTGGTTGTATTTGACCCGAATCCGACGGCGGAGGTCATTGCTAAGTATATTTATGACTCGTTGAAGCAGCAGGTGAATTGCATAAGTTCTGTTACCGTATATGAGTCTGATAATGCCTGGGTGGAGTACAGCGAATGAGGGTGATAGGAATTGACCTTGGTTTGAAGCAGTTTGGTGTAGTGGTTTTAGGGGCTGATACGGTAGCAGTTGAGCGTAATTTTTTATTAAGTCAGACTGATGATTTAGGTAATTTTTTGGTGGAAATCTATAATGCCCTGCACCTGTTAATGAACGATATTGCTCGGTATAAAGACGATGTATTTGTAGTGGTGGAGAAGCCGGTTGCATTGCGGGGTCATGCTCAGGTGTTAGAGGAGTTGCTGGGGGTGGTTAGGTTAGTTTGTGCCATGAGGATGGTTCCTGTGTTGTTTGTTTCTCCGTCTTCCTTAAAGAAGTTTGTTGTAGGGAGTGGTGTGGCCAAGAAGAGTCAGTTGGTTTTGGCTTTGTATAAGAAGTTTGGTCTTGAGTTTTTTGCGGAGGACTTGGTAGATGCTTTTTGGTTGGCGTATTTTGGGATTTGTTTTATGTCTTTGCCTGAGGATGCTTCGTTGGTACGAAAGATTCAGGTGGACAAGTTTAGGAAAAAGTATAGTGACTTATATAAGTCTTTAGTCTTTAGTGGATAAAAGTACGATTGAATGAATTATGGCGGTGCTGCAGTATATATTATGCGGCAATAACTTATTTGGTAGGAGGGTAAGTATTATGGAAAGGTTGATTAATTATCTGGTGGGGGCGTTTTTGGGGTTTGTGGCGGGTATAATTGTTGCGTATTTGATTTGTCAAACCGTTTGAGGTGCAGCTATGTCATTGTACGAGGTGTATTTGTTGATAGCGTTGCTGTTTCTGATGATTGACGGGATTTTGCTTTTTTCCCAGAGGGAGGCGGTAACGCTGGCTGATTTGTTGTGTAGTGTAGTGTTTGCGGGGTTGTGGTTTCCGATAATGCTATCGTACCTTTTGACGAGGTTGTTTAGGATTTTGTTTGGTAATATAGTGATTTGGAGAAAGAGCCTATGAAATCGAACGCGGACCTTTCGTTGGATGATATTTTGAACTGGTTAAGGGTTGGTGTTAGGAGGGGTAAGAAGTATATAGTTGTAATGTTGTTGCTTTTGTGGCAGGGTTGTAAATTGCAGGAAGATGGAGTGATGATAAAAGGACTTGGTAAGGTAGTAATGACAGATGAAGGCAGGAAGCTTATTTTGGAATTGGAAAAAGGTTTTTGGGAGGAAATTTTTAAGAAGCCTTTGTCGGTAAAGTTAATTAAGGACATGTTGGATTGAGAGGATGGGGTTTATTCATTCTCAGATGAGAGAACGGGCATCGACTGTTTGGTGCCCGTTTTATTGTTTTAGAAAGGGGGATGATGCTATGGTGTTGAGTCAGGTAAATGATTGTATTAAGTCTTTGGTTAGCTCGAATGGTAAGGACAGACAGGAGGTGGAGCAACGGTTATTTAGTTCATTGATTGATGTTGTGAAGAAAGTGGTGTTAATGTATTTTAGGGGGTGGGTAAACAGCTCGCAGTTGGATGATTTTGTCTGGGATTGTTCTGTACAATTATTTTTGTCGGTATCTAAAAAGATGCAGACTAATCCAGACGATTTGCACTTGACTTTTAGCTATGTAAAAGAGTATGTAAGGGGTTATTGTAAATTGTGGTATGGTGAAGAGAAGACTGTGAACGTAGACGATATGGAGTCTCTGGGTTATGTAGAGCCAAGTAGTTCTGTTGATTTTGGTTTAGACACGGATTTTTTGATAAAGAATTTTGTTTATCGTTCTAAAGAGTTGGTGGAACAGCGATTCAGTCCGGTTTGGGCTGATGAGTCGTTAGGTAATTTGGTTGTCTTGTTGAGGGTGTTTAAGTTGCGTTCCTTGCCATTTGCCCCTGGAGGGGTGTTTTTGTGGATTAAGCGATTGTTGTCTGTTTTGGATGGCCTATTCGTTATGGATAATGATTATTCTGATGTTGAGGTTATGCGTTTGATAGTTTTGGGGGAGGGTAGTAAGTATTTGTCTCGTTTGTTTTTGAGTGAGCAGAAGGTTTCAGAGGCCTTGGTTGACTTGCCCTTGGTGGAGCCACGATTGTGGTATCGTTATAGTTTGCTGCACAGGTATCGTAATACAGGTAAAATTCCTGATGGGATAGGTCTTTGGGACAAGAAGTGGTTGTTACGAAAGAACAAGGAAGTTGACGGGTTGGAAAGCAAGTTGAAATTACGTGCTGTGGTAAGGTGAAAGATGCTTATAGAAAGTTTTTTGATTTTTTGGGTTTTGGCTTATATCACTATTAGGATAGTGAGCCTGTCATCATTATTGAATGATGTTGGAGGGTTTAATGGTTAAAGAAGCATTTGTATCAAAAAGTAAGGATAAGTTAGTTGCTAAGAAGCGTAAGATAGGTATTGGCCTGTACGAGGATGATGATGCTGTGGTTTGGTCTTTAAGTCGTGCGGAGAATGGTGATTGGATGATTTTTCGGGCGGCAGGTGAAATGGTTAAGTACGCGAATAGTTGGAGAGGGAGATGGGATTATGAGGTGAAGAAAAAGCCGTTTAAAATCCGTAGTAAGCGTGCGTTTGTGGATGAGGAATTGTTTGAGCTGGATATTGATGGTAAAGTGGTTCAGATTCGCAGAGAGCCGGTTTATGGTAATTGGTTATTGATTGTAGATGATGAGGTACAGCCATTTCCAGACGATGTTTCGGATTTGTTAGAGGATGTTGAAAATCCTTTGGACCGGATGGAGGTCTGGATGGAGTTGACTCGTACTGATGGATTTATGCATTTTGTAAATGAAGTATTGGAGGAGAGAGTATGAAATACAGTGTAAGAGATTTGATATCGAAGATGGAGGAAGAGGAAAAGCTTGCTGAAATAACACAAGGCTTGTTGACTGATTCTGCTATTGTGGATAAGGTGAGTAGAAATCTCTTAAGTTCCAGTTCGTCGAGGACGAGGCGAGTGATGGATTGGAATGCTGAAATACGTGACAAGAAAAAACGTGATATTGTACGTAATTCAGTTCGTGTAGCGCTTGTGAATTTTCTCAAAGATGCTCAGGTAGACGTGTTGCATGTGTTACAGGAGCTTTGTTCTCGTAATAAGTTAGACCGGTCTGCAAAGTCCTTGGTTGCAATGATGATGCAGAAAGTAGGAGTTGATGACCGTGCTAAGGAGTATTGGATACAGTATTTTGGTGATTATGGCAAGCTTTTGGTGGAGGATGTTAAGAATTTGTTTAAGAAAAAGCGTATTGCGGTGAAAGATTGTATTCGTCTTGCTGAATGGTATGGTAGAAATTATGGTTGGACTTGTGTTGCTTCAGATGTTTTGACCAAGGTATCTGCTATTGCCGTAAAAGATGCCATTGAAAAGATTGCTGTGGACGATGCCGCGAAGAAGTATTGGATAAGTTATTGGAAGGATTATGGGGAAAAGTTGGTGGCGGAGTATAAGGATTTAAAGAAGGATAGGAGGTAGTTATGCATCGTGCTAAGTTCCTAAAGGATATGTCTGATGAAATTCAGAAGAGGTACTTTGAATCTAAAGGGGCGAGTTCTCTTGACAGTCTTGTAGAGGAGTACCTTGAAGGTATTCGTAAGGACTTGCTTGAGTCGTTGAATGGATTTAAGACGGCCAGTGATTACTTGGGGGAGGAGAGAGAGGGGTTGCCTGATGATGTTCAGCCTGGTGGTATTGTTTCGGATGAAACGACCGTGCATAATGTAGTTCATGATGAAATATATATTGCTGTTTGTCCTGTTGTTGGTAAGGATGTACGCATATTTATGAATTTATGTCAGGACTTTGATGATTTGAAGGCTTGGTGTATTGGTGGATTTTGTCCGTATTATCCAGCATTGAATCGATTTCCTGTTGCTCCGTTGGATGTTTCCCCGAAGAAGGGTACTTCGTACTTGGACATAGACTTGGACAAAGTTGCTGGTAGTACGTTAGCTGAGAAGCTGAAGAACCTGAGGGACGAGGTTGTTGAGAAGTGTGGTGTGCAGAAGGCGCGTGAGGTGGTCAAGTGGTTGGTTGATAAGTTTGCTCGGAAGAAGGAGACTGTAAAGATTGCTGGTTGGGAGCTTGAGGTTCCTGGTGATTTTTATGTAACTGCTGTTCGAGGTGATAGGAAGATTTGTGGTAAGTTGAAGCAGGCTGTATTGTATAGTGATGATAGTATGTCGTTGTTATTACAGGATAACGATGATTATTACTTAGTTACGAGTGAGGATGTGCAGTATATAGAGGGGAGGGGTTAGTATGTCTGTTGATATTTATACGAAGAGAGTAATAATACCCCCATCTAATGAAGGTATATATGTATATGATGGTCATCAGCATATGGAGTATTTTGATTTATCGGTTTCGGTGGTATCGCGTGGTGTATTCACAGGTACGATTGATATCTGCTTTGGAGGTCTCACGGTAGAGAGTAAGTCGTATAGTAATGGAGCTGTTCAGTTTTTGTGTCCTGTTAGTGATAAAATAGGTATGGAGTTGTTGCCGCCGACTGCCGGTAAAGTGTTTGGTCCGCCGGTGGATATTCTTGTTTGTTATGTTGTATTTAAGAATACGGGTTTGTCTGATACCGTTTTTGACGTAAGTTTTATGAGGAAGCATAGATAGTATGAATTTGAGAGCCGTTCGTCAGCCTGATGGTTCGGTAAATCTGACAGGTGTACAGGGGAAAACTTGGGTTTTGCAATTGTCTTTGACGCAGGATACGGGTGCGCCTTTGGACATTTCGGGGTGGGTGGTGCGTGGGCAGATTAGGCGTACGTATAAGTCTGATGCAGTGGTTGCAACGTGGGAGTGTAGTGTGGAGGATGGGCCGGGTGGTAAGGTCTTTGTGATGGTGAAAGCTGATGATACTGCAAAGATACCTTGTGGTAATTCTGCTAATGATGCTTTGAGCAAGTACGTGTATGATATAGAGGCCCAAGACCCGACTGGGTATGTTCTGGAATTGTTGCGTGGTCGTTTGTTTGTCTTGCCTGAAGTAACACGATAAAATTTTCGCGAAATGAATGATGCTGAGTATAATGTTATTGGAGGTAGTTACTTTCAATAACATTTAGGAGGTGAAGGATATGTATTACGCAGAGGTACTTAAGGGTAGTCAGATTGACTTGTCTAAGCTAAGTCGCAGTCAGAAGAGTTCCCTAGGGGATTTCCTTGGGGTAAAGGATGTGGAAAAGATAGCGGATAAATTTAGTGATAGGACTTGGTCGGACTTTAGTTTTCCTGCTATCATGAGGGGTAACGACCTTGTATCTTTTGTAAGTCTTCCGTCGAAAGCGAAGACGACAGAGAAGAAGAGCGCAGATGAGACTGTTGCGTTGCTATCTCCGGTTCTTGAAAAGATAAATCGAGTATGTAGCGAGTACGAGGTCAAGCCGAAGGGGACAATGTCCCTGTTTTTGTTGCAGGTGACGCATCCGTTGGGGGAGCTTTGTCCGGGTGATGTGTATAGTACGCGTTCTCAAGTGGGGATATCTTTTTATAGATGGCCGACGATTTTTCGAGAGGAGTCTCTGCTCCGGTTGATTTGCATGAATGGTGCCATTGTTAATGAAGATGATATGTGGTGGTCGCAGGCTTTTAGTGAGGCAGCGTTGAATAGGTATATAAACGTTAGTCAGTCGATGACGTTTGGGTCGCAGGCGCTTTTGAGTAGGATTTGGAATAAGTTGAACCGTCCCGCAGATGCTATATCGATGATGAGGGTTTATTCAGTGCTTGATTATTGTGAAAAGCAGCTTGACAAGGATTTTGGTAGTACTAAGTATATAGAGAATATGTTGTCGATATGGAATAAGTATCAGCCTGTGGTTGACATCAAGATAGAGAAGCCAGAGGATGTGGTGAAGGCCTTGTCTAAGCAGCCGTCCAGTTGGTTAAGGCTTGCGGTACTTGATGGTACGAGGAAGTATGATGTTTGGAACGATGGCACGTATGCTGTTAGTAGGTATGGTGAGGTGATAGACGTGGAATTCAAAGAAGTAAGGGGTTTGGGGATAAAGGTGTCTCGGTTGCTTGAGGACACGGAGATTATAGTTCCTCAGCTACGTCAATAGGATTAGGGATTGGAGGGGAGGCATTTGTCTCCCCTTATTACTTTTAGGAGGGTATTATGAAAAGGGCGAAAGGTAGTAAGGAGTATAAGGATTTTTTGGAAAAGAAGAAGTTGACGCCTCGGCAGGCCATTCGTGCAAAGTGCTACGATTGTATGGGGTTTTATGTGGATGGGGTGCAGGATTGTGGTATAGAGACATGTCCGTTGTATTTGTACCATGCTTATCGTAATAAGTCTCAGAGAGTTAAGGAAGATTTGGATTCTGAGTGATTTTGTGGTTAGTATGCTTATATCATTGGGTAATAATGGTGGGGGAGTAGTATGTTGCGTGTATCGATTTTTACTCCGTCGCATGACTCGAAGTTTTTGGAGGAGGTTTATGAGTCAATTGTAAATCAGCCGTTTTATGAATGGGTTATCTTGTATAATAATGGTGCATTGCCCAAGGGGTTTTCGTATAGGGATACGCGTGTAAAGGAATTTACTTATTCAAGATTTACTAATGACATTGGATTGTTGAAGCGGGAAGTATGTGGTATATGTACGGGTGATATTTTATTGGAGTTAGACCATGATGATTTATTGTTGCCCGGTG
>ERZ795045.828-NODE-828-length-37616-cov-5.869199_pt1 | contig 37616 bp, 33 predicted proteins | sample MGYA00375129_ERZ795045 | MGnify/ENA primary metagenome ERZ795045 (study PRJEB30174, sample SAMN05720166) | activated sludge metagenome | isolation source: anaerobic digester from wastewater treatment plant | place: Japan | collected 2015-05-15 ...
CGTGATGGTTTATTCGACTTGCACGTTGTCACCGGAAGAGAACCAGGACGTGGTTCGCGTCTTCTTGGACAACCATCCGGCATTCACGCTGGAACCGGTGGATGCCTGGCTGCCCCCTTTGATGCGGGGCGCCATGAATGAAGAGGGATGCCTGGAAGTGTTTCCCAGCGACTGGAATCTAGACGGCGCGTTTGCCGCCCGTCTGCGCAAGACAAGGTGATAAGAAAGAATTGTAGGCCGAGGAGGTATTGAGAGTGAAAAAACTGTTCAAAGCTTTACTGCACGTGATCCGGTTTTTCGCCCTCTCAATTTTATTTATGAGCCTGCTCTTCACCGGGATGGCCGTGGGGGGATTCTATTTGTTGGATTATCTGGTGTCCGGTACGGAGGTGGAAGTGCCTAATCTGTATGGGAAAACCAAAACGGAATGCCTGGAAATCCTGGCCCAGCACGAATTGTTGCTTGCTCTCCCGGTGGAAGAATATCCCAGCCCGGATACCCCCTCGGGGGTCGTCATCGAACAGCGTCCCAATCCCGGCGCGCGGGTAAAAAAACACCGCAGCATCAGTCTGGTGGTAAGCGTCGGGCCGGAACAACTCTATATTCCAGAATTGACCGGCCGCAGCGAAGCGGATATTTACCCCGAACTGCGGAGCGCCGGCCTGGAAATCGGGCAACGGGCCTCGGTGTATCATCCGGCCTACGCCAAGGGAACAATCATTGCGCAGGATCCCTTGCCGGGTAACCGGATCGTCCATGGCAAAAAGATTCACATTCTCGTCAGCCTGGGCCCTTGGCCGGTCAGTTACGTCATGCCGGCGCTTACCGGCATGGATCTCACCACCGCCCGGAAGCGGGTGCAAGAAACCGCTCTCTCTCTCAGTTCCGAAAATATCAAATACCAGCCGGTCCTCAATGAATCCCAATGGAATCGGATTCTGGATCAAAATCCCCCTCCCGGCACGAAGGTATTGGAGAATGAAGATATTTCGGTGGTTGTGGGTTCCCGGCCGCCGGCACCCACCCCGATACCCATCCTGGAGATCCCCATGGAAGCCCCTCTGGAAGCCGATCGCCCCACTGACTCCAGCCCCGGATCATGAAGGTCTTGCTTTTTATGAATGGTACGATGCCTTACTTTTCTGGAAAGCCAGAAAGCCTCCCTTCCTCTTTCATCCCTGGGGAAGAGATCATCCAGATTGACAACGGTTTGGGGGAGTCCTGAGGCGGCCTTCCCTGCGGGGTTCGGCGAGCTGTTTGCTCCGCCGGACGGCCATCACTCTTGTTCGCGTTTTCTCACGCGTAGATTCACTCCGCCGGATTTAATAAAGTAGATATAATTTATTCCATAAAAAATCACGCTGAAATGGATCCATAGGAATGGATTGGAGTGATCATATTTTTAATGAATTCAGGAAGGATTTTCTGGATTGGAAACAGATAAGCACAGGCTGTATAGGACTTGGATTGACGAGTATGGAGTTAGTTGAATGATTCGGAACGACCGTCCGACGCGTTTACAAATTCTCGCGCTGCTCAAAAAAAACACCCGAATGACGTCCAAGCAGGTTGGGGAAATTCTCGGGGTGACTCCGATGGGGGCGCGTCAACACCTCACCGCCATGGAAAAAGACGGCTTGGTCCAATCAGAATTTGTCAGACAAAAAGCCGGACGTCCCGCTCTGTATTTCCGTTTGACTGCCCAAGCCAATTGCTATTTCCCCCAAAATTACGAACCGATGGCGTTGGAGTTTCTGAAAGGCATGGAAAAGCTGGAGGGCCGCGAGAAGATCGTTGAAGTCTTCCAACTCCGGAAAGAAAAACTGCTTCACCAGTACAAATCGGCTCTCGAACAATCGGATCTCAAGGAATGTGTGCGGAAACTGGCGGAAATCCGGGACGCGGAAGGATACATGGCCGAGATGGAAGAAAACGGCTCCGCCCTTCTGCTGATCGAACACAATTGTCCCATTCACTCAATCGCCAAGGAGTACAATGAACTGTGCCAGCACGAGTTGCAATTGCTTATGGATGTGTTGAATGTGAAGGTGGAGCGGATACAGCACATGGTAAAGGGAGAGAGCGCGTGCGTCTATAAAATCGCACCGAAAGACGAGACGCCCGAACAAGATGAAATAAAAGACGAGACCGAAACCTGAGACCTATCCGTTCAAGTGAATCCCCAGGAATCATTGGTGGAAATGACCTAGGGCAGGGGATTTCTTTCTGATGCATCAATTCATCCGAATCCAAGGGAAATAGAGGGGATCTTCGCTTTTTCCCTTTTCCGTCAAGGACCATTGCATTTCCTGCCCGTCCCGGGTACAGGAAAGTATCAGGTTCCAGAGTCCCACGGAGCGGACCGAATCCGCTTCCACTTTCAATTCCGTCAGCGGCACCTTTATTTCCCAATAACGTTCCTCTGTTTCGCTATCCGTGGGGGTGCGTTGGGCTTGAGTTCCGTGAAGCGCGACAGACGTTTCCGCGGGTTGATCCATCCGGCTCATCAACGCATGCCGAATCGCGCTCAGCCATTCCGGCGCGTTCGGGTCAAAGTTCGAGTGGAACGGTTTCGGGGATTCTTGTGTAAGCATCAGGCCATAGGGATTCAGCACCTTTTTCCTTGTGGCCACGTTCAGTGTGCCGTCTTCTCCGGGACGCAGGTCCATTTCGTAAAAGTGAACATAATCGCGAGTGGGGCCGAGCAGAATCCGCAGGCGGGGAGCCGCGTTTTCCGCCGGAAAATCCTCTTTCCACAAGAGATAGAGTGACGAGGCGTCGCGCCGGATGCGGACAGTGGGGGACGTGGAGACGGTATCGGTGGACGATTTCAGAGTGATTTCTTCGGTGGAGTCCCAGAGAGCGTCGCGGTTTCCATCAATCACCGGCGCGGTTTCCAGGACGGGGATTTCGAGCAACCGGCTGGAGGTCTGACCGTGCGTCAAGTCCCGTTCAGCCTGAGCGGCTTGGGCAAAGGGGCTGGAAGGTCCAGCCAGGGTGTTTAACGCGTCCCATAAGGCCACGGCAGTTTGGTGATCCTGGGCGTTGCGCTTAGCCAAGGCAATGCCGAAGAGCGCCACGTCTTTGCGGATCCGTCCGGATTGGGAGGCGTACGTATTCAAGCGTTGCAGAATGGCGTTGACATCCCGTTCGTTGAGCAGGGCCTCGCGGCCGATGATGTACGCGGTCTCGGGCATTTCAGCCAGGGCGCGGTCGTACACCGCTAAGGCTTCATCAAGCCGGCCCGTGTCTTTATACAGTCCCGCCAGGCTGGATAGGTAGCCGCCCTCGCGGGGGAAAAACTCCGCCAATAGCGAATAGAGGCGTACCGCCCGCTCTGTATCCCCTTGATTTTTACACGTGGCGGCCCAATCGGCGATCAGGGGCTCCGCGCCGAAGGAAAGTTTAACGCGCAGGATGGTGTCCGCCGGAGGCACCATGCGCAGGTCCTGAAGCAACCGGACGCGACGGGATACCACCCGATCCTTGGTTATGGTGGATTGTTTGACCGTGGCTTTCAGGACCTGGAAGCACGACATCAGATAGGCCGCGCGGTCCATAATGAAAGTGGGAATGTTGGAGGAATCGCCCGTGAGGATCATGCCGAATTCGGGGATGGATCCGAGCCGGCGGATGGCTTCCCGATAAATATAAAATTCCGATTCGTTGTCTTGGAAGGTGTACTTGTTGGCTTCCTGCCGCGTGTATTCCTGCAATTGTTGGTAATACCGGTTGCGGGTCACCCCGCGTTGTTCGCCGGCCTTGACGTCCAGCATCCGCCGGATGAGGGAGGCGTGAGAAGAAAGAATCAAAGTATTCCCATGGATGCACCATCCGGGAGTGATCAACATGGGGACGGCCAGGGAGGCGATCTCGCTGCCGCGGTAGGTTTCGGTCTCGAAAATGACGGGGACCTTCAAGTCTTGTAGAATTCGGAAGATTTTCTGCATCGCCTGGGTGGCTTTTTCGATGTCCTTGACCTGGATCAATAGCGCTATTTGATTCATAGGAACCAGGGCGTCTAGATCCATGACCATTTTGACAAAACACCATTCGTTGCCCATCCAGGACAGATAGTCGTTCTCGATGGAAATGCCCAATTGGTCTTCCCATTTCCGGATCTTCGCGAGTTGTTTGTAACCATCGGGAAATTGAGAAAGGAGGGTTTGCGCGAGCACCCAGATATCGTTGGGTCCTAGGATATTGCAGGAGGTGACAGAACCCGTATTTCGCGGGAGAAATTCTTCGAAAGCAAAGGGGGCCGGCGGACGGGTGAAGATGGACTGAAGCGCTGGATTTTCTATGCTTACATTCAGGTTCAACTGGGCCGTGGTAATCTCCTTGCCGTCCGGTTGGATGATCCGGGCGGAGGCGTAGGACTTAAAAGTACCCAGAATGGTGAAGAGTTGTTGGAGGACGGGTAATACATTGTCCAATTCTTCCGATCCGCTTAACTGCTTCACGGCTTGCAGGTTTTTTAGCAACAGGTCGCTGGATTGGGCAATCATTTGGGTGTTGATGTAAAAAGTCCGGGCACGGTTTTTCGGCAAGGGAGCCATGGCTTGCTGGTAATCCGGTGAATCGGCCAGGTGATCTTCATCATAGTCCATCTGGTCCAGTGTCTTGAGCAGCAAGGTTTTGTTATTGGTGAGGAAGATCAGGGAATCTTGAAACGTGTAACAGAGGCTGATTCCTGGAATCACCATCGGCCCATGCAGCGTGTTAATGACGTATCCGCGGTACTCGTCTTTCGTGTTCTGGAGATAAGGGATCAGTTCCCGGCATTGTTGAAACAAGGAGGCCAGCGCCTGGTCCGCCTGAGCCGGATCTTTTACGGGGGCCACAAAGAGAAAGGATACCGGAATATTGATGCTCTCGGCCAGCGGATACCCTGCCAGGCACCAAGAATTCCCGGTAAAGAGGGATCCGAGATGATCCATCCCGGCTTTTTGCATCATGGCTTGCCATTCGCTTTGGATCACCCGCCATTCCAGGATGTCATCGAGGGTGTCCAGCCAGATCCGCCACGCCTGCTCATAATTGGGGAAGGAAACGGCAGATGGTTGAGCGTTGTCATAACTCAGGTAAAAGATGGCGTCCGCGGGGATGACGTCATCGTAGGGATTGAGGGACGCGGCCCCGGCGCTCACCGGGAGCATCCAGCTCAACAGAGCGATAATCAGCAAGAAAACACGCATGATCGGACTCCTGCGTCCTATATTGAAATGCCAAATAACCGTTCGTGATCCATAGAACCAGATTAAAAAACACAAATCATCGATAATAAGGTAGTCCCCAAGCCGAGAGCCAATTGCCGCGTTCCCGTGCGGGCGATGGTGGCTGAAGCAGGATTTAGGGTCGATTCGGGAGATTCCGGGACAGATTCGGCCGGTTGAGGAACCGAGGAACGGATCGCGCTCACCGCCAGGCCCAACTCGCTGGTTTCCGGTAACGATTCCAGGGTTTTCCCCAGGGGAGATGCGGTTTCCTTGGCGTATTCAAAACCAGTGGACAAGGCCGACCGGGCCAGGCTGGCCAAGGCCAGGATGGCCCCCTTCTGGGCTTCCGTGAGAGCCGCATCTTTCATTTCGGCCAGGGATACGTGGTTGGTAACCGGGCCGGTATCCGCCTCGGGGATCATACCGTCCATTCCAGAGGGGATTTGAACCGCGATTTGAGGAGCCACACCGGATTGTTGTTCGAACAGAGAAAAAACACAGAAAAGGATCAGAATCCCCGCGAAACCGGCTGCCAGATTCCAGGGATTCAAGAACCACCCCCAGACCGAAGCCGTGCGGGGCCGCGCCCGGCGTTCCTGGCCGGCGAGACGTTCCTGGATGTGTTTCAGGTTGTCGCGCAGCAGCGAGTCGAACTGGTCTTCGGGAAGATTGTGGCGCAGGGCGGCGTCGAAATCGCCGAAGGCCGCCAATAGGCACCGGGACGGTTCGTTTTCCTCCAGTGACGCGGCGACCCGCCGGGCTTCCTCTTCATCCAACAACCCATCATAGAATAAAGAGAGTTCTTCAAGAGTAGGTTTGCGATTTTCGGTCATGGCCGGCTCCTCGGTGATCGTTTACAAGCCATTTTCACCATACATTTCCACTAAAACCGGACGCAACGCGGCGACCAATTTTTTCCGGGCCGCGAACAGCGTAGTCCCAACGGTTTTTTCGGAACAGTCCATAATTTCCGCGATTTCCTTGATCGACAGGCCTTTCAAACTGCGCAAGGTCATGGCCAGGCGTTGTTGGCTCGGCAAATTTTCGATGGCCTCCAATATCCGGTGATACATCCGTTTTTTATGCAACTGTTCATCGGGCTGGGGCGGCCCTTCGGACGTTTCGGTTTCGATCAGAACTTGAAACAATGGGTCCTGATGATCCATCGCGGTGACTCGTCCCGGTTTGTTTTTCCGTAAAAAATCTATACAAATGTTATGGGCGGTCATGAATAACCACGATTTAATATTTTTATCCTCCCGCAGTTTGTCCTGGTTCTGGTAGAGCCGGATGAATGATTCTTGCAAGAGGTCCTGGGAATCATGCGTGTCCCGGATGATCCGTAAGATAAAGGCGAAAAGCGGTTTTTCATAGCGTTTCACCAGTTCATTGTACCCGCGCACATCTCCATGTTGCCAACGGCGCAACGATAACGCATCCGCAGAGGATTCCACCTCCACGGGAGCGGGATCGATCATGTAGGACGCAGCCGCCGGCATCGCGTTCATCGGGGACGTTTCCGGGTCTGTCCTTTCCAGCCGTTCACTTGCGGATGAGTGTTTCTCGCTCATGAGATTATACGTAGCCGGAGCCAATTTTTTTTATTACAATTTCAGTGCCATTTTAGATTGATTTTTCCCGGCCGCGTTGAAAGAATGTCAATCCTGGTTCGTATAATTCTTATAAGAAAGAACCGCCGGATCTATTTCACGAAATCCGGATTCGTCCGGCGGCCTGAGGAGACTTAGATATTCCATGAACTTAGGATTCGTGCAGAGGGTGTACCCAACGACTCATTTCTCCCCAGGGAAGTGGGGATCCGGGCATCTTTCATTCAACCGGCAAGGAGAGAATCCGGGATGTGTCTGGCTAAGTGCCAGGTGTGTTTGGGCCGAGTGAATCCAGACGATCAACCCCGATGGCGGAAAGAACCATGGAATCCACGTCCGCGTTACAGATTGAAAACTTGACCGTTCAACTGGCCTCCAAAACCGTTCTCCAGGAGATCAGCGTCACCATGCCCCGGGGAGCCATCGGCCTGCTCGGCCCCAATGGAGCCGGGAAAAGCACGTTACTCAAGACGGTGATGGGATTCATCCCCCCCGTGAAAGGGACCGCCCTGGTGTTTGGATACAATTGCGCCAAGCAAGGGGCCGAGGTTAGGCAAATGATCGGCTATATGCCCGAGGAAGATACCTATATCCCCGGGATGTCGGCGGTGGAGTTTGTCTCGTACTGCGGGCTGCTGTGCGGCTTGCCCCCCAAGGAGGCGATGCTCCGGGCGCATCAGGTTTTGCATTATTGCGGCCTGGGCGAAGCGCGTTACCGCAAGGTGGAGACATATTCCACCGGCATGCGCCAGCGGATCAAACTGGCCCAAGCGCTGGTGCATGATCCCGACCTGTTGTTCCTGGATGAGCCGACGAACGGCCTGGATCCCCTGGGACGCAAGGCCATGCTGGAGTTGATTTCCGATGTGGCCCACAACAAGGGGATATCCGTCATCCTGTCGAGCCACCTGCTGCCGGACGTGGAAATGGTCTGCGATCACGTGATGGTGCTCTTCCAGGGGAAACTGGCCACCTCGGGGCGCATTCAGGATCTCAAACAGTTGGCGCAAAAGTCTTACGAAGTCCGTATCAAAGGCGACGCGGAGCCGTTCGTGAACGTTATGCGCGAGCGGGGAATCGCCATCAGTCCGAAACGGGACGGATTTCTGCGGATTTTGCTTACTGAAAACATGGAGACAGACACCCTTTTCGAGGCCGCGCGGGACAGTGGAACGCAAATCCGGCACATCACGCGGGAAGAGATGACGTTGAAAGAAGTCTTCGCCGCGGCGATTCAATCGACCAATGGAGAGCCGGCCCCCGGCCACGCGGAGACCTGAGGGAATAGAGAAGGAGCATTCCAGCCGTGCCTGTTTATGAGCAAACGTACCGTCATTACGAAGGCGTTTACCGTCCACGGACGCTGATTTGGACCATTATCGCGAGCCGGGGCATCCGCCGGGTGTGGCAGACGAAGTGGTTCAAGATGGTGTTGTTCTTCTGTTTGGCTCCTTTTCTCATCCGGGCCATCCAGATCTACCTGTCGGTGAACCTGGAACTCTTGCAGTGGATGGGGTTTCCGGCGCAGCAGGTGGAAGAACTCCTGGCCATCGATGATCTGTTCTACCTCAATTTCCTTCAATCGCAGATGTTCGCCTGCTTTTTGATCACCCTGATCGCCGGAGCCGACCTGATCGCCTCCGACCGCCGCACCAAGGCACTGACTTTATATCTTTCCAAACCCATCACGCGGTTGGATTACCTGTTCGGCAAGGGAGCGGTGGCGCTGACCTACCTGTATGGGGTGACGCTTATCCCGGCCTTGTTGTTGATGTTCCTGTACGCCTTTTTCCACGAAGATTGGGGATATTTTTGGAGTCAGCGTACGCTGTTCCTGCGGATCGTGGTTTATGCGCATGTTCTGGTGTTGCCGATGGTCTTGATGATTCTGGCGGTGTCTTCCCTCTCCAAGAGCAAGGTGAATTCCGTGGTCATGTTCTGCGTGATCTATTTGATTCCCCTTGCGTTGTGCAACATTTTACGGGAAACCCTGGACGATCCGATCATCACGCGGTTTATCCCGCGGGATTTCTGGTCGTTATTCTGTATACAAAATATTTGGGCCCAGCTGGGCAACACGGTTTTCCATCAGGATCTACCGTATGAAATGCATTGGATGTGGTACGCGGCGGGGATGGCGGTGGTATGGATCCTGTGCGGATGGGTTTTGCACCGCCAGATCCAGGCGGTGGAGGTGGTGAAATAGGGCCATGGCGGTGATTGAAATCCAGAATTTATCCAAGTGGTATGACATGGTGCTGGGCGTGAGTGACATCACCGCGCGGATCGAACCGGGTGTTACCGGCCTTTTGGGGCCCAACGGGGCGGGCAAAAGCACGCTGATGAAACTGTTAACCGGGCAAATGAAAGCGGATACAGGCCACGCCGCCATCGGGGGGATTCCGGTCTGGAACCGGATCGCGCTGTACGAGATCGTGGGATTTTGCCCGGACATGGAGAAATTCTACGAACGCCTCACCGGCCACGAATTTTTGACTTACATGGCCCGTTTGCATGGCCTCCCCAAGAAGGCAGCGCGGGAAACCGCCTTCGAAGGCATGTGCCGGTTGGGACTGGAAGACGCCGTGGACAAACGCATCGGGGCCTACAGCAAGGGTATGCGGCAACGGTTAAAATTTGCCCAGGCGATTCTGCACGATCCCCCGGTTCTGTTGTTGGATGAACCGTTGCAGGGGATGGATCCCCTGGGGCGGATGCAGTGCGTCGAGATGATCCGCGAATTCGGCCGGCGGGGCAAAACCGTGCTGGTCTCGAGTCATATTTTGCACGAAGTCGAAGAAATGACACACCGGATTCTGGTGCTCAACCACGGGCAACTCCTGGCCGAGGGCGATGTCCACGAAATCCGCGAATTGATCGAAGAACAACCGCGCCACGTGCGCATTCAGACACCCAAACGGAGAGAACTCTCAAACATCCTGGTCGCGTTCCCCGAGGTGCAAACCATCAGCTTTGAAGAAGACCCGGAGGAGCTGACGGTGCAAACCCTGTCTCCGGACGCCTTCTTCCAACGCCTGCCCGCGCTGGTGCTGGAGCAACACATCCCGATCACGCAAATCGCCACGCTGGATGACAACCTGGAATCCGTGTTCGAATACCTGGTGAAACCATGATGGATCTGCGAGCCCGCGTTGTGTATCCCCTGACCGCCCTGGTGACCGTCAACACCCGCATGTCCCTGATGAGCCGTAAAGTATTGTTTCCCGCGGTGATCGTTTCATTCCCGTTGCTTCTGGTGTTAATCTTCCGGCTGATCTTTGCCATCTGGGGACCGCCGAGCAACGATCCGGCCGACCAGGACCCGTATACCATGTATTCGGTCCTGTGCGTCTCGCTGTATTTGCAGTTCGTGGTTCCCTTGGCCGCCTTGCTCAAGGGCATGACGACGTTTTACGAAGAGATCGAGGAAGGAACCTTGATGTTTTTGCGGTTGCGTCCGGTGCCGCGGGTGCTGATCATCACCGGGAAATTCCTGGCCTATGTGGTCACCGTATCGCTGCTGTTGATCATTTCTTTGTGGAGTTCGTACGCGATCCTGAGCAGTATTCCTGGCTCGGACATGTTCTGGGGCGATTTGAAGATTCTGCTTAAGGATACCTGGATTCTTTGCCTGGGTCTGGCGGCGTACGGGGCGGTGATGATGTTGGTGGGCACTTATTTCAAACGCTCCATCCTGATGGGCATCTTCTTGCTCTTTGTGTGGGACGCGTGGGCGGCCTATATTCCCGGATCAGCCCATAAATTCACGATCAAGCATTACCTGCAATCCATTTTTCCCCATCAACGGGAGAGCCGTGGCGTGCAAGGCATAATCGACGCCCTGCTGAGCCAGAATACGCCGTCCTCAATGACGGTTTCGGTGATTACGCTGCTGCTGGTCGTGGCGGCTTGTATCGCGCTGACCACCCTGGCGTTCCAATTCAAAGATCTCAGCGGTGCCCCGGAAGGGGATTAAACCGTTCTCCTTCCCATTTTTCTTTCTAGGGAGCATTCTCTCAAAATCCCCGCCCGAATTGCTTTTACCCGATATTAAGTTAAGCTTTTCCCTTCCAGGATGTGTGGATCCATGCGTACTCCATATATCCCGAAAATCCGAGGTTGGTTCAGCAGGGCCGCCGCAAATATTCAATCCCCGATGCCGGAGGCATGATGAAAGCTGTCATTTTCGATATGGATGGTGTGTTGATCGATAGTGAGAAAATCCATCAGCAAGCGGAGATCCATTCCCTAGGCCGTTTGGGAGTGCAAGTGACGCCAGCCGATTTGAAGCCGTTCGCGGGAGCCAGCCGGACCTTGTTCCGGGAGGGATTGTCGCAACGGTTCGGCCATCATTTGGACTGGGATGCCTTCTTCGCCGAGAAAGACCGTGTGTTGTTCGAAAGAATGAAAGACGTGAAACCGGTCCCCGGGGTATTGCCCTTGTTGCAGGAACTGCAGGCCAACGGGATGCGCCTGGCCGTGGCCACCAGTTCTCAACGCCCCGTGCTCGCGTTCATCATGGAGAAATTCAATCTGGACGGCGTGTTCGATGTGAAGCTCTGCGCCAATGACATTACCCGCAGCAAACCCGATCCGGAAATATTTCTGTTGGCGGCGGACCGCTTAGGGATTCCTCCGGAGGATTGCGCGGTGGTCGAGGATTCCATTAACGGCGTGCGGGCCGCGAAAGCCGCCGGGATGTATACCATCGCCATCACCACCAGTTTCCCGCGGGAACAATTGGACGCGGCGGATTTGATTATCGACCGCTACGAGGAATTGCCGGTCGAGGTGCTGCTCTCTCCCCGGAACGCGTACCCCGCCAGATAACACTTGCTTCCGCTTGTTCCCGCCATCCGGCGGGTCTCTTGGTCGGGCCGGGAGAGGAGTTTTCCGGCTAGAATCACGCCCGGATGCCCAGACTCTCCTCCAACAACTGGCGGCGGTAAATCCGCGCGTAGAGTCCACCGCGGGCGGTCAACTCTTCGTGGGTCCCTTCTTCCACGATCCGGCCTTCATCCAGCACGAGAATATGATCGGCGTTTTTCACGGTGGAAATGCGGTGGCTGATCAGAATGGCAGTGCCGCGGTGGAGGTCGCCGGCGATGCCGCGCAGGATGGCTTCCTCCGTGTCCGTGTCCACGCTGGAGAGGCTGTCGTCGAGGATAAGGATGGGGCGTTGAAGCAGCAGGGCGCGGGCGATGCCGGTCCGTTGTTTTTGACCGCCGGACAGGGTGATGCCCCGCTCGCCTACTTCCGTTTCGTAGCCATGGGGAAACATGGCCAGATCCCGGCTGATCTGGGCGCGTTCGGCGGCGGCGGTTATCGCTTCCTCCGGCACTTCTTCGGGTCCGGTCACGCCGAAAAGGATGTTGTTGCGCAGCGTGTCGGAGAAGAGAAACACCTCTTGGGACACATACGCGATGGAACGGCGCAGGACATCCAAGGGGATTTCGTTGATGTCGCGGCCGTCATAGAAGATCATGCCGTCCGGCACGGGATAGAGGTGCAACAGCAAATTGACAAGCGTGGTTTTTCCGCAACCGGTGGGGCCTACGACCGCCAGCGTCTGGCCGGCGCCGACTTTGAACGAAATCCCCTGGAGAACCGGCGGAGAATTTGGATCGTACGCGAACGTGAGATTCCGGGCTTCGATCGTCCCCCGCAACTGGGGAATATCCCCCGAACCGGGAATGTCCGCCACGTCGGGCTGCGTGGCCAGGATGCCTTGCAGACGCCGCCAGGACGCCACGCCGCGGTGGATGACATTGATGATCCAGCCCATGGCGATGATCGGCCACATGAGCATTTGGTAGTACAAGGCGAATTGCACCAGGTCGCCCAACTGCAACTCCCCCTGGATGACTTTCAATCCGCCCCGCCACAAAATCAACACCACACCCAGTCCCCCGATGAAGCGCATAAAGGGGAACAACAGGCCGCGCAGTTTCACCTGCTCCATGTTTTTTTGCACGTACCGCTCGTTGATCGCGCGGAACCGGCCGATCTCGGCTTCCTCCTGACAATACGCCTTGATAACCCGGATGCCGGAGAAATTTTCTTGCGCCTTGGCGGTCAATTCGGAATAAATTTCCTGGGCTTGGCGGTAAATCTGGTGCAATTTCCGGGTGTTGAAATTCACGTACAACAGCATGAAGGTGATGGGCGCGAGGAGCGTGAAGGTCAACACCACGTCCAAACGGAACATGGCATAGAGCGCCAGGGTGGTTAAAAAAATGGTCTGCACGGGATACATGATCCCCGGGCCGACCAACAGGCGGACCTGCTCGATATCGCTGGTGAAACGGGTCATCAGGTCCCCGGTGCGGATGCGGTGATAAAATCCCGGGCTGAGCCGCTGGATATGAGCGAAAAAGTCGTTGCGCAGCGCCTGGTCGAAATGCCGCGACGCGCCGATGATCGTCCATCGCGCCAGAAACAGCATGACGCCGGCCGTGGCCGCCAGTCCCAGGATGATCAAGCACGACATCACCAATTCGGAGGGAGTGGTGCCGCGTTCGATCTGATTGATCACGGTCTTTACGTAGGCAGGCACCCAAATGGCGAAATAGCTGTACAGCAACAGGCAGATGATTCCCGCAATATCGTGCCCCATCACGGGGCGCAGATACGCCAGCAGCGCGCGCCATAAACTCGGCGCGGGATATTGGGTAACGGGATTCCGGGACTCAGGCATAGCCGTGTTGGGTCTTGTTCCTTTATGAGACTATTTTGACTTCTCCCGTATGGATTCGCAATCGGCGACCGATCCGGATGCCTGTTTTCCCTGCCGGAAGAATGAATGGGGTCTCACCAGATTCTACTCAGGTGGTTAAGGTGGAACATTCCGGGCCGAAGATTTTATAGATCTGATAATGCGGATTGGCGAGCAGGCCTTGCGTCCGGCTGACGGTAACGGCCAGCCGTTCGGCTGCTTCCCGCACCGCTCCGGGATCGAGATTCGCAAAGGTTGCCTGCCATAAGGTTCCCCGGATCAGGCTATCCGGCCGCTCTTCGCCGGGTCCCAGGGCGCGCAGCGCGTCCAAAACCGCTTCGGCGGTCCCGTCCATGCGGTCCTGGACCAGGATGAGCGCGGTGGAGGAATCCGGCACGGGCAGAACAGCGCCTTCAGCCAAGGTTTTCTCTGACGGAACGATGCGCCACGTGTGTTTGTTGGGATTAGCGAAGAACCAGGTTTTTTCCACAAGGCGGGTGGCGGTTTGCAGCGCAAACCGGGAATCCCGCCCGGAAAACCCGAGTTCCCAAAACTCCGAGCGGCGCAGGGAGGCCAGGTTATCAAATCCCAAGCGGGTGCGGGCGGCCTGGAGAGCGGTCCGGGCGATGTTATCGGGGATTTTCAAGGTTACGTAAACCTGTATCGCGTCCATAATATTGGAAAATTCTACCGGCGGCTATGTTAAAAGGGAAGAGAGAGAAAATCGGTGGTATAATTAAATTGAGAAGGTCGCCGTTGCGTGTCGAGGATTGCATGGGGTTGACACTCGATGAAAGCGGCGGATAGACTTCGGCGTATAAACCTTATGATACGGTGGGAACGTATCACGGCCGGTTTGGGTTTGTGGGACAAAGGGGTTATTTTATGTATCTTTCCATCTCATCCTATTCGTGGTTGCCATCCTCGTTCCTGGGAAAGCTTCGTTTGGTGCATGAGCAGGGGATCGAGGGGGTGGAAATTTTTGCGACACCCCGCCACTTGGACATCAACAACCCGGAAGAAATCCAGCAGGCTGGGATTATGATCCGGGATCTGGGGTTCCGGTATGTCACCATGCACGCGCCCAGCAGCGTGGGGGATCTATCCAGTCCCGATGAATCGTTGCGGGAGGAAACCATTCTGGCATGCCAACGGACGTTGGACGCCGCCATGTTGGTCGGCGCGTCCCTGGTTACGTTTCATCCCTCCAGCATCGAGGGTGAGATGACGCAGTCCAAGGAACGCTGGATTTCCCTGCAGGAATCGTTGCGGGACCTGAGCGGCTATGGGGAAGACCGGGATTTGAACGTGGCGATTGAAAATTTCCCGAAGCCTCTTTTCGGGTGTGATCCGAGGGAACTCTACCATCAGATCAGTTCGCTGAACCTTCCCAATGTGGGCATGTGCCTGGATATCGGACATGCTTTCGTCGGCGGCCATCTGCCCGCCGTGCTTGCGGAATTCGGGGAGAAAATCTTCTCGGTGCATGCCAGTGACAACCGGGGCCGCGTGGACGAACACATGACTCCCGGCCAGGGGGTGGTTCCTTGGGAAGAGATAATCACCGGCCTGCGCCAGCTGGAATTCCGTGGTCCTTTCGTGGTGGAAGTGCGCGATGGCCGGAGGTTCGAGCTGATCCTGCATGATATCATCGGATTCGCGGATAAAATGGGATTAAGCGGGGTTGGACAATTGTCTCATTGAACCATTCCTGGCTGTCCCCATTCACCGAAGAGGATTGTGCCTTCATGCGCCGGGCGTTGGATCTGGCGCAGCAAGGCCGGTTGACGGTTCATCCCAATCCCCGGGTGGGCTGTGTGGTGGTCCGGCCGGCCGGGAAGGGAGAGCCTTCCCGGATTCTGGGCGAAGGGTACCACCGGCGGCAGGGGATGCCGCATGCCGAGCGGGAAGCGCTAGCGGCCTGCGTGGAACCGCCCCAAGGCGCCACCGCGTATGTAACCCTTGAACCCTGTTGCCATCACGGGGCCACTCCTCCGTGCACCGAAGCACTTTTGCAGGCCGGAATCGCCCGGGTGGTAGTGGCCGTGGCCGATCCTTTTCCCCAAGTCCGGGGAAAGGGCATTGAATTGTTACGGCAACACGGCGTCCAGGTGGACGTGGGGCTATTGGAAGAAGACGCCCGGTATCTCAACCGGTTTTTTTTTCATTTTCACACCCGGGGACTTCCCTGGGTGATCCTCAAGGCGGCGGTTTCGCTGGATGGCAAGTTGGCCACGCGTACCGGCCATTCCCAATGGATCACCGGCGAGGAAGCCCGCGCGCATGCCCATGAAATCCGCGCCGAAGTGCAAGCCATTCTGGCCGGAATTCAGACGGTTTTGGCCGACGATCCCCGGTTGACGCCCCGGCCGGCGTCTCTCCCGGAGGCCGGCTGGCATCCCCCGCTGCGTGTGGTTCTGGATCCGGAATTGCGGATTCCGTACGATGCCCAGCTACTGAAAACCGTGAAACGAGCGCCGGTCCGGATTTATTGTTCCCGGGAAGTCCCCGAAACCCTGGCGCAAGCATTGCGCGGCCGGGGAGCGGAGGTCGAACGCACGGGGGGAACGGCTCACCGCTTGAACCTCACGGAAGTGCTGGGTTCCCTGGCCCGGTCGGGAGTGTCGGGGGTCTTAGTGGAAGGGGGAGCGCGGATTCATACCGCGTTTTTGGAAGCCAACCTGGTTAACGAGGTAATGGTGTATATCGCCCCGTCGCTGATCGGGGGGAAAGAAGCCCCCACGTTTTACATGGGGCGGGGGGTGGATACAATTCAACAATCCATGAGGCTGGAGCGGTTGCGCCGGATTCATCTTGGCGAGGACACGCTGATCCAGGGCATTCTGCGCTGGCAATTGTGAATCCAGAGATGTTTACAGGTATCATTCAAGAAGTCGGGATCCTGTCACACCTGATCCGGCATGGAACGTCGGCCCAGGTGGTTATCACCGCTCCGCGGATTAGCCCCGGGGCGGTCCCGGGGGATAGCATTAGCGTGAATGGGGCTTGCCTGACTGTATCCCGCCGGGAAGGGGAGCGGTTCACGGCGGATTTATCCAGTGAGACATTGAGCCGTACGACCTTCGCCTTCGCGCGGGCCGGGGACCGGGTCAACCTGGAGCCGGCTCTGCGGCTTATGGACCGTCTGGGCGGGCATATCGTGTCGGGACATGTGGACGGCATCGGGCACATTGAAGAAATCCGGGAAGAAGGCGAATTCTGGCGGTTGGGAGTGCGTTTTCCCGAACGGCTGGCTCCCTACATCGCCGAGAAAGGCTCGCTGGCGGTGGAGGGTGTCAGTTTGACGGTGGCCGCCGTGCGGGGCGTGACTGCCGAATTTGCCGTGATCCCCTTTACCTTGCAGAACACCAATCTGTGCTGCAAGCGGACCGGTGATCCTGTCAACCTGGAGGTGGACCTGCTGGCCCGGTATGTCGAAAGGCTTCTATCCAATGGGCCGGGAGACCGTGGGTCTGGTTTATCCGAGGGGAAACTGCGAAAATATGGATATATTCAGGAGTAGGAACCGAGCATCATGATCGTCTCAGTCGAAGAGGCCGCCGCCGATTTGAAGGCCGGCAAAATGCTGATCGTGGTGGACGACCAGAACCGCGAGAATGAAGGCGACTTGGTCATGGCGGCCGCGAACATCACACCGGAACAGGTGAACTTCATCGTCAGCAAAGCGCGCGGCCTGCTTTGTGTGGCCTTGGAACGCGAGCGGGCGGAACGGCTGTTTCTTACCCCCATGACTGCCGACAACACCGCGTTGCACCACACCAATTTCACCATCACGGTGGATGCCCGCAATGGCGCCACCACGGGCATTTCGGCCCACGACCGCGCCTTGACCATCCGGCGGCTGGCCGATCCTCACGCCCAGCCGGAGGACTTCGCCCGGCCCGGTCATATCTCCCCGATTATCGCCAAAGACGGCGGCGTGTTGCGGCGGGCCGGCCACACGGAAGCCACGGTCGATCTCATGAAACTGGCCGGCCTGGAACCGGTGGGTGTTCTTTGCGAGATTTTGGATGAAGACGGCAGCATGGCGCGGATGCCTTCGTTGGAAGCGTTGTCCGAAAAGTACGCCATCAACATCGTCACCATTGAAGATCTGATCCGTTACCGCCACGCGACCGAGCACCTGGTGGACAAGGTCTTGATCACCCGCATGCCCACCAAATACGGGCAGTTCGAATTGCACCTGTTCGTCAGCAAGGTGGACAACAAAGAGCATGTGGCCTTGGTGAAGGGCGATCTGACCACGCCCGAGCCGGTGCTGGTGCGCGTGCATGATCAATGCCTGACCGGGGACGCGTTCGGCTCCCTGCGCTGCGACTGCGGCGTGCAACTGCAGTTCGCGATGCAGAAAATCGAGGAAGAGGGCCGGGGGGTGGTGTTGTACATGGCTCAGGAGGGGCGGGGCATCGGGCTGGTGGACAAGTTGCGGTCGTACGTCCTGCAGGATCAAGGGTACGATACGGTGGACGCGAATCTGAAATTGGGCCACAAACCCGACGAGCGGGAATACGGCATCGGCGCGCAGATTCTGGCCAGCCTGGGGATCCGCCAGATGCGGCTCATGACCAACAATCCCCGCAAAATCCATGGCTTGCATGCCTTCGGGCTGGAAATCGTGGAACGGATTCCCATTCACGTGGGAGAAAACCAATTCAACGTGCATTATCTGCGGACCAAGGGCGAACGCATGGGGCATCTGCCTTGAAGGATAGACAACCATGGCACAATACCTGGAAGGCAATCTCAACGCCGGCGGGAAACGATTCGGCATCGTGGTCTCCCGCTTCAACAGTTTCATCACCGAGCGGCTGCTGGAGGGCGCGCTGGACGCCTTGCGCCGCCATGGCGCGGAGGAAGAGGGGATTACCATTGTCCGCGTCCCGGGATCCTTTGAAATTCCCCTCGTGGTCAAGAAGATGGCCGCCACAGGGAACTATCACGCCCTAATCGCCCTCGCCGCCGTCATCCGCGGCGATACCCCCCACTTCGATTACATTGCCGCCGAAGTCTCCAAGGGCGTGGCTCAAACCACCCTGGAGACCGGTTGCCCCATTGCTTTTGGGGTGCTCACCACCAATACCATCGAGCAGGCCGTCGAGCGGGCCGGCACCAAAGCGGGCAACAAAGGCTGGGACGCCGCCGTCACCGCCATCGAGATGGCCAACGTCTGTGAACAATTATGAAACACGCGGGACCGCGGCATGTGGGGCGCGAATACGCCCTGCGCATCCTCTATGCCTATAACATCCAAATGGATGTGACGGGAGAAAAGCCCGTTCATGTTTTCCCCAATTGGTGGGCGGAAGAAGACTCGTTGTCCGTGACTCCCGAGGCCGAACAATTCGCCTGGCTCCTTACCCGCGGGGTAATGAAAAAGCGGGAAGAAATCGACCGCCTGATCCAGGAACAAGCCCTCCACTGGCGGTTGGAACGCATGTCGCCCGTCGACCGCAACATCTTGCGCCTGAGCCTGTGGGAACTGATGGAAAATTCCGACACGCCCGCCAATGTCATCTTGAACGAGGCGGTGGAATTGGCTAAATGCTATGGTGATGAAAATTCGCCCCGCTTCATGAACGGTATCCTGGACCCTCTTGCCCGGACCCTGCGGCCGGGGGAATACGCGCCGGTGGAAGCCTGACGGCTCCTTTCCTTCTCCCGGAGGTTGTAGACCGGAAGAAGGGAATTCGGCCTGACCATTCTGTTTACCTAGAATGCACGATCCATCATGCGAGACCACTTTCTGGTTTTCGGCGCGCCGGTTCTCACCGAGGAAGACCTCGAAGCGGTTCTGGCCACGTTCCGCTCAGGCTGGATCGGAACCGGCCCCAAAGCGGCGGAATGGGAGCAGACCTTTGCCCGCTACACGGGGGCGAAACACGCGGTCAGCCTGAGCTCGTGCACCGCCGCGCTGCATCTGGCCATGCTCTCGCTGGGCATTCAGCCCGGGGACGAGGTGATCACCACGCCGATGACCTTCTGCGCCACGGCCAACGCCATCCTGCACGCGGGTGCCCGGCCGGTGTTCGCGGATGTCGATCCGCGGACCGGGTTGATCCAGCCGGCCGAGATCGAAAGACGAATCACGCCGCGCACCCGGGTGATCCTGCCGGTGCATTTGGCTGGGCGGGCCTGCTCCATGCGGGAGATTCTCGCGCTCTGCGAGGCGTGGGGTCTGGCGCTGATCGAGGATTGCGCCCATGCCATCGAAACGCTCTATGAGGGGCAACACGCGGGAACCTTCGGCCGGGCGGGATGCTTCAGTTTTTATGTGACCAAGAACCTCACTGCCATCGAGGGAGGGATGGTCATTACCAACGACCAGGACATCGCGGAGCAAATCCAAACCCGGGCGCTGCACGGACTCACCGCGGATGCCTGGAAACGCTTCAGCGACGCGGGCTTCAAGCATTACGAGATGGTGAGTCTGGGGTATAAGTACAACTTTCCTGATGTGCACGCCGCCTTGGCGTTGTCGCAATTCAAGCGCCTGGAAACGAATCTGCAGCGGCGGGAGGCCATTTGGCGGCGCTACGACGCGGCTTTCGCGAACCTGCCTTGTTTGATTCCCCCGCCACCCGAACCAGGAACCCGGCACGCCCGTCATTTATACACATTGCTTTTGGATCTGGACGCCCTGACGATCTCCCGCGACCGGTTCCTGGATGAGTTGCACCAACGCAACATTGGCGGCGGCGTGCATTACCTGTCTCTGCACCTCCACCGCTATTACCGGGAGCAATTCGGTCTGCGGCCTCAGGATTATCCCCACGCCCTGTGGCATTCGGACCGGACCGTGTCGCTCCCTCTCTCAGCCGGACTGACGGAGGCCGACGTGGCCGATGTCATCGAGGCGGTGACGGACGTGTTGACCCGTTTCAAGCGGTAAGGCCGGCCCGGCGTTTATTTTTCGAATTGCTCCGAGTAGGGCGTGGTAATCCGGTAGGTCTGACTCAAAAAGCGGATCTGCTCGAGGAACTCGGGGCGTTCGCCTTCCCGCACCATCTCGCCCACGATGTGATAAATCTTGTGAAACGCCCATTGCCGGGCGATTTCGTAGGTCCCATTGTCCCGCGCGGGCACCGGCAGTTCGATCACGATTTCCTTATGCTCGTCGTAGGCTTCGCCCACCAGGCGCAGGGTGATGCTCTTCTGATTCTGCAAGCGCCCCCAGATGCGCAAATCCCCCTTTAGGAACAATTGCGGCAGCCGCTTGGGATAGACCTCGTTTTCGTCCACGCCCTGCAATGATGCTTGGATTTGCAGCAACAGGGGATCTTCGATATAACTGAAAACCGATTGGATCACGTCCGGCAAGGCTTCCCGGTTTTTTTCGAAGGCCACGAGCCCCCGGTTACGGAAGGCCAACATGTCGAGCAAGTATTGGTTGAGGTAATCGCCGGTCCCGACGCAAAAGATTGACGTGCTGGGCCCTTGGTACCGGGTCAAGTTGTTGATGATCTTGCGGCTGTTGATCACGCCCACGGTGGGGCGGCCGTCGCTGTAGAGCAAGAGGATCAGCGGCCGGGCGCGCTCGGTCCCCAGTTTCATAAGCGGTTCGAGTGACGCGTAAATATCGGTGCGGCCGGAGGATTGCAATGACCGGGTGAACTGCCAGGCCGCGGCCCGCGTCTCTTCGGTCACCGGGGCCAGCGTGGCGGTGAACTGCTTAACTGTTTGCTTGAATCCGATCACGTTGAACCGGTCGTCCGGACGCAGGCGGTCCAGTAGTTTCCGGACTTCTTGTTTGATGGTGTCCAACCGCCGGCTGCCCATGCTTCCGGACGCGTCCAGGACGAAAACGACATCCTTGGGAAGCACGCGCAACCGTTCATCCGTGGTGACCGGCCGGATGACGATCATGAAATACCCGTCACCGCCCACATGGCGGTAGGTGTAAAGATCCACCTGGAGCAAATCATCCAAGGCGACGAAACGGTCTTTTAATTCTTCCTTGGCGGCTTCTTCCACCTGAAATGTCGCAGGCGCGGGATTGGGATGGATCAACTCGGGTGAAGGAAGCAACTCCGTCACCGGCGGCAACTGGATCGGCGGTTCGGAAATGTCCAAAGCCGGCGCCGCGGGGGGCAGATTCTTTAGCAGCACGGATCCGATGGATTGAATCACCGCGGGTTCTTCGCGCAGGAGCGGTTCCGGCAGGCCGGCCAACAAGCGCTGTGGGCTTCCCATACCACGGCCAGTGAGAGGGATCGGATTCAGTTCAGCCACATCCGGAAGAGCCTCACGGCCGATCCCGGCTTCCCATTCCTCGACCATCCGCCGGCTGGTCTCGGCGGTGACCAGCTGCCGGGCGGCCTGGTCATCCACAAAGAGGTGGGAATCCAATGCTTGTCCCCAGGCCGGCATTTCGCTGATCCCGGGAGAGGGAACGGCCGCGGGAGGTTCGGGCGCCAGCGATTCGATCTCCCGCTGCGCCGCATCAGGATTGATTTGCGACAACGCAATGATTTGCTCTTCAAGGGCTTGCCGCCGTTCTTCCCGCAACTGGGCGGTCGTCGGCCGGGAAACGAAATCCCGCGACTCGAGTTGCTGGATGGTAACCTTGAACAAGGTTTCGACCTGCTTTTCGGCCTGGCGGATATCCCCGACTTCCCAGATGGTCGAGTAGTACAAAAATATCCCATGCAGCGCCAGGGAAACCGTAAAGCAAAACAACAACAACAGGTCCCACCGCTTCCGGGAGGGGAAGAGGGAAATTGCCGCTGGCGGTCCGGGATGATTCCGTGTCCGGTTCATCGTTGCATCCGGGTGTCAATTTGCCGGAGTCGCGGATTTGATTTCCACGGCGGATTCCGGGCTCGAGGCTGAGAAATCGAACTCGTCCCGGGCTTTCTTGGCCCATTCCGAGGAAGGATACCGCTTCAGCAGTTCGTTAAAGAAATTCCGGGCTTCCGTGTTTTCTCCCACTTTCCGGTGACACCGGATGCTGCGGTACATGGCTTCGGGTGTCAGTTCAGGATGGTCGTAGATGATTGCCACCCGCAGAAACGATTCCAGGGCGTCAGCCGGCCGGTCCAGGTTTTCCAACAAACGCCCACGGTCCACGTAGAGAGTGGCCTCAAAGGCGGGATCGGGATTGCCCAGTTTTTGGAGTTCCGCCAAACTCTTTTCGTACCATTCCAGCGCCTTGGGCCGATCGCCGATTCCCTCGCAGCCTTTGGCCAGAGTCCAGTACACCTCCGGTTTGAAGAGGCTGTCCGGGAAGGATTGGATAAACGCTTCCGCGTTGGCGACAGCCTCGTTCCATTGTTGCAACGCCACCCGCTGGTTGCCGATGGCGATCAAAGCCCGTTCGCGGATGGCGGGTTGATGAAAGATCTCCAGGGCGCGTTCGGCGATCTTCAAAGCCTCTTCGTAGTCTTTTTTTTCCTCCGCCTGGAGAATCATCCAAAATAACACTTCGGCGGGCAGTTGATTTCCTTTTTCACTGAACAACACCTGATGGAAGCCCTCATAGGCCGGGCCGAGATCCTTTTCCGCGTAGTCGCAAAGCGCCTTGCGCAACCGGATATCCTCCAGATTGGGCAACGGGGGATCGTTTGCGATCAGTTGGCCGTAAGCCGCGGACGCCTCCTTCTTCCGGCCGGTGATTTCGTAAATGTAGGCCTTCCAGTACAGCGCGTCGGTTTTCTTGGCGTCCCCCCGGGAGAGTTTGAGAATCTCCTCCAGCGATTGCAGGGCCGCGTCGTAGCGCTTTAACTGGTAGTCAGACAACGCCTTCCGGTAAAGCATATCGGCTTTGGCTTCCAGGTCTGGATAGGCCTCCAGGGCGCGCTGGGCGGCGGCGGCGGCTTTTTCGTAATCCTTGGCGGCGAAGCGGGAATGGGCCGCCCAGACCATGGCGTCCCGGCGGCGGAGGGATTTGGGGTATTTTTCCTGGAATTGTTCGAACAGATCCCCGGCTTCCTGGTAACGGGCCATGCGGTAATGCAGATCAGCCAACAGATACAGGGCTTCCTCTCCATACTCCCCGCCGGGATCCAGTTTCAGGACGAAATTCATTTCCTGAATGGCGGAAGCGAATTCATTCTGCTGCGCGTCAATCTGGCCTAGGAGAAAATGGATATTGGCGCCCATGGCGGACGGCAACTCCTGCCGCAGCAAATTCTCGCATTCCGTCCGGGCCGCGTCGAGCCGGCCGGACAGATAATAAGCCCAGGCGAGTTGGAACCACGCGCGTTCCCGGTATTCTCCCGCGTGGGGGTGGGCGATGACTTCGCGGAAATGGAGAATCGCGTCGTGGTATTGTTTCTGCTGATACGAACAAGTCCCCTGCAGAAACAGAATGCCCGCCACCAGTTCCGGCGGAAGGGATTGCCGCTGCAACGATCCGGCGATTTCGAGCACCCGGGCGTAGTTCTTCTGCTGATATTCGGCCCAGGCGGCTCCATAACGGGCCTTGGCGGCTTCGGGGCTGGCCGGATGATCTTTCACGTAGGCCATGTACGCGTCGGCAGCTTCGGCATAGCGGTTCAGCTGATACAACACCTGCGCGGACAGCAATTGGGCATCGGCAGCCAGGTTGGAACCTTCCGGGATGGGATACCGGGCCGGTTTTTGGGTTAACTCGTTCAACAAGGGGAGGGCGTCATTCCCCGCGCCCCGTTTGGCCAACAGATCGGCAAGCAAATAGGTGGAATAAGCGGCGTATTCACTCTGGGGATAGGTTGACCGGATTTGCCGGTACCGGGTTTCCGCTTCCCCTGCCTTCCCCAGGTTTTCCAGGCAGCGGGCGGAATAGAACAACGCGGCTTCAAGCAAGGTAGGATTCTTGCTTTCCTTGATGACCCGCTGCAGCGCAGTGACTCCCGCTTGGTAATCCTCCGCCTTGTAAGCAATTTCCCCCTGGCGCAACAGGGCTTCGTGAATCCGTTCACTTTGGGGAAACGCGCGGATGAAGTCGGTGAAAGCGCTCCGTGCTTTGAGATAGGTTACCTGGGCTTGGACCGGATTTTCTTTCTGTTCCTGGACCGCTTGTTGATAGAACGACTCGCCCTGCCGGAACAAAGCGATTTCCCGGAATGGGCTTTTGGGGTATTTAGTCAAAAAATCCCCGTATTGCTTGGCCGCGTTGGCGTACATCCCCCGCTGATACAAGCCATTGGCGAAATCAAGATCTTTTTGTTCGGCGGAGGGAACTGGGGCCTCGCCCGCCACTCCGTCCAGTTTGAGAATCACCAATCCGGCCAGGAGACAGAAACCAAATACGAAACGCCAAGGTATGACTGGGCGCCGGACCGGGGGGCCCAAAATCCCGCTTTTCTCCCCCATAGTAGCACTCCCGATATCCATCATGGCGTTATCCATTGATTTTGTAACTGTTATGGATTCCCCGCCTGCTCCTCCGGGGGCAGGGCGGCAAACGAGACGTTCCATACTCCCGACTTGGCGCAGACATCCAAAACGTGGATGGCGCTTTCCAGATTCGCCTGCCGGTCCCCCCGGATAATAACGGATTGGTCGGGATATTGTTTCGCGATACGGGAGAGCAACAGGTGGAGTTGATCGGAGGTGACCTGCCGTTGGTTCACGACCAACCTTCCGTCGGCATGCAGATTGATGACCAATTCCCCTAAACCCCGCTTGGGGGTCACCCCCGACTCGGCGCTGGGCACGGTGATCGACATTTCATTCTCCAGCCGGGCGTACACCGACGTGGTGATGAAGAAGATCAACAGCAAAAAAACACAGTCAATCATCGGAGCCATCGGGATAATCGGGTCTTCTTCTTTCATACGGGTTAAAAAATTCATGGCGGTCGGCTCCCTTGGGAACCCGGCGTCAATCGGCCGGTTCATGCACTGGCGGCTTGCGGCGGCTCCGGCGGCCGGGCGTGACGGCGGATTCTGGCGACGTCATTTGTTCGGAAATCTCCACGGCCAATTCTTCCATTTGGCCTATGCGCGACTGCAATTTACCCCGGAAATAGAAGAAGAATCCCATGCAGGGAATAGCCAGGATCAAGCCCGCCGCGGTAGTGATCAGCGCCTGGGCGATGGCGCTGGCCAAGGCCACGGGTTTGACCGCACTGATGTCAAAGGCGATGAAATTGAAGGCGTTGATCATTCCCAACACTGTGCCCAACAATCCCAATAACGGGGCCAAGGTGGCGATTTCCGATAAGTAGCGCACCCGCCGCATCATCGACTCGGCTTCCCGGCGGCCCACCGCTTCCATGGTGGCCGCGACGCTATCGGGATTCTCTGCCGCGCGGGTGGCGGCGGCCAAGATGATCTTGCAGAACATCCCCTTAGACCGCCGGCAGAGCCGGGCCACGTCTTCGTAACGCCGGTCGCGCATGTAGAGGTGGATCTGCGTCAGGGTATCCTTGGGCATCAACCGCTTTTCCCGCAAGGCGATGGAGTAATAGATGATCAGGGCCACCGCCAGCACCGACAGGCACCCCAGCACGATCATGACCCATCCGCCCGCGTAGAGCAGATCGTACAATGTCATGCCGCCAGGTTCGCCGGTCAGCGGTGACATGCCGACCGCCGGAGGCGCCTCCTCCACGGCCTCGCCGGTCTCCTCTTGCGCCATCGGTGTAATAGAAGCGGTTCCTAACACCAGGCAGGAAAGGATCCCCGCCGTGATAAGCCAACTTCCGCGTTGTTGACATCGCACCATCGATCTGCCCTCCACCCGCGATGACGATCCCTGTTGATCCTAGTATAAATCAACGTTGAGAACAACGCTCTGTAACGGTCTTATCCCGACCCTTGGTGATGATAGTTATAATGTAACGAAAGGAATTTCGTCACCACTATACCACACCCGCGAGAGAGGTGAGATGCTGGAAAATGTCCGATTTGCCCTGATTATCACCAGCGACCGGGCGGCGGACGGACGGCGGGAAGACGCCACCGCTCCCCTGCTGAAGTCCGCGATCGTGCAAGCGCGGGGCATTTGCGCCGAAACGATCGTAATCCCCGATGATCCGGGCCGGTTGCGGGAGCAATTATTGCGCCTGTCGAATATGACGGAGGCGGATGTGATCCTCACCTCCGGGGGAACAGGCATCGGACCGCGGGACATCACCGTGGACGTGACCCGCGCCCTGATCGAAAAGGAACTGCCCGGTTTCGGCGAAGAAATGCGCCGCCGCTCGCTGGAGAAAACTCCCTACGCCATCCTTTCCCGTGCGACGGCGGGCATTCTACGCGGCAAACTGGTGCTCAATCTGCCCGGCAGCCCCCGGGGCGCGGTAGAATGCCTCGAATGGGTGATGCGGCCCATCGCCCACGCCGTCCGGATCCTGCGGCAGTTGGACACCGACTGTGCTCCGCCTCCGAAAGCATGATTTTATGGAATCTGAGTAAGTCCAATAAAATGAAATAGGAAACCCGGTTCGCTGCCCTTTCCGGACGGTGGAAACGGAGAAATCCATATTGACGGTTTCCTAGGATGCCGTACAATGCTACCTCACTGAGATGAAATGGACTCCGGTGAGTCCGATGCGGTAACCCTGGTTTTCTCTCCTTGAACCGATCCTATTGGCAATCAGTGGAATTCCCATGGCGAAAGTAGACCACCTGAAACCGGCCGACCGGATTTTGCCTCATAGCCTCGAGGCCGAGAAAAAGGTCTTGGGAGCCATGATCCGGGATATCGACGCTGTCTACCGGGCGCAGGGTATCCTGCAGGCTTCGGCTTTCTATCAACCCAGCCACCAAATCCTCTACGAAGTGTTGGTGGAACTGGGCAACCGGGGATCAGCCATCGACCTGATGATCCTGGCCGATGCCTTGGAGCGCAAGAACCTCCTGACCGAGGCCGGCGGGCCGTTTTATTTGGCCGAATTGGTGCAAAGCGTGGCCACGTCGGTCAATGTGGAATACCACGCCGCCATCGTGCGCGACAAAGCCTTGCGGCGGCAACTGATCCGCCAATGCGCTGAAATCACCCAGGAGGCCTACGAGAGCGGCGAGGACGCGGGGGAGATTCTATCCAACGCGGAAGCCAAAATTTTCAATATTTCGCAACAACGGCGTGACCGATCATTCGAGCCGTTAGGCAAATTTCTTGAACCGGCGATCGAAAAGGTGCAGATCGCTCATTCCCGCCAAGGGGCATTGACCGGCCTGTCTTCCGGTTTCAAGGATCTGGATGCCTGGACAGCGGGATTTCAGCATTCCGACTTGATCATCCTGGCCGCCCGGCCTTCGGTGGGAAAAACCAGTTTGGTGCTGAATTTCGCGGAAAACATTGCTCTCAGCGGCACTCCCGTCGGATTTTTCTCGCTGGAAATGAGCAGCGAGCAGATCGCCGAACGCGTGCTGTGCTCGCAGGCGCGAGTCAACCTGAAGCACATGCGTTCAGGTTTTTTCACCAAAAAAGACGCGGCCCTGCTGCTACAGACCGCGAACCGCATCCACGATATGCCACTGTTCATCGATGACACCCCCAACCTCACTCCGTCCGAGGTCTTCAGCCGTTCGCGCCGGTTGAAATCGCGCTACCCCGAATTGGGATTGATCATTCTGGATTACCTGCAACTCATGTCCACCGGCAAGCGCACCGAAAACCGGCAGCAGGAAGTCTCCGAAATCTCCCGTTCCCTCAAGATTCTCGCCCGCAATCTCCATATCCCTATCATTGCCTGTTCGCAGCTCTCGCGGGCCGTGGAAAAACGCGATGACCACACTCCCCGTCTCTCGGATTTGCGCGAATCGGGCGCCATCGAACAAGACGCGGACCTGGTCATCTTTTTACACCGGGAAGTCCTGAAAGGCGCGTTTGAAGGCGAATCGGAAGAGGAAACCGAGGCGGGGAAGGAAACCCATTATTCTTACAAATTGATCATCGGCAAGCACCGCAACGGGCCGGTTGGGGAACTGGACATCTATTTCGCCCGGGAATACACCCGCTTCTTTGACGCCGCGCCCGATCTGCCGGATGAGGAAGTGCCGTTCTGACCATTCCGCTCACGCCCCTGCCGGTTTCTCACACGATGAGCTTCCGCACCGCCTTGAAATCGTCCGTTCCCGCTTCCACCAGCAACTCGAACAGCACGCTTTCCAGATTGGTAAGCACCGCGCCGGCTTTTTCCATCCGCGCGAGGGCGTTGTCCCGGTTCACGTCCGCGCGGGAGCAGGTAGCCCCCACCGGCACATGGACTTGATATCCGTTGGCAAGCAAATCCAGCACGGTTTGTAATACACAAACGTGGGTTTCGATCCCTGTAACGACCACTTGGCGGCGCAGGAGGTTTTTCAACCGGGCGCCGAAATCCTCGAGTCCGCAACAACTGAAGGTCATTTTGGAAAAGATCGGGGCGGGTTCCAACTCCTCCGCCACGGAGGGAACAGTCGGCCCCAATCCTTGGGGATATTGCTCCGTGGCTAGAATGGGGATGTTCAACTGCTTCATGCCTTGAATCAGCCGCGTGATTTCGTCGGTGACACTCTCTTTCCGGGGCATGACATCCACCAGCCGCTGCTGAAAATCGATCACCACCAACAACGAATCTTCGCGGCGCAGAATGGTTTCGTGCCGGTTCATGGATTTATCGCCTCCTGACGGATATCCACCAGCGCGGAGCCGGTTGGATTCCGGACATTCGGTCCTGCCGAATGATTTCTGGGATACCGGAGAATCCGAATCTCTCCCATTGAACCAAAGAGTGTATGTCTTCACATGCCTTCCTGTTTGATTCGGCCCCTTTTTGTTCAGACCTTGACAGTCGTTCATTGATTCATTTCTTGCATCCTCCTTTTCTGGTAAAACTCCAGCAATGAATCCGTTAGGGTGGAATACGCCAACTCGGTTTCGGCCACGCACCGCGCCTGGCGGCCGCAGGTTTCAGCCAAGAGGGGATCATTCAATAATCGCAGGCAAGCCTGGGCAAGCGGCTCCGCGGTTTCTCCCCCCACCAACCCGGCCCGATAACGCCGGACATACTCAGCGGCCTCTCCCACATCCGAAACCGCCACCGGCCGTCCCGAGGCGAAATAATCACATAACTTGTTGGGCAGCCGCGCGCGGTTGGCCAGATTGTTTTGCATCGGCAAGAGATGGACATCGCAACTCGCCAAATAAGCGGGCACTTCGGAGAATGAAACCACGCCGGGGAGAAAAACATCCTCCCCGATAGCGAAGTTTTTCCGGAATATATCTTTGGCCTGCTCTTCCACCCCGCCCCCGATGACCAGTAGAAACACTCCGGGATGCTCCCTCCGTACCCGCTGGAACGTTTCCGCCAGCATCTGCAGGTCCCAGAACGAATAGCCCACGAAACCCAGACCGGAACGGTCCAGGGGCAAGCCTAACCGCCGGCGGCACTCCTCCTTGTCCAGAATGGGGAACTTCTCCACCGCCACACCGGACGGCAACCGGAGCAGACGCTCTTCCGGAATACCCACCCCACGCGCCCGTTCGTAAAGAACCGAACTGATAACCGTTACCCCGTCCGCCCTCCGTTTGCTGCCTTCCTCGATCCGCTGCTCGATCCGGTCCACGGCCGGCCACGCGCGCCGTCCGGTGGTGATGCCCCCGGCCGTCCACCAGTCGCACCAATCGCTGACGAACAACGGAACAGAACGGCGTCCGATCACGCGCCGGCGGAACCGCATCCACCACCAGGGGAAAAGCACGTTGGGGCGGTGATCGAAGGCGTGGATGATGTCCCATCGGCAGCGGGACGCCCGGACGAGCCGCGCCAGGTTATCGAGCGGCGCGTAGCCTCCATCATGGCCTCCCAGCCTCCCCCAGCGGGGCGTTTGCCAGATCCGCACGCCGTCCTCCACCATCCGGATGCCATACCCATGGCGATCGCTCGCTGTGGTCCAGAGATCGACTTCATGACCGCGTTTCACCAACTCGCGGGCGAATCCGAGGCAACGGAAGAAGGTACCCCGCCAGATCAGGTTATGGTTCAGAAATAAGATTCTCATGGATGCATGGGCCGGCATTGCTCCGGTGAGACGGGTTTCATCTCACAGTCCCACATTCCACGGAAGTCGGCCAGACCATATGGAACGACCGGCTCCGTGGCCGTACACTTTCCGCATCCATACGCGGAAGCGGCGGACGATCACGGATTAACCCCAGCGGAGTCAGAACCGCATACAAAAGGAGCCGGTCCTGAAGAAGCATAGCACAACAGCCATCTGCCCGGAATTCACTCAGGCGGGCGTCGACGCGTACAGGAAAGAGCATGGGGTCTGCATTTTGTATCCGGGGGATCCTCAAGGCCGCCGGATGCGGATTCCCCTTGCCACGGCAGATCGAGAAGGCGGGGGCGCAGTGCGTGGTACTCGCGCCCGCGTGGTGTAGAAACGGCGGCAGGGGCAACCGGCCACGAAAACGATACCCTACCTTTTCTCCCCCGTGGGTGCAGGCCAGGGCGGGAAATGCCTTGAGGGTGCGCAAGTTATATCCTTTTTTCGGGATTGAGTAAATAATTACGATATACCTTGGAGTAGTCCTAGTGAACAGTTCGAAAGGATAACCTCAATGAAACCGAGTCACTTTGGATTTGTTCCATTCTTTGTGCTGATGGTATTCTCCTGCCCATCCGTTACCCAATCGGATGGGCTCCGCGCCCTGGCCTATTCCCCACGCTCTCCCGAAGAGGCATTGCAATGGCAAAACGAGGTCCGGGAACGGTTGTTTGTCATTTTGCTGGTGGACGATTTGTGGGAACAAAAATCCACAATCCCCTTGAATCCCACCACGCTTTCGGAAGAGAAAGTTAGCGGATTCACACGACAGGAGATCGAAATTCAATCCACTCCCCGCCGCCGGATTCCCGTGGTGGTGACCCTGCCTGATACAGGAACGCCGCCCTACCCCGGCGTGGTGTGTATCCACGGGCATGGCGGCACGCGGTATAGCCCCTATGACACCGCATCGATCTACAAAGGCTTCGCCGCCGAGCTGGCGCGCCGCGGAATGGTCACTATCGCCGCTGACGTAGGCCAGCACGAAGTCCGCGAAATGGGCCGTACGCTGATGGGCGAACGGTTGTGGGACCTGGTCCGCTGTGTGGATTATCTCACCGGCATGGAGGGAGTGGACGCGAAGCGGATCGGCTGCGCGGGGCTGTCGCTGGGAGGCGAGATGGCCATGTGGCTGGGCGCGATGGACACCCGCGTGGCGGCCACGGTCAGTTCGGGTTTTCTGACCACCATGGATCAGATGGAACAGAACCATTGCCTCTGCTGGAAAGTGGCCGGATTGCGGGCATTGGTGGATTACGCCGATATCTATTCGCTGATTGCTCCCCGGTTCCTGCAATGCCAGAACGGCTTGAAAGAAGGCCCCAAGGATTTCTATGTCCCTCTGGCGCGCGAAGCGTTGAAGGAAATCCAACCGATTTACGCAAGTCTCGGCCATCCGGAGCGTGTCTCCCTGGACATTCACGAGGGCGGACATGAAATCGACCTTCCGGCCCTTTTGCATTTTTTTGAAGAAAATCTTTAGAATCTTGGTGACTATTTACTCGATAACAGAACTTTTTCATGGCCCCATTCATGATAGGATGATGTATGGGAACGACAAACTGTTCTTTCTTCTCCTGGGATTCTTCTCCTGGGAGAAAGTGTACAGTCCGAATACTCAACAAAACCTGGAACGATTCCTATTGATTGCATCGGAGTCCCTCATGAAATTATCCGTGGCTATCTCCTTCGGCGTTGGGCTGAGTTTTCTTCTTGCCGTTGCCGGCGTGGGGCAGGGAACCGCCGCACCGCCGCAAGAACCAGACTGGGCGCGCGTGATCGAGGATGAACGCGCTATCAAGATCGAAACGGACCGGCTCGAAGCCTCCATTCCCAAAAAAGACCCCAAGCACTGGATGACCGGCATCGAAAAGGGATCATTTCTCGACAAGGCCACCGGCTACCGGGATATCGGCGATGGCTTGATGGTCGTCGATTGGCTCATGGAAGCAGGCAGCGATGAAAGCTATGCCGAGGCGGTCATCGCGCCGGACGGGCACGGCGTCGGGCGCTATACCTGGTATGAGAATGAAACCGATCCCGAACGCCGGCACTACGCTCTCATGGCGCACGGCAGCAGCCACCGCAAGCGGGTGGTCGAAGGACCGCAACTCTGCCACCGCATGAAACCCGTCCAGCCGGAGGTCATCCGCGGCCGGGATTTTATCGCGGTCACCACGGTCTATCACTTTGAATACGCCGCCCCAGGCCGCCAACCGGGATCGCGTTGGACCCAACGGATCGTCTTTCCCCGCGGCGAGCGGTTCTTCGTGTTGATGGACAAGATCGACAGCGTCAACGATTCCCCGGAAATGTTTCTGCGCAACGATACCCCAGGCTGTTTCCGTCATGTGCAGGGCGATACGTTCAGTGAAATCTACCTCAGTTATCTGAGCGGCCCGAAAGGCGTGCGCATCCCGGCGAGCGAGTTCTTCAATCCATTTCCGCCGGATCTGAAGTTCGGCTACCGGCGGGATTTCAACCGGACACCGGAATATTTCATCCGCGCCTGCCATTTGCGGGACAAGGAGACTGGCCAAGACGGTCCCTGGCTGGCCGGCCTGACTCTCGAGCCGTCCGTGGTTTATGAGGCGTGGTGCAGTCAGCGGCCGGGGGACATTGTCGTCATGATCGAGGAGATTCACGGCCGGCCGGTGAAGGCGGGAGAATCCTTCAGCGCCGCCCATATCGTGGGATTCTTCGACACGATCGAGGAAATGCGCCACGTGTATGACCGCTACAAAGGCCATACCGCGCTAGAGGCCGATGCCTCCGGTTGGCGGCTCGTGAAATAGGACCGCGCTTTTCTTGGATTCCTCATTTCATCACCGGCATGGTAGGCCGGATCAATATTCTCCGTGCGGCGTGATTTGATTTTTCCGGTAAGCCCCCATTCTCCACAGAACAAGGAGGTTATTCAATTCAGAATCCTGTGCTGGTTTTCGCGTACTGGCCCGGAAACATGATCCCGCCTATGATTTTGAGACAATCCATATTCATAGGAGGAAACAATCCTGATGAAGTATATTCGATTCACCCGTTGGAGTATCCTGATTGCCGGATGGGGATGCTTCGTGATCGCGGACCTTCCGGGGCAAACAGAAACCGCGGCTTCCAGCACCGTGGCCTCCACGGCGTGCGGCCGGGTGGGATTGCTTCCTGAGATCCCCGCTGGATACAGCCAACGGGAGGTCCAGGCGCTCGTGCTTATGGGCCATCCCACCGTTACCTTGGATGGGAACTACCAGGCCGTCCTCCGTTTCCAAACCGCCAAGCCCACACCCGCGGCGCGGATCTATTATGGCACATTTCTTCCGGATCAGATCCTGCTGGAACCCCGCTACCGCCGCACGGAGAAGGAAAATCTCGATACCATGAGCACCTCCCACGCGATCCGAATCGATCTCGCGCCGCTGATGGGCGCCTCCATCGACGTGAACCGGATGGCGGAAAACGACGGGGGCGTGGTGGCTTACCGGCTGGAGATTTATGATCCCCAGGAGGCGCGCAGCCATTTCTACGACTCGCGATTCGAATTCCGGGGCCGCGAGATTGTCCCCACCATCATTGAAGGGCCGTTTGTCGATCGGATCACGCCCACCCGCGCGGTGATTTCGTGGGAATCCGATTTGCCCGCGCGGGGGACGGTGCGGGCCGGCACCAAGTCATATTCCACTGGAAATGATCTCGCCACGCGGCACGAAGTGCACTTGACGGATTTGCAATCCGGGATGCGTTATCCCTACCGCGTTGAACTGACGAACGGGCGCGTGTCCAGTGCCGGCCGGGAATTTTATTTCCGCACGCCGGATCACGCGCAGCCCCATTTCCGTTTCGCCGTCCTGGGAGACAGCCGGGAAGGCGTGGGTGGAGGCGAAATGGCGTATGGGGGAACAAATCTGAAAGTCTTGGAGAGGCTGATCACCGACGCGTTCAACCGGAAAGCGGAGTTCATCATCCATACCGGAGACTTGATCAACGGCTATACCACCAGCCCGTTGGATTTCAGCATGCAGCTTAAGGCCTTCAAGCACGCGATGGAGCCGGCAGGGCGGTATATCCCCATTTATGAAATGATGGGCAATCACGAGGCCCTGATGAACCGGTACGTGGACCAGCAGGGCCGGGGGTTTTCCCTGGATAAGCCGGGGAACGACAGCGCGGAGGCGTTGTTCCGCCGGGCGTTTGTGAATCCCGAAAACGGGCCGGAAGCGGAAATCGAAGGCGCGCCGAGTTACCAGGAAACCGTGTACACTTTCGATTACGGCTCCTGCCGGTTTGTAGTCATGAACACCAATTATTGGTGGTGCAGCGCGCCCGAAGCAATCGGGGGCAACCTGGAAGGCTATGTGCTGGACAAGCAATGGGAATGGCTGCGGCAAGTATTCGCCCAAGCGCGAGAGGATGCGGCAGTCCAGCATTTGTTTCTCCTCGGGCATGAGCCCATGTTCCCCAATGACGGCCACGTAGGGGATGCCATGTGGTACCATGGGGGCGATCCGGATAAGAACGGGGGTATCGACCGGACGTACGTGGTGGAACGGCGGGATGAGATCTGGGAGGCCTTCGTGGCGACGGGCAAGGCGCGGGCGGCCCTTTTCGCGGACGAACATAATTACAGCCGCACCTGGATCGACACGAACGTCAATCCCCGGTATGCGCGTCCCACCTGGCAGATCATCTCCGGCGGGGCGGGAGCGCCTTTTCACGCCCTGAATCCGGAGGTCCCATGGGCTGGGCAGGTGCGGGCGCATAGCGTCCAGATCCATTACCTCCTGTTCGAGGTCAACGGCCCCGCAATCCAGATGGAAGCCATCAGCAGCACCGGCGAGATCATCGACCGGGTGGATCTGGCCGTGTACCGGCCGGGAGAAGGAGTATCCCCATGAGCCTCATGAGCATGAAACCGATGTTGGCCGTGGCCCGCGAAAAACAGTACGCCGTGGGGGCTTTCAACGCGGTCGATTACCTGTCCATCAAGGCGGTGCTGAAGGCCGCAGAGGAGATCGACGCGCCGGTGATCATCCAGACCTCGGTCAAAACGGTGAAATTCTGGGGCCACGCGCCGATCGTCGCCTGGATGAAGGAACTGGCCCAGGATTTGCCTATTCCGGTGGCGTTGCACCTCGACCATTGCAAGGATGTGGATTTCATCCAGCAGTGCATCGACGCCGGCTGGACCTCGGTGATGATCGACGCTTCGTCTCTACCCTACGAGCAAAACCTGACGGTTTCGCAAGAGGTGGCGCGGCGGGGCGCGGCGGCGGGCGTGGGCGTAGAAGCCGAACTCGGGGAAATCGGCGGGGTGGAAGAAGACATTGCCGTGGACGAAGCGGAGGCGCACCTGGCCGATCCGGAAAAGGCGGTGCGCTTTTGTCAGGCCATGGATCTGGCCGTCTTCGCTCCGGCGATCGGCACCGCGCATGGGATTTACAAGGGGGAACCCAAAATCGCCTTTGACCGCTTGGAAGCCATCTCGCGGCGCGTTTCGACTCCCTTGGCGCTCCATGGAGGTACCGGATTGTCCGATGAGGTGTTCAAACGTTGCATCGCCTTAGGCTGCGCGAAGGTTAATATTTCCACGGAATTGAAACATATCTTCATTGACAGCATCGCGGACTATCAGCGCCAGGGGGGCGTGTATGAACCTCTTAAGGCTCTTGAAGTGCAATATGATCAGATCAAACAAGCCATGCAAAAGCATATGATCCTGTTTGGAAGTGAAGGCCGGGCCTCCCGCGACCGGCAGGAATATGCGCGGTTTTTATGATAAGGTATTAAAAAGGCAGGGTGGATTGCGCAAACCGGAATCCACATCCATCTTGAGGAGGATCCCAACCTTGCTGAAAGCCTTGATCTTCGATTGCGACGGCGTGCTGGCGGACACGGAACGGGACGGCCACCGGGTGGCCTTCAACCGCGCGTTCCAGGAGAAAGGATATGCCATCGAATGGGACGTGGATCTTTACGGCGAACTGCTGAAGGTGTCCGGCGGCAAGGAACGCATGCGGCATTATTTCATCCAACACGGCTGGCCGAACGATGTCAAAGATCAGCATGAGTGGCTGCAAGAGATGCATCAGCTCAAGACCAATATTTTCATGCGGATCATCGAGAGCGGGCAACTCCCCGCGCGGTCCGGTGTGAAGCGGCTGGTGGACGAAGCCCTGGCCGAGGGCATCCGGCTGGCGGTCTGTTCGACCTCCAACGAGCGGGCGGTGACGCAGGTCGTCGAAACCTTGCTGGGGCCGGAACGGAAGAAGCAGTTTTTGATCCTCGCGGGAGACATTGTCACGCACAAAAAGCCGGATCCCGAAATCTACTCGCTGGCCAAGGAACGGCTGGGGTTGAAAGGCGCAGAATGTATGGTGATCGAGGACAGCCGCAACGGTCTGCTGGCCGCCAAGGCGGCGCTGATGCATTGCCTGGTCACTATCAGCCACTATACGAAGGATGAGGATTTTACCGAAGCCGATGCCGTGGTCCCCGAGCTGGGCGACCCGCCGGACGTGTATGTCACGTTGGAAGATTTGAAGCGGATCGTGGGGTGAGGAGACGAAGGATTACCTGGCTGGCAAGAGGGAGCGGCCAAAAGCCACTTTATGGTGGAACGGTCATTGTTTCTGCGTAACAGGTCACTCCTCTGAAGTAAAACCGCTCTACTACCCCCCTCTTTTACTCAAAAATCCCGCCCCGCATAAAATAAATTACACAGAGCATTACTTTCCGGCCGGTTTTGAAGTTGAAACGTCCATGGACAGGCACTGGCCCGCGATCGTCGAGCCAATTCTGGATGCAATCCGGTGTTTGGCCCCCCCCATGCTGGGGGGACGAGCCGAACAGTCTCTTGCCGCGACAATTCCTGGCCGGAGACGAAGAAGCCCTCGTGTTTCTTTACCTGGAAATCCTCCGGCGCGTGAATAAATCAACGCCCTCGCCTTCCACCCTGTGTGGGATGATTCCCTCCACACCGTGAAACGGCGCGGCTACAAACCTATCGCCCCCATCTTTTGCGTCCTGCGGTACGTCCGTACCGGGAACCTGACGCCCTTCCTGCCGGTTAGCAAATCAGAAGAGTGACCTGTTACAA
>ERZ795045.836-NODE-836-length-37490-cov-5.812154_pt1 | contig 37490 bp, 37 predicted proteins | sample MGYA00375129_ERZ795045 | MGnify/ENA primary metagenome ERZ795045 (study PRJEB30174, sample SAMN05720166) | activated sludge metagenome | isolation source: anaerobic digester from wastewater treatment plant | place: Japan | collected 2015-05-15 ...
GATGCGCTCGTGCTCACCAAGCCCCTCGGCACCGGGATCATCGCCACCGCCGTGAAGGCCGGCCTCGCGAGCGAACCTGCAGAGCGCAGGGCCGTGGAGGTCATGAAGACGCTCAACAGCGCGGGTGCATCGGCCATGTCCGCCTTCGAGGTCCATGCCTGCACGGACGTGACCGGGTTCGGGCTGCTGGGACACGCCTGCGAGATGATCGAGAAGACGGACGTGGGGCTGAGGATCAGCGCATCAAGGGTGCCCTTGATCGAGGGCGCGCTCGAGTACGCCTCCATGGGGCTCATACCCGGCGGTGCGTACAGGAACAGGGATTTCAGGTCCCCCATGGTGGATGTCGACCCCTCCCTGCCCGACGACACGACCGTGGTCCTCTTCGACCCCCAGACCTCGGGAGGCCTGCTCGTGAGCGTTGATGCGAGGGTAGCGGAGAAACTCATCGAGCGCCTTCACGACCTGGGGATGTGGGATGCCTCCCTGATCGGCGAGTTCACGTCAGATCACCCCGGACGGATCGTGGTCGTCCCGTGATCCCGCCACGCGGGGTGACGGCTGTTTCCTCGCCATTCCAGGTCATGTGGTCCCCGCCGTTCGTGATACGGCCGCCCTGCCGGCGAAAGAGAGGGCCTTCCCCTTGTGCATGCCCGTGACGTCTGGGACGGCGATCGTCGTGTGCCCGCACCCTTTCCCTCGGCCCGGCAAGCCCTCGAGTCGATGTGTCCACGGTCCGGGCCTCGTCTCGTCGTGCGCACGACCCCGCCTGTCGGATGGAGGAAACGTGCGAGAGGGGTTGTCGACAACACACGGGGTGGACGTGTCCTGAATGCATGTCGCATGCAGGGGTGCGGCCATCGATGTCCAGCCGGCGAGGGCTCATCGGTCGGCACCTTGAGCCCCGGGACACTGCCCGGGTGGAATCACCCTGTGGCGGGTCGCCGAACGGGCCCGGAAGCGGCCGCACGCCCGCGCAGGGACATTGGGACGGCCCCGGGTGTCCTGCCCGCCCCCCGTTTGTGCCTCGGACCCGATCTGTGACTGCGCTGGCCCAAACCGACAGTGCGAGTCGGGACGGGTGCCGTGTTTGTCTCCGGCAGCCCGTCGGTCTTGCCCCTGCTGCTTGTGTTTGCCGTTGGTGTTCGATTACAATGACAAGGTTGCACAATACAGAACGAGAGGGGGGTAGGTTATGAAGAGGAACGTCATCATGGTGTTGGTGCTGTTCTTGGCGGTCATGGCGGGATCTACGGCCTTCGGCGCCGACGACTCGTGGGAGAGGGTGAAGAAGGCCGGGAAGATCACCATCGGGATAGACGACGCGTTCCCGCCCATGGAGTTCCGCAATGACAAGAACGAGCTCGTGGGGTTCGACATCGACGCGTCCAAGGAGCTCGCAAAGAGGCTCGGCATCAAGGTCGAGCACATCCCCACGGTCTGGGACACGGTGATCCTCTCGCTCAAGGCGAAGAAGTTCGACATCGTGTGGTCCGGCATGTCCATCACGGCCGAGCGTGAGAAGGAGATCGCCTTCACGAGGCCCTACATCATGGAGAAGCAGGTGGTGGTGGTCAAGGCCGGCAACAAGAAGATCCGCTCGCTCAAGGACCTGGGCGCGGACACGGTCGTGGGCGTCCAGCTCGGCTCGACCTCCGAGGAGGCCCTGGCGAAGCTGAACAGGAAGTTCAAGGAGATCAAGAAGTACGACAAGAACACGGACGCCTTCATGGACCTGTCCATCGGGAGGATCGACGCGTTGGCCGTGGACGAGCTCGTGGGAAGGTACTACCTCTCGCAGAAGCCGGGCAAGTACACGGTGCTCAAGGAGGAACTCACCTCCGAGCCCATCGGCATAGGCCTCAGGAAGGAGGACGTGGCCCTCAAGGAGAAGATCCAGGCGACCCTCGACGGCATGTTCAAGGACGGCACCATGAAGAAGATCTCCATCAAGTGGTTCGGGGATGACATCACGACCTGGAAGTGAGCTGCAGATGCGCGGGAGGCCCTGGGTCGCGGCCCTGACCCTGGGCCTCTCGATCATTGTCGCGGCCGTACCCCTCATGGGGGCCGATTCCCCGGGAACCCCCGACGGGTACGCGCTCCTCGCGGAGGCCTCGCGCCTCGTGCAGGAGGAGAGGCTTGCCGAGGCGGTGGCCGTCCTCAGGAAGATACCGGCCCCCGCCCCAGGCGAGGACGCGGGGCTCTTCGTGCGCTCGCGCATCGACGCGGCGAAGATCCTCTTGGGGCTCGGAGACCTGGATGGCGCATCCGCCTCGTGTCACGAGGTCCTGGCCCTGTTGCCCAGCAACCTCGAGGCCAAGAACCTCTTGAACGAGATCCGGGATGCGAGGACACCCAGGTGGGTCAAGTTCCTGCGTGACATGAAGACCTACCTGCCGACGCTCCTCAGGGCGACCGGCATGACGCTCCTCCTCGTCCTTGCGACCATGCTCATATCGCCCGTGGCCGGGCTTGCCATCGCGCTCGGCAGGATCAGCAGGATGAGGGTCGTCTCCGGGGTCTTCTGGTGCTACATCTGGGTGTTCAGGGGCACCCCCCTGCTCCTCCAGCTCTTCTTCATCTACTACGGCCTGCCCTCGCTGGGTGTCACCCTCGAGCCGTTGACCGCGGCGATCCTCGGTCTCGGGCTCAACTACTCCGCCTACCTCGCGGAGATCATCAGGGGGGCAATCGAGAGCATCGACGCGGGGCAGATGGAGGCGGCCAAGGCGCTCGGCATGACCTACTGGCAGGCCATGCGCAGGATCATCATCCCGCAGACCTACAGACGCCTCGTGCCGCCTGTGGGAAACGAGTTCATCGCGCTCATCAAGGACACGGCCCTGGTCTCGACCATCGCCATGGTCGAGCTCATGCGGGCCGCCAACCAGATCTACAGCGCCACGTTCAACGTGTTCATCCTGTTCCAGGCCGCGATCGTGTATCTCGTGCTCACGAGCTTCTTCACCGTGGCGTTCAGGCGGCTCGAGGACGCACTGGGGGTCTACGAGATCAGATGATAGAGCTCAGGGGGATCGTGAAGCGCTACGGGAGGCTCGTGGCCTTGGACCACGTGGACCTCTCCATTGCCGAGGGGGAGCGAATCGTCATCATAGGCCCTTCCGGGTCGGGCAAGACGACCCTGCTCAGGACCATCAACTTCCTCGAGACCATCGACGAGGGCGAGATCCTGTTCGACGGGAGGCCCGCGGGCTACAGGCAGGACCGCAAGGGCAGGCTCGTCCTCGAGAAGCAGCGGGTCATCTGCGCCCTCAGGTCCCAGATCGGCATGGTCTTCCAGCACTTCCACCTCTTCCCGCACATGACCGTGCTCGAAAACGTCATGGAGGGGCCTGTCACCGTCAAGAGGACGCCCAGGGAAGAGGCGCGGGCGCTGGCGCTCGACCTCATAGGCAAGGTGGGTCTCATGGACAAGAAGGACGTCTACCCGGCCTTCCTCTCCGGGGGGCAGAAGCAGCGGGTGGCGATAGCACGTGCGCTCGCCATGAGGCCGAGGCTCATGCTCTTCGACGAGCCGACCTCGGCCTTGGACCCGGAGCTCGTGGGGGAGGTGTTCACCGCCATCAAGGCCCTGGCGGCGGAGGGGATGACCATGGTGATCGTAACCCACCAGATGGGCTTCGCCCGAGAGATGGCGGACCGGGTCATCTTCATGGACAACGCGAGGTTCATCTACGAGGGAAGCCCCGTGGAGGTCTTCTCGGGCGAGATGGCGAACCCGCGGGTCAAGGCCTTCCTGGAGAGCGTGCTCTAGGGTTCGGGGCCGGGGTGGCGAACGTCATGGCGCCATGGAGAGGCGTCCTCATGATCGAGCTTCGCAGGGCCGTTCATGTCCCGGAAAAGCGGCGTCAGTGGGTTGCATGGAGAGGCTTTTCATGATCGATCGTTGCAGGGGGTTGTCGGGCCTTGGACTCTCTCAGGCCCTGCGGCCGGGCGTCGGCCGAGGCATGAAGACCCAGGCGCCGGCCGGGGGAGACTTCGGCCGGCCATGTGACCGGCCCATCCAGTCGGTGATCCCCGGCTGCGGGGTCAGGGTGCGCCCGGCGACCAGGGGAGGCCGGGGCCTGGGGTGGGGGAACCGGTACGGGAGGGGGGATACCCATGTGCGATACCTTCGCTGTCGGGCCCAGTGTGACCAAAGACGGGACGACCATTTTCGCCAAGAACTCCGACCGTGAGCCCGACGAGGCGCATATCGTCACGCTCGCGCCCCGGGCGGAACACCGCGCTGGCGAGACCCTGAGGTGCACCTACATCGAGATACCACAGGCGCGCCGCACGCACGCGGTGGTGCTCGCCAAGCCGGCCTGGATCTGGGGCGCGGAGATGGGGGTCAACGAGAAGGGGGTCGTCATAGGCAACGAGGCGCTTTTCATGAAGCAGAAGCCTGAACGCACCCCGGGACTCATAGGCATGGACCTGGTGAGGCTCGGCCTCGAGCGCGCCTCATCCGCCCGCCAGGCCTGCGAGGTCATCGTGGATCTCCTCGCGAGGTACGGGCAGGGAGGTGCGTGCGGGTACCGCGACAAGTCCTTCGTCTACATGAACTCTTTCCTCGTGGCCGACCGGGGGGAGCTGCTGGTGCTCGAGACGATCGGGAGGGACTATGCCGTGAGGCCGGCGCGTGACCACGCGGTCATATCGAACGCCCCCTCGATCGCCTCGAACTGGGAACTCTCTTCCCTGCGGCCCGGGACGGATCTCGTCAAGGCCCGGGACCCTCTCGTCACCTTCTTCGCGGGGAGCGCGCGCAGAAAGGCGCTCAACGAGCAGGGCATACGCAGGGCGTGGGGCCGCTTTACCGTGGAGACCGCCTTCGCGCTCCTGAGGAGCCATGCGCCGGGCAGGCCCTGGCCCGGGTTCAACGCGGACGTGTGCATGCACGCCGCGGACCCTCTCATACGGAGGAGCCAGACCACCGGGTCTCTCGTCGTCGAGCTTCACCCCCAAGACCGGTTCAGGATCTTCGTGACGGCGACAAGCGCGCCTTGCCTGTCGCCGTTCAAGCCCTTCCTGCCGGCGGCGCCTTACGAGGAGGCCTCGCGCGCAGGTGCGGTATACACCCCGGGGTCGTTCTGGTGGGAACACGAGGTGTTGCACCTGAGCGCCATGCTGAGGCCCCACACCTTCAGGGAATCGATCACCCGCGAGGTTGAGGCGCTCGAGGGGTCGTGGACCGGGGAGTACCCTGCTCACGGGTGGGACGAGGCGACGGATGATCTCGTGAGGGTATCGCACGGGGCGTTCGAGGAGGCCAAGAAGGCGAGATCCCGTTGGGTCTCCCGGCTCGAGGGGGTGAAGGCCTGTCCGTTTGGCATGAGGGGGTTCTATCTGAGGCGCGTGGCCAGGAGGAACCGGGTGCCTCTCAGGGTGTAGCACGTGCCGTGGCCAGGGACGGGGTGATCGTGTGAGCTCGAACAACGGCATCCCTTCACTGCATAAGCGGTGTGCCGAGCGCCAGGGGAGGGTCCCGTCCCACCGGGAGGCCCGAGGTCGCCTGTCGCGCTCCAAGACACGGTGACGGCCCCGAAAGATACCTGTACGTCGGTGGTGGGCGATCGCTCAACATCTCTGTGCGCCCCATGCCGGTCGCCGGCGTTTCATGGGACCGGAGAACCCCCTGCCAAGGGAGAACGCACGCCTTCAGGACGCTCGTCCCAAGACCCATGACAGTCACCCCTGCCGGCATGGCTCGGGTGGCCTGCCTGGCGATGGGAGAAACAACGCGCCCTCGAGCTCGTGATTGAGGAGAGCGGACACCGGTGTCGCCACGGAGGGGAGGGGACTGCATACCCCTCTGACCGGGTCGTGCGGTCGTCAGGCATGCCGACCCGCTCTCGTGATAGCTTCGTCTCGGGTCGAGGCCGCGTTGCCGTGTCCCGGGAGGTTGCAAAAGGGACCCTGCTGGTATATGGAGCAAAAGACGGCTGCGTGGGGGTTCATGTATTCCCTCGGTGATGTGGAAGCCGTCCGGCCGACAGGGAGCTGTCGAGCCCACAGCCGGGGATTCCGGGTTGGCGGGAGGTGATCGATGCAGGACAGGTACAGGTTCATAGGCCCTCTCTATGACCTGCTCGCTGCGATCTTCAGCCTCGGGAAGATCGACAGGTGCAAGTGCGCCCACCACGACCGCATAGCGAGCGGCACGAAGGTGCTGTTTGCAGGCGTGGGGCAGGGGGTCGACGCCATCGAGGCGGCAAAAAGGGGCGGCGATGTCACGGTGGTCGACATCTCTCAGACCATGCTCTCCATATTCAAGAAGAGGACGGACAAGATGGGATTGGCGAGTCCCATCAGGATCGTCCACTCCGACATCTTCGCCTTCGACGAGTACGAACGGTACGACATGGTGTTTGCGAACTTCTTCCTCAACGTCTTTCCCCTGGACACGGTGCTCAGGCTCGAGAGGCACCTCGCGAGCCTCGCGAAACCCGGGGGGTGCGTGGTGGTGGGTGACTTCTGCCTGCCCTCGGGTGGGGCTGCAGCCAGGTTCTTCCAGAACCTCTATTGGTACATAGCCGACGTGGTCTTCTACCTCGCGGCGCGTAACGCCATACACCCCGTGTACGACTACTGCACCCATCTGAAGGACCTGGGCCTTGCCATAGAGCAAATCAAGTACTTCCGCGTCCTCTTCGACGACAGGTACTACTCCATCCTCGCAAGGAAACCCTGAGACGCGCTTCCTTGGTTTCTTTGCGGCATGATGGGGGTCTCACGGTGAGCCGGGCGGGTGGGCCGAGGCCCTGCACTCTCCCCATGGGAGCGCAGGCCTGCATGCCTCCTTTGGCTTGAACTGCTCTCCCAGGGAAGTTTCCCCCATGGAAGGACAGGGCCTCCCATGACCTGCAAGGACGAGGAAGGGGGGCGAGGGGCCCGAGGAGACCAGGCTCTTCGCCAGGAGGCCCGGCTGGTCGCGTACCGGTCGCTCCGTATCATGATCCCGTCCCAGGAATGGTGAGGTCGTGCGTCGGTCGGCCGGCGCGGCACGCGTGCCGGTCGCACCATGCATCGAACTTCTCCACGCATGTCTCTCAACGACGGTTTCGGCGATCACCCGCACACATGCGGAGACAACCTTATCCCGCATGCCTGTCCACGACAGGTCACGGGGTTGGGCCAACACCCCCCTGGGCCACGGAAGGGAAAAAGGGTATCCCTGGGTATGTAATGTTTTACCCACTACCACCACGTTTTCCGATACCCCCACGCCGCATAACATATTGATAATAAACGACATAGAAGAGCAGGTACTAGTTAATACCTGATACTCACCTGAGGGATGTTTCGTACTGTTTCCGTCGTGTCTTGGCACGCATCGTGATTATACCCCACGCATGAAGGGTACTGCCGATAGGTCCCAGGGCTTTTGGATGATCGGGCAAGAAGATGAGATCCTGATTCCATGATGAGGGAGAAGACGACGATGAGAAACCCCACGACAGAGTCCAGGCTCGTTTCCATCAGCAGCAAGGCGACGGAGTCAAAGCCGCAGGTGGCCATTTCCCCCCTGATCCTCAAGAAGATCTACTGCATCGGGAGCCTGAAGAACGTGGAGGGAGGGGTGAGCTTCACCCTCAGGAACCCCATGAAGGACGGTTTTATCACGGGTGTGTGGTCTGTTTCCTTGAACAACGTGGAAATGCCGCTTGAGGGCGTCGAGCTCTCCGCGAACGGCACCAGGCTCGGTGCCTCTCAGATCGACCAGGACAGGCCGGTGCCCTTCCCCATGGGCCAGGATGTCCACTTCTTCGTGGGATCCACCTCCCTGGCAAGGAACACCGAACATGTCGTGAAGGTCTCCTGCGAGACCGTCCCCTACGGGGTCCTGGAGCTCGAGGCCACTGACCAGGTGATCGAGACCCGCGAGGTCCGCACGAGGATCCCCTGCGACAAGCAGAACAACTACGACATGGACATCGTCCGGGCCCGCCAGGAGTTCGTGGAGGAATACACGGGGGTGAAGCTCCACCACATCAAGCATCACTCCTTCGACCCCGCTCTCACCAAGGGCAACATCGAGAACTTCACCGGCGTCGCACAGGTCCCCATGGGCTTCGCCGGGCCGCTGAAGATCAACGGAGAGCACGCCAAAGGCGAATTCCTTATCCCGCTGTGCACGAGCGAGGGGACGCTCGTCGCGTCCTACAACCGCGGCATGAAGATCATAAACATGTGCGGCGGCGTCACGACGACGGTGGTGGAAGACAGGATGCAGCGCGCCCCGGCCTTCGCCTTCGACTCGGCCAGGGAAGCACGGGACTTCGTCCGCTGGATCGACGACCACATGGATGACATCAAGACCCAGGCGGAGTCCTGCTCGAAGGTCGCGAAGCTCCTCAACGTCGAACGCTACATGGCGGGCAGGTTCGTGTTCCTGAGGTTCAACTACTACACGGGCGACGCCGCGGGGCAGAACATGGTGAGCATCGGCACCTTCACGGCCTGCACCTGGATCCTCTCTCAGGTGAACACGATCAGGCACTTCTACATGGACGCCAACCTCACCACGGACAAGAAGGCGTCCCTGATCAACACCCTCAACACGAGGGGCAAGCGCGTGGTGGCCGAGATCGTCATCCCTCGCGAGGTCCTCATCAAGAACATGAGGACCGATCCCGAGACCCTGGACCACCTCTGCAGGGTGGGGGCGCTCGGCTCGTTCATGTCCGGCGCCACGAGCAACGGGCTCCATGCCGCGAACGCACTGGCAGCACTGTTCCTCGCGACCGGCCAGGACGTGGCCAACATCGCCGAGTCCTCCACGAGCATGATCTACACCGAGATCACCAAGGAAGGGGACCTCTACGGCTCCCTTACGCTGCCTTCCCTGATCGTGGCCACGTACGGCGGGGGCACGGGCCTTCCCACCCAGCGCGAGTGCCTGGAGGTGCTCGGCTGCTACGGCCAGAACAAGGTCTTGAAATTCGCGGAAATCTGCTGCGCGGTAGCCATGGCCGGCGAGATATCGCTGGCAGGCGCGCTCTCGTCCCTTGACTGGGTGACGAGCCACGAGCGTTTCGGCAAGAACCGTTAGGGGTCGTCAGGGACGAGGCGAGAAAGAGAGGTGCACGCATGAGTACGACGGTTGCCCAGGTAAAACCCATTGTACGTAGGCCGAGGGGATACTCGCAAGCCAAGGTCCTCTCTCTGGATCTGTATCGCACCGGGGGACGATCAGGCGTTGACCTCTTTTCCATCGAGGAGCGGGTGTCGTACCTCAGGAAATACGGCGATCACTGCATGTCCTTTTCCACCCTCCAGCCCGGGATGCACTACTTCGACGTTCCCGGCGTCGGGTTCATCGCCTACACCTGGAAGTGGGGCAGGAGGTTCACCCTGGCCGACCCCGTCTGCGACGAGAAGGACCGCGAGATGATGATCCGCGAGTTCCTCAAGGACGGCGTCAACACGGCGTTCGTGCAGGTCAGCGAGGGGGTCGCCCGGCTCCTTCACGAAAAGTTCGGGCTCTACGCGACCCAGTTCGGTGTCGAACCGGTGGTCGATCTCTCCACGTGGGACCTCAAGGGGAAGAAGAAGCAGGTAATGCGCACCTCCATCAATCACGCCAAGAAAGAGGGCGTGGTGATCGTGGAGAACGACGACCCGGACGGGTGCCGCAAGCTCACCGAGGAGTGGATGAAGACCCGCACGGTCAAGAGGCGCGAGGTGATCTTCCTCATCCGCCCCATGAACCAGCCGTATCAGGAAGGCACGAGGAAGTTCTGCGCGTACCACAACGGCGAGCTCGTCGGGTTCGCGTTCTTCGACCCCATATACAAGGACGGCGAGGTCATCGGCTACGTGCCGAACATCTCCAGGTTCAGCAACAAGTTCAGGTACGGCATCTTCTACCCCCTCATGTGCCACGCCATGGAGGTGTTCAAGAGAGAAGGTGTGCGGTATCTCTACCTCGGCCTGTGCCCGTGCGCGGTGGACGAGCAGGACATGCCGTCCGAGTCGAAGATCGTCAAGGCGATCGTCAGGCTGCTCTACAAGTACGGCAACTGGGTCTACAGCATGAAGGGCCTCCACTTCGCCAAGAGCAGGTTCGAGGGCGTGGAGCAAAAGACGTTCTGTGCCCACAGGGAGGCCTTGCCGGTGAAATCGTTCCTGTCCCTCTTCAGGATCTCGAGGATCATCTGACGATCCTGCCGGGGGCTTGGATACTTGCAAGGAGGACGTCACCCGCATCCTCCGCACGGCTTGTGCGTTGTTCTCACTGTCACCATGCAATGGGCGGAAGGGTGGCCGTTTATACGGGGAGGCTCGACTCTCGGGATCGGCCCGATCCCCGGTTTCAGGGCGTCGCCCCGTTCCCGGGACAAGGGCGGGGCGACGCCGGCACTTGTCCGACGAGTAATCTCCTGTCACCCGGTTAAGCCTTCTGCCTTGCGCCTGTTCGAGGGATCAAGGCGGCTCTCCGGGCGGGCAACCCCCGAGAAGGGGGGCAGGCCGGAGGCGCTCATCTTTGGCCGATGCGCATCCGACCTGAGAACCCATCACGACCACAGGCGCGCCGCTGTTGAGCTGGCGCGTGAGCTTTCTGGCCGATACGCACCCGACCCGGCGAGCCGTCACCCGCGCCGTCCCCCCCGGGTAGTCGGATGCGGCGCTTCGGCTCGGGAAACGTTCAGCGGGGAGTTTTCGGACCGAACGCTCCCACCCTTTCGAAGTCCATGATCTCCCAGCCGAACCTCCGGGCAGCCGCGCGAAGCCTCCGGTCGGGGTTCACCGCCACCGGGCGCCCCACGTCGAAGAGCAGGTGGATGTCGTAGAAGGAATCCGTGTAGAAGGAGCTCTTCGAGAGATCGACGCCGTTTTCCGAAGCCCACTTCAGGACGTACAGCCTCTTGCCCGTGCCGTAGCACAACGGCTTGACGATCCTTCCTGTGAGCCTCCCGTCTTCGGTCTCGAGGATCGTGGTGATGATCTCTCCGATGGAGAGCCCATCGGCCACGACCCTCACGAGGAACGGCGGCGAGTTGGAGACCAGGACGAGGCGGTGGCCCGATCTCCGGTGTTCCTCCACCAGGCGCACCGCGTCGCGGTAGAGGGCGGGCTTGATCATGGCAGAGAACCACCCCGCGGCGAAGCGTTCCATGTCCTCGAGCGCCGCACCGCGGAGCAGGGACACGTTCCGCTCGTACCACTGCTCGATGTTCACGAGGGAAAGCCTGTACAGGAGAATCCTCAGGGCCCCCAGGACCACGAGGCCCCTGGGCGCCAGCCCCTGCCTGTAGGCGAACTGGATCGAGGTGAGGCCTGCGTTCTTCCAGGTGAGGGTGTGGTCCATGTCGAACAGGGCTGCAACCGGTGATGCAGGGGCGTTGCGGGATGTACGCACGGCGTCGCACGAACTCGACATCAGGTCTTCCTTCTCCTTTCCTCCAGGATGGCGTCGCATGCCTTCATGGCCGAGGAGAAGCTGATGTCGCCCGAGCAGCCCTCTCCGGCCACCGTGTCGCCGGCCAGGTAGAGCCCCTTCGGCGAGGGGCATGCCACTGGGGGCCTGTGCGGCAGGGACGAAGACGGCGTGAGGACCGTCCCGTTCATGACCTCCACCACGAGCCTTCGCTCCCTGGTCAGGGCATCCCGCACGAGTGGAAACAGGGATCCGACGAGGTCCCTGAGCCGCCGCTCGGCGGCATCGACGGCCTCGGGCTCGCCCCTGAACCCGAACGGGAGCATGATCCCCCACGTGGAGAGGTGCAGTCCCCTGGGTGTGAAGCTCGGGTCCGCGTTCGTCTGGAACCTCGCCCACACGGGGATGTCCACGCCGAGGATGCCGCCCTTTCTCTCGCATATCGGCCTGTCGGTCACGAAGTCGATCACGAGGCTCGAGCTGTGCTCGATCGACCTCGCGTAGTGGACGAGCTCGGGCGGGAACCAGGACGGCTGTGCGATCTCGAACAGGAGGGGGAGTCGCGCCGCGAAGATCACCGTGTCCGCACGGTAGGTGTCCCGCGTGGTCCTCACTCCTGCAACCCTGCCGTTGTCGACCATGAGCTCGGTCGCCCTCTCGCCGGTGTGGATCCTTCCCGACGACTCCACGTGCCGGGAGAGCTTGCGGAAAACCTGGGCGGTCCCGCCCACAGGTTCCCCCACGCTGACACCCGCCAGGAGCATGCGCCTGACGAACGCGATGACCTCGCCCGCGCTCACCTTCGCCGGGTCCGGGCACATCACGGCCATGCCGAGAAGCGGCAGGACTTCTTCCACGAGACTGTGCAGCCCCGTCGATCTCGAAAAGTCGGAAAGCGTCCTGTCGTACCAGTCCTCTGGCCGCGTTCGCTTTATCCTCGCGAGCAGCACGAGGAGTGCGAGCCTCGACCTGAGGGGCAGCATGGGCGTGAAGAGGTAACCGATGACGCCCTCGGGACGATCCCACAGCCTGTCACGGTAGATGAGCCCGGCGTCTTTCGCGTGGGGCACGAAGACGATCTCGTCCCCAAGGCGCCTGAAGAGCTCCGCCGCGATCCCCTTCTCGGCCAGGCGCATCGAGTGTGCCCCGTACTCCCAGGTGAACCCCTCGTCGTCGGTGAATGACCACGCCCTTCCCCCGACGCTTTCCGACTGCTCGAGAACGAGCACCCTGAGCCCGGATTCGGCGAGGAGGGCCGCCGCCCCCATGCCGCCGTAACCTGCACCCACGACAACCACATCGAAGTCGGACATATCCCCCCCCTTGATGACCTGGAACCCGTAACCTACCGGTTACCACCAACGCGCCCCGCATTCCAGGCAAACGTCGTTTCCGTGCATGGCCCCCGGGCGGGAAGGCCGTCCACGCACTGGTGTCACGGGCCCGGTGGATGCCGTTTTCTCGCCAAGCCGGGGACCGTTCGCGGGGGCAAGGAAGCCTCTCTCGAGCATATGTCCGAGTGCCGCTGAAAAGGCCATCCAGCCGTGCCCGTTCGAGCCCGCAACCCGGGGAAGGCCCGCCTCACGGTCCGCGCGGCCTCGTTTCCGGGGGTCATGGGGAAAGCCCTGCGGCCGGCCCAAGGGCGGGTTCTTCGTGGACCAGGCGAGACGATGGAGGGAAGGGAGACGAAGACGATGCACCGGTTCTTCGCTGCGTCGACCCCCGATGCAACCGCGGCGACGGCCTGCCCTTGCGGGGGCGCATCCTCGGCGGCGGTCCTGGACAGGGAGGAGATGGCATTTGACGGCCTCGCCGTTTCATACTATATGGTGCCCAACCTGTGGCTCTTCGTGATGATGGGGACGTTTCCATGAACCTTCACAGGCCCTCCTGGGACGAATATTTCATGATGCTCGCGAAGCTCGCGGCCTCCCGTTCGACCTGCCTCTCCAGGCCGACGGGGGCCGTGGTGGTGAAGGACAAGCAGGTCCTGGCCACGGGGTACAACGGGTCCCTGCCCGGCCAGGTGCACTGCATGGACGAGGGGGTGTGCCTGAGGAGGTCTAGGCAGTGGCCGGAGGCGGCGAAGTACGAGATGTGCCGTTCCGCCCACGCCGAGGCCAACGCAGTGGCCTTGGCCGCGAAGAAGGGTGTGAGCCTCGAGGGTGCGACGATCTACTGCACCCTCGAACCGTGCATCACCTGCTCCAAGCTCATCGTGATGTCAGGCATCACGAGGGTGGTCTACGAGCACCCGTACGACTCGCCCATCCCCGAGAGGGACCGGTACTGGAAAGAGGTGCTCGCTTCCAGCGGGATCGCGGTGGTGCGCCTGGAGGTCGGCAGTGAGACGACCTCGTACGCCGTGGAATTCCTCGGCAGGGACACGTCGAAGAGGAGGCTGTAGGTGGTCATAGGAGCGGACAGGATCATCGAGATGATCAGGTCCGGGGTCGACCTCGAAGACCCCGTGAGCCGACGTATCGTCCGGAAACCCCTCATCGAGGATATCGGACAGGACCAGGTGGACGGCATCGAGGGCACGACGGTCGACCTGAGGCTCGGGGCGGTCTACCGGCCTGTGGGACGGGCACGGCTCATGCGCGACGTCAGGGTGACGCCCGAGATCGTCAAGCTCGTGGACGGCGCCCAAGACCCCGACGCCGTGCTGAGGGTGACCCCGGGAGACTATCTCCTGGTGCAGACCGTCGAGACGGTGAACCTGCCCGGAGACATCTTCGGCTACATCAGGCCGCGAACCACCATGATCCGGAGCGGGATACCGCTCGAGACCGCCTTCATCTCGCCGAACTACCAGGGCAGGCTCACGGTGGGGATGAAGCACGTCGGCCTGAACGAGGTGGAGATACAGATGGGATTCCGCATCCTGTGCATAGCCTTCTTCCCCATCGACGGGTCGGCCGTGCCGTACAGGGGGGTCTGGCAGGGTGACAGGGTGTCCACCGACGGCAAGGAGGAGAGACCGTTTTGAAATACTTCGTTCATGAATACAACCACATAGAGAAATGGAAACACCTCAGGCAAGACCTGTTCCGCAACGAGGAGCCGAACCTCAGGCTCGTGGGTCTCACCGTGCCGACAAAGGACCTTGTCGACCAGGGGGTGACCACGGAGACCCTGCCTGCGTACACGGCCAGGCAGAGCCACGAGTCGGAGGGGACGCACGAGGACGACCTCAGGCTCAACAGGAAGCTCGTGAGCTGGGGCCACCACACCTGCCTGGAGGCGGTGCAGTTCGTGTACCTCGTGACCGGGGTCTCCAAGTCGCTGGCAGGCCAGTGGACAAGGCACAGGATCGGCATCGGCTGGACGTTCAGGTCCACCAGGTACGTCAAGGCGAACAAGAACACCTTCGTCTACCCGGCGCTCGAATACCTGGACTCGGAGGACCAGGTGATGGGGATCTACCGTGCATACGAGCGGGAGCACAGGCGCGCCATAGAGGTGTACGAGGAGATCAGGGCCATGGGGGTGCGCAACCAGGAACTCCGCAGGCTCATGCCTGTCGGCTGGGCGACCGCCGCGTACGTCTACGTGAACGCCAGGGCCCTGCGCCACTTCTTCGAGCTCAGGCTCGACACCTCCGCAGAGTGGGAGATCCGCAGGCTCGCATACCTCATGTTCAATGACGCGATGACCCATGCGCCCAGCCTCTTCGAAGACATGCTCGAGAGGGCGGGCGCTTCCCCGGGCGGCCACGCTTCGTGAGGGAGGCGCACGGGGGTGATGCCGGATACGTTCGAGCCCCGTCCCGACGAGACCCTCGACGTGTTGGCGTGCGGCTCGATAGGCGTGTTCCAGAAAAAACGCGGGTACCGGTACTCGCTGGACGCATACCTGCTTGCCGCGTTCGTGGAGGAGGAGCCTGGTACGCGCGTTCTGGAGGTCGGCTCGGGCTCCGGGGTCGTGTCCATGATGCTGGCCTCCCTCAAGGGTCTCCTGGTCACCGGCGTGGAGATCCAGGAGGAGCTCGCCGAGATGTCGAGGCGCTCCGTGGCGCGACAGGGCCTTGAAGGCAGCGTCGAGATCGTCTGCGCGGACATACGGAACTATACGGGCCACAAGGTGGACGCGGTGGTGGCGAACCCTCCCTTCAGGCCGCCCCAGGCGGGCAGGGTGAACCCCGACAGGCAGAAGGCCATAGCGCGCCACGAGATAACGCTCGACCTCGAAGCGCTCCTGAAGAAGGCTCGGGACCTGCTCAGGCACAGGGGGAGACTGTACGTCGTGTACCCGTCCTGGAGGCTCGCCGACCTGATCTCCGCCATGCGGGCGGTGAGGATCGAACCCAAGCGCCTCAAGTGCGTGCACACCACGTGGAATGCGGCCTCGGAGATCTGTCTCGTGTGCGGGACCAAGGGCGGGGGCAGGGGTCTCGAGATCGAGAGCCCCCTCATGGTCTACAACGATGACGGCTCTTACCATGACGACATGAAGAGGGTGCTCAGGGACCTCAGGTTCGAGAAAAAGGCGTTGACCTGAACGCGGCCTCCGTGAGAAAGGAATACGCACCCTTTCCAAGGCCCAGAGAGGAAGGTACGGACCATGAAAGTCGAGATATCTGACGTCGGCTCCACGAAGAGACAGATGAGGGTGGTGATCCCCCGCGAGGAGGTGAACGCCGTCACCGAGGAGATCTACCGGGAAGTCGCCCAGGGGGTGGCTGTCAGGGGGTTCCGGAAGGGAAAGGCCCCGAGGCACATCCTGAGGACGTACTACGGCGACTACATCGATGGCGAGCTCTCCCGCAAGCTCGTCCGCGAGAAATTCGAGGAGGCCGTCAGGGAGAAGGATCTCTTCGTCGTGTCCATGCCCGAGTTCGACAATGCACAGCCCAAGGAGAACGAGGAGTTCTCCTTCACGGCCACCTTCGACGTGAAGCCGGAGGTGGACCCTGCCGTCTATACCGGCTTCGACCTCGAGAAACCGAGGGTCGAGGTGAGCGACGGGGATGTCGACGCCGTCATCGAGCGCCTCAGGCAGACCTTCGCCGAGGTCAAGGAGGTGGAGGACCCGGCGTATGGAGCGGCCGAGGGCGATTACGTGGTGGTCAACGTGTCCTCGGAGTCCGACACCTCGCTCGACCGCGAACGCATGACCGTGGAGGCCGGCGCCCGCAGCGCCTTCCCGGGGCTCGAGCACGCTGTGACGGGCATGAAGGTGGGGGACACGAAGGAGGTGGAGGTCACCTTCGGGGATGATCATTTCCTCGAGGACAAGCGGGGCAAGACCTTCACGCTGAAGATCCAGGTGCTCGCCGTGCGCAACCGGGTGCTTCCGGATGTGGACGACGAGTTCGCGAGGATGGTGCACCAGGGTGCGCAGAACGTGGAAGAGCTCAGAAAGGCGATCCGGGAGGATCTCCAATCGAGGGTCGAGTCCGAGGCGCGCTTGGTGCTGGAGCGCCAGGTGGAGGAGAAGCTCCTGGAGGCGAACACCTTCGACGTCCCGGAGTCCATGGTCAGGCTCCAGGCCATCATGATGCTCCAGGGGATGTCGCAGCGCCTCGCCTCGCAGGGCGTGAGGCTCCAGGACGTCTACCCCGACGCGGATCAGCTCAGGGACGAGTCCATGGCCTCGGCGGAACGCCTGGTGAAGACGTCGCTCCTCGTCGAGGCCATCGCGAAGAAGCACGGCATAGAGGCGACGGACGAGGACGTGGAAAAGGAAATGGCCAAGCTTGCCGAAAAGTACTCCATGAGCGTGGAGGCGGTGAAGGGCAGGTTCGAGGAACAGGGGCGCATCGACGAGATGCGCTACGGGATCCTCGAGAGAAAGGTGTACGACTACATCATAGAGCATTCGAAGGTCGTGGAAGTGGACAAGGCCAGGGAGGGGAAGAGCTGATGACGCTGGTTCCCATAGTGGTCGAGCAGACCGGGAGGGGCGAACGCTCCTACGACATCTACTCGAGGCTACTCAAGGACAGGATCGTCATGCTTGGCACGGAGATCGACGATGACGTGGCGAACCTGCTCGTGGCGCAGTTTCTGTTCCTCGAGTCGGAAGACCCGGACAAGGATATCTCGTTCTACATCAACTCCCCCGGCGGCTCGGTGACCGCCGGGCTCGCGGTGTACGACACCATGCAGTACATAAAGCCCAAGGTCAGCACGATATGCATCGGGCAGGCGGCGTCCATGGCGGCCCTGCTCCTTGCCGCAGGCGAGCCGGGCATGCGCTATGCGCTCCCACACGCCCGGATCCTGATCCATCAGCCGTTGGGAGGCGCCCAGGGCCAGGTCACCGACGTGAACATCCAGGTCAACGAGATGCTCAGGCTCAAGGACGCCCTCACGAGGATCTTGTCCAAGCACACTGGCCAGCCTATAGATAAGGTAGCCATAGACACGGAGCGGGACTACTTCATGGCCGTGACCGACGCCCAGAAGTATGGTATAATCGATCACGTGATCACGAAGAGGGTGACGGTGGAGAAAGAAGGGGAGAAGGCGGATGCCCAGGATTAACGATCACTACAGGCCCGGCCTTCGGTGTTCTTTCTGCGGGAAGTCGCAGGAGGAGGTCCGCAAGCTCATAGCCGGTCCTGACGTGTACATCTGCGACGAGTGCATCGGTCTCTGCAACGAGATACTGGCCGAGGAAGAAGGTGAATACAGGCACTTCGGGGCGGCCTCGACCATCCCGAAACCCTCCGAGATCAAGGAAGTGCTCGATGAATACGTGATCGGCCAGGAGATGACCAAGCGCATACTCTCCGTCGCCGTCCACAACCACTACAAGAGGATCGAGTCGAACACGAGCATCGGGGGCGTCGAGATAAGCAAGAGCAACATCCTGCTCATCGGCCCCACCGGGTCGGGCAAGACCCTCCTGGCGCAGACCCTCGCGAAGATACTCGACGTGCCCTTCACCATCGCGGACGCCACCACGTTGACCGAGGCGGGATACGTGGGCGAGGACGTCGAGAACATCATCGTGAACCTGCTCCAGAACGCGGATTACGACGTCGAGCGCACGCAGAAGGGCATCGTCTACATCGACGAGATCGACAAGATCGCATCCAAGGGGGACAACCCGTCCATCACGAGGGACGTCTCGGGCGAGGGCGTCCAGCAGGCGCTGCTCAAGATGGTGGAAGGCACCATGGCATCCATCCCCCCCAAGGGTGGGAGGAAGCACCCGCAGCAGGAATTCATCCAGATCGACACCACCAACATCCTGTTCATCTGCGGCGGGGCCTTTGTGGGGCTCGACAAGATCATCTCCCAGCGCCTCGACAAGAAGACCATAGGTTTCGTGGCCGACATCACGGGCAAGGAAGAGCGCGACGTGGGGGAGATCCTCAAGCACGTGCAGCCCGAGGACCTCATAAAGTTCGGGCTCATACCCGAGTTCGTCGGCCGCATGCCCATCGTGTCCACCCTCCACGAGCTCGACGAGAACGCGCTCATAGCGATCCTCACCGAGCCGAAGAACGCCCTGGTGAAGCAGTATCAGGCCTTGCTCAAGCTCGAGGGCGTAGACCTCACCTTCACCAAGGACGCGCTCAAGGCGGTGGCCCAGGAGGCCATGAAGCGCAAGTCGGGGGCGAGGGGGCTGAGGTCCATCATGGAAGGCATCATGCTCGACATCATGTACGACATTCCCGACATGGAAGGCGTCAAGGAGTGCATCATCAGCCAGGACGTGGTGCTGAAGGGCAAGCCGCCGATCATCGTCTACGAGCGCAAGTCCTCCCAGGCCTGATACCGAACCTGGAGGCGAAGAGCACCCTGCCATGAAGATCGTGGCCTCAGAGCCCGTCATGCCGCTGTTGGCGTTGACGGACATCGTCGTCTTCCCTCACACCATCATACCCCTGCTCATCGAGAACCCGAGGGCCGCCGAGGCCGTGTGCGCCGCTTACGAGGCGGGCAGGGAGATCCTGGTCGCGTGCCGGAGGCACGGTACGGCCGAGGGCTCGGCATCCGGGCCTGTCCACTCCGTCGGCGTGTCCTGCAGGGTGCTCCAGCTCCTGAGACTCGCGGACGGGCAGCTCAAGATCTTCATCGAGGGCAGGGCGAGGAAGCTGATCAAGACGGTGCACACCTTGGAGGACAACCTCTACGCCACCACCGAGCCCTTCATAGACTTCATCGTTGACGAGCGGGAGGCCGAGGCGCTCCGGAGGCTCGTCCTCGAGGCCTTCAAGGAGTACGCGGAGCGCCTCTCCATAGACATCGCCCAGGACCTCATGGAGAAGGTGGTCAACCAGGAAGACGCCGGCGTCGTCTCGGACATCGTGGCGTCTTATTCCTCCATGAAGACGGACACCAAGCAGGAGATCCTCGAGGAGAGCCACATAGAGTCGAGGCTGGAGAGGATCTACGAGTCCTTGAGGTCGGAGATCGAGATCGCGCGGATCAAGGAGGAGGTGAGGGAGAAGACCAGGCGCAAGACGACCTCCTCCCAGCGCCCCTCGTCCGCGGCCCAGATGTACACCCAGGGCGGGTCACAGGAGGGGGAGGACGAGGCCGCCATGCTCGAGCGCCAGCTCATGGCCAAGAGCATGCCCGTGCACGCCAGGGAGAAGGCGCTCCAGGAGATAAGGCGCCTCAGGATGATGCCCCCCATGAGCGCCGAGGCCACGGTGGTGAGGAACTACGTCGACTGGTTCCTGGCGCTGCCCTGGGACGAGACCACGGAGGACAAGAAGGACATCGCGTTCGCGCAGAAGGTCCTCGACGAGGACCACTACGGGCTCGGCAAGGTCAAGGAACGGATCCTCGAGTATCTCGCGGTGCAGCAGATGGTGGGGACCACCAGGGGCGCCATCCTCTGCCTCGTGGGTCCCCCCGGCGTCGGGAAGACATCCCTCGGCAAGTCCATCGCGAGGGCGACCGGGAGGAAGTTCGTCCGGGTCTCCCTGGGTGGGGTCAGGGACGAGGCGGAGATCAAGGGCCACCGCCGCACCTACATCGGGGCGCTCCCGGGAAAGATCATCCAGGGCATCAGGCGCGCCCAATCCTCGAACCCCGTGTTCCTCCTCGACGAAGTGGACAAGATGAGCATGGACTTCAGGGGCGACCCGTCCTCGGCCCTGCTCGAGGCCCTCGACCCGGAGCAGAACAGCGCATTCAACGACCACTACCTCGACTGCGATTACGACGTGTCCCGCGTGATGTTCATCACCACGGCCAACACCACGCACACCATCCCTGCACCGCTGTTGGACAGGATGGAACTCATCCACCTCGAGGGCTACACATCCTACGACAAGCTCAAGATCGCGACCAACCACATCGTCCCCAAGCAGCTGAGGCTGCACGGGATCGAGGACAGGGGGATAAGGTTCTCGCAGTCGGCGATCAGGACGGTCATCCACGAGTACACCCGCGAGGCCGGCGTGCGCAACATGGAGAAGGAGATCTCCTCCATCTGCCGCAAGCTCGTCAGGTCGATCGTGTCGGGCGCCGAGCCGCCCAGGCGGGTGCTCACCAGGAGGGATGTGCACGAGTACCTGGGGGTCCCCCGGTTCCGGAGGGCGCGGCTCTCCTCGGGGGACGCCGTGGGGGTCGTGAACGGGCTCGCCTGGACGGAGGCGGGGGGCGTCCTGCTCAAGGTCGAGACCACGGTGGTGCCCGGCAAGGGCAAGCTCCTGCTCACGGGCAAGATGGGAGAGGTCATGCAGGAGTCCGCCCAGGCGAGCATGAGCTACGTGAGATCGCGCGCACAGAGCCTGGGCCTGGACGCGAACTTCTACGACAAGCTGGATATCCACATCCACATTCCCGAGGGGGCGGTGCCGAAGGACGGGCCGTCCGCGGGCGTCACCATGGCCACGGCCGTGGTTTCCGCCCTCACCTCGCGTTCTGTGAAGGCCGACCTCGCCATGACCGGCGAGCTGACGCTCGGCGGCCGGGTCCTGCCCGTCGGCGGGCTCAAGGAGAAGCTCCTTGCGGCCAAGGAGGCCGGGGTCACGACGGTGCTCATCCCCGCCGAGAACGAGAAGGACCTCTCGGACACCCCGAGGGAGATCCTCAAGGGGATCAAGGTGCATCTCGTTGAACATATGGACGAGATCATCGCGCTCGCCCTCAATTGAGCTATTGACAGGATTTTCAAATATTGTTACCGTTCCAGGACGCGCGGTCATGGGAAAATAAAGAACTTTCTAGGAGGTATGCTTTGACAAAGACAGAATTGATATCCGTTGTGGCGAACAAGGCGGGCATCCCCAAGGCGGCGGCCGAAAAGGCGCTCAATGCTACACTGGACGCTATTCAGGACGCCCTCAAGAAGGGTGACAAGGTGACCCTGGTGGGCTTCGGCACCTTTGACGTGGCGAAGAGGGCCGCGCGTCAGGGCGTCAACCCGAGGACCAGGGAGGCGATCAAGATCAAGGCCTCCAAGTCGCCGCGCTTCAAGGCGGGAAAGGCTTTCAAGGAAGCCGTCAACAAGTAGCGGCCAAGACTACGTTCAGGGCGGGTAGCTCAGCCGGGAGAGCGTCGGCCTTACAAGCCGAAGGTCACAGGTTCAAACCCTGTTCCGCCTACCAAGAAGACGAGAGAGTACGGGGGCGTAGTTAAGATCGGTTATAACGCCGGCCTGTCACGCCGGAGGTCGCGAGTTCAAGTCTCGTCGCTCCCGCCATGCACGGTCTATACCCCATGCTTCTTCGTGGGGTATAGACTTTCGTTTCTCGAAAGCACACCCCCGCCCCCGTGCATGGGTCCCGATAGAAGAGAGAAGACACGTCCACGAGCGTCGGTTCCGGGCAAAAGGACTCTGTTCATGCAGGCCTGTTTGGGGTAGACGTGGTGGGTCATGGAGACGGCGTCCGTCAAGAGGTGCATAGCGCTCTACTCAGGGGGTCTCGACAGCATCCTGGCCATCAGGCTCCTGGAGCGCCAGTCGTTCGAGGTGGCGGCGCTCTACTTCTGCACGCCCTACTTCGGCCTCGACGCGCTGCTCGACCCCGAGGCCTTCGAGGAGAAGGCCTTCAAGAGGTACGGGGTGAGGGTGAAGGTCGTCGACTTCACGGAAGACATGGCCGCGATCATCCGCGCGCCGAGGCACGGGTACGGAAAGCACCTGAACCCCTGCATAGACTGCAAGATCGGGATGCTGAGGCGGGCCAGAGGGCTCCTCGAGACCGAGAACGCATCGTTCGTGGTCACCGGCGAGGTCGTGGGCCAGCGCCCCATGTCCCAGAGGGGCCAGGTCATGCGCCTCATCGAGAGGGAATCCGGGCTCGAGGACATCCTCCTGAGGCCGCTTTGCGCCCGCCTTCTCCCCCCGACCGCCCCGGAGCGGGCGGGGATCGTGGACAGGGCGTCGCTGGGCGGCATCAGGGGCAGGGGGAGGAAGGTCCAGATGGAGATGGCCCGAGAGCTCGGGATCGCGGAACACGACATGCCCAGCCCCGCCGGCGGCTGCCTCCTCACGGACGAGCAGATCGCGCGCAAGGCGAAGATCACGTTCGATTCCCTGTCCCCCGCCCTCCCATCCAGGGCGGACCTCCTTCTCGACGTCGTCGGCCGGAGGTTCAGGCTCAAGGAGAAGACGGTGCTCGTCGTGGGGAGGAACGAGCAGGAAAACGCGCTGATAGCCAGGTTCGTCCACCCGGGCAACGTGTTCATGAGGATGAGGGACGTGCCCTCGCCCCTGTGCATCCTCAGGGGTGAGGTGGACGCCTCGTGCCTGGAGACGGCCGCGGCCGTCTGTCTCAGGTACACGAAGGCGAGAGGCGAGCCGGGTCACGTGGTTGTCCACGGGGAGCGGCCGGACGACCTCGCGAACGAGGTGGCGGCGCCCGTCGTCGACGAGGAGTTCGTCAGGAAGCTCCAGGATTGACGCGCAGACAAGGCGTTGGCTATAAGAGCGGAGCTATGGGCTACTTTCTGAGCGTCCTCGGGATGGTCTTCATCGTGGAGGCCGTCCCGTACATACTCTTCCCGGCGAAGGTGAAGTCCTTCGCCCGCTCGGTGCAGGACATCAAGGACGGGACCCTCCAGGCGGCCGGTCTCGTTGCGGCCCTCGTGGGTCTGCTCGTGATCGCCCTCGGCAGGGGCATGACGGGGATGTGACCCGGGTGGAGACGTCGCGGTATTTCTACGACCTGCCCAGGGAGCTCGTCGCGAAGTACCCGCAGCCGAGGGGGACGGACCGCCTCCTCGTGGTGAGCCGTGCCGACTCGAGCATCAGCCACCGCCGGTTCTCGGATCTCCCGGGCTTCTTGAGGCCGACGGACGTGCTCGTTCTCAACGACACGAGGGTGATCCCGGCGAGGCTGGAAGGGAGGAAGGCGACGGGCGGCGCGGTGGAGGTCCTGCTCTTGAAGGAGCTGGAGCCCTGCAGGTGGCTGAGCCTGGTGAGGGCCTCCAAGCCCATAAAACCGAAGACGATGGTCTTCTTCGACGGCGGCCACTGGGTGCGCGTAGAGGAGGGGTCGGGAGGGAAGTACGTGGTGACGCTGAGCCGGCCGTCCTTGGTGCAGGACGTGGGGAAGGTCCCGCTGCCGCCCTACATGGAACGTGAGCCCGAGGATATCGACAGGGAGGCCTACCAGACCGTGTATGCAAGCAAGGACGGGTCGGTCGCCGCGCCCACGGCCGGCCTTCACTTCACGCGCGACATGCTGGAGGAGATAGCCGTCCTCGGCGTCGAGACCGCCTACGTGACCCTCCACGTGGGGGTGGGGACCTTCGCACCCATCCGTACCGCAAGGGTCGAGGATCACGTCATGCACGAAGAGGAGTACGATGTCAGCGCCGACTCGGCCGCGACCATCGCCCGGGCGCTCGAGGAGGGGGGCCGCATAGTCGCCGTGGGGACCACGGTCACCAGGGTGCTCGAGCACCTCATGCTCGAACATGGCCGCATCACGGCCGCCTCCGGGACGACGAGCCTCTTCATAACCGAGGGGTTCCCGTTCAGGGCGACCTCCGCCCTGCTCACGAACTTTCACCTCCCGTGCTCGACGCTGCTCGTCCTCGTGTGCGCCTTCGGCGGGTACGAGCTCGTCATGAGGGCCTACAGGGAGGCGGTGGAAAGGCGCTACAGGTTCTTCAGCTATGGCGACGCGATGCTCATCGTTTGAATTCAAGGTGACCCACACCGACGGGGGCGCAAGGGCGGGCCTCATGCGCACGCGCAGGGGGGTGGTGCCGACGCCCGCCTTCATGCCCGTGGGGACCGCGGCGACGGTCAAGGCCGTGACGCCGGAGCAGCTCAAGGCGCTGGGCGCACGTATCATCCTCGGCAACACCTACCACCTCCACCTGAGGCCGGGCGAGGAAATCATCGCGAGGCTCGGCGGTCTCCATGCCTTCATGGGGTGGGACGGCCCCATCCTCACCGACAGCGGGGGGTTCCAGGTGTTCAGCCTGTCCCCGCTCGTGAGGGTCACGAGCGACGGCGTGATGTTCGCGTCCCACCTCGACGGCAGCCGTCGCATGCTGACCCCCGAGAAGGCGATCGAGATCCAGGAGGCGCTCGGCTCCGACATCATGATGTGCCTGGACGAGTGCGTGGCGTACCCGAGCCCGTTGCCCAAGGTGGAGCAGGCGTGCGACAGGACCGTCCGGTGGGCGGCCAGGAGCCTGGAGGCGAAGAAGACGGACGCCGCCCTGTTCGGGATCGTGCAGGGCGGCATGGACGACGGCCTGAGGAAAAGGTGTGCATCCGCGCTGGCCGGGCTCCCCTTCGACGGGCTCGCTATCGGCGGCCTCTCGGTCGGCGAGGGGCACGACGTCATGATGGCGGTGCTCGGCCGCACGACCGCCCACCTGCCCCAGGACAAGCCCCGTTACCTCATGGGCGTGGGCACCCCTGTGGATATCGTGGAGGCGGTGGGCATGGGCGTCGACCTGTTCGACTGCGTCCTCCCGACGCGCAACGCCCGCAACGGGACCCTCTTCACCAGCGCGGGGAGACTGTCTCTCAAGCAGGCCCGCTTCAGGGAGGACCCCGGGCCTCCCGACGCATCCTGCTCGTGCTACACGTGCACACACTTCAGCCGGGCCTACCTCAGGCACCTCCACGTGTCCGGGGAGATCCTCGGGTCCGTCCTCAACACCATCCACAACCTGCACTTCTATCTTGAGCTGATGTCTGGTATACGGCATTCCATTGAGGAGCGGCGCTTCGAAGACCTCAAGACCAAGATCAAGGAGATGTTCGATGACTAGTATCGCATACGCAGCGACACCGCAGGGAGGAGACCTCATGAGCGTCCTGGTGAGCGTCGCTCCCCTGGTGCTCATCTTCGTCGTGTTCTACTTCCTGCTCATCCTGCCCCAGAAGAAGAAGGCGCAGGAACACAAGAAGATGCTGGAAAGCATCCAGAAGGGCGACGACGTGATCACGAGCGGGGGGATCCACGGAAAGGTCGTGGGTGTGGCGGACAACGTGATCACTCTCGATGTCGGAGACAAGGTCAAGATCAAGGTCTCGAGGGAGTACATCGCACAGAAGAAGGGCGCCGAGGCCGCTCAAAAATAACATTCGGGGGTTTTGCAATGGATAGGTTCAAGGTGAGGGGCATCCTCATCCTCGCGGTGCTGGTGGCGGCCGTCGTCCTGGCGCTGCCGAGTTTCCTGGGAAAGACCGAGCTGCCCCAGGGCTGGATCGGCCCCAAATCCAAGCTGAGACTGGGGCTCGACCTCCAGGGCGGCATACACATGGTCCTGAAGGTGGATTCGCTCAAGGCTGTGGAGAACAGGCTGAACACGCTTGCGGGCGATCTCAAGCCCCATATGATCGAAAACCGGATCAAGTACACGTCGGTGGCGTTCACCGCGCCGGACAAGATCACCGTCGACCTGAGGGGGGCGGATGACTACGATGCGCTCTCGAAGCTCATGGCCGATTCCTACCCGAACCTCGTCGAGGTCGACCGGAAGGACGAGCCGGAGCTCACGCGGGTCGTCTACCAGCTCAAGGACGCGGAGGTGAAGGCCATCAGGAGCCAGGCCGTCGACCAGGCGCTCGAGACGATCCGCAACCGCATCGACCAGTTCGGCGTGACCGAGCCCTCCATCGTGCCCCAATCGGGCGAGAAGATCGTGCTCCAGCTGCCGGGCGTCACAGACCCCGAGAGGGCCAAGAGGCTCATCGGACGCACCGCCGTGCTCGAGTTCAAGCTCGTCGACGAGGAACACTCGGTCGAGGAAGCGCTCCAGGGGAAGGTGCCCGAGGGCAGCTACGTCGCCTACATGCGCGACGGGAAGCAACCCATCCTCCTGAAGGAGACGGCGGTGCTCACGGGCAGCATGCTGAACGACGCCCAGGGCAGGATCAGCCCCTCGAACAACATGCCCTACGTGGCCATTTCCTTCAACCCTGAAGGGGCGCGCGTCTTCGAGCGCGTCACGAGCGAGAACGTCGGCAAGCGCCTGGCCATAGTGCTCGACGGCAAGGTCTACTCGGCTCCCGTCATCAGGGATGCGATCGCCGGCGGGAAGGCCGTCATAGAGGGACGGTTCACCGACCAGGAGGCGCGCGACCTCGCCCTCGTGCTCAGGTCCGGCGCCCTGCCCGCACCGGTGGACATCATCGAGGAAAGGACCGTCGGGCCCTCGCTCGGGGAAGACTCGATCCGGATGGGGGTCTACGCCTCGCTCGTGGGCGCGGCCCTCGTCGTGATCTTCATGGTTGTCTACTACAAGGTCTCCGGGCTGATCGCGAACGTGGCCTTGGCTGCGAACATCGTCATGCTCGTGGCGGTCATGGCCCTGTTCCACGCGACCCTCACCCTGCCGGGCATCGCCGGGATCGGGCTCACCATAGGCATGGCCGTGGACGCGAACATCCTCGTGTTCGAGCGCATAAGGGAGGAGATACGCCTCGGAAGGACCCCCGTGATGGCCCTGGATGCGGGTTACAAGAACGCCCTGTGGACCATCCTCGACGCGAACATCACCACCCTGATCGCGGCGGTGGTGCTCTTCCAGTTCGGGACAGGCCCCATCAAGGGCTTCGCCGTGACCCTGAGCGTGGGCATCCTGACAACGCTCTTCACCACACTCATCATGTCCAAGTGGATACAGGAGTGGCTGGTGAACAGTCTCAAGGTTGAAGAGATAAGCATCTGAGGGGGCCGACATGGAACTGATACGACCCGGCATTTTCATCGACTTCATAGCATACCGCAAGTACGCCTACCTGGTGTCAGGCGTGCTCATAGCGCTGAGCATCGTGAGCATCTTCCTCGTCAAGGGCCTCAACTACGGCATCGACTTCTCGGGCGGTCTCGATCTCCAGGTGGCCTTCAAGGAAAGGGTCAAGACCGAGGACGTCCGTGCGGCAATGAGGAAGGCCGGCCTCGAGGGGGCGAGCATCCAGAGCATAAGCGGCGGGGGCAGGGAGAACGAGTACCTCGTCAGGATGCAGAAGATCTCGGAAGACCCGAAGCAGAGCGTCACGACGGTCGCCGAGGACGCCCTGTTCAAGGCCTTCGGGAAAGACAAGGTCGACGTGAGGCGCGCCGAGGTGGTGGGCGCGGCAGTGAGCAAGGACCTCAAGACCAAGGGGCTGCTCTCGATCGTGTACGCGTGCATAGGCCTGCTCGTCTACATCTGGGTGCGTTTCGAGTTCTCGTATTCCCTTGGGGCCATCGCGGCGCTCATCCACGACGTTACCATAACCTTGGGCGTCTTCTCCCTGCTCGGCAAGGAGATCAGCCTGACCATCATCGCCGCGCTCCTGACCATCATCGGCTACTCGCTGAACGACACCATCGTGATCTTCGACAGGATCCGGGAGAACGTGAAGAAGGAGGCCGCAAACCTCGACCTCGCCCATGTCATGAGCCAGAGCATCAGCCAGACCCTGAGCAGGACCGTGCTCACCTCGTTCACCGTGTTCTTGGTGGCGCTCTGCCTGTTCTTGCTGGGCGGAAACGTCATACACGACTTCGCGTTCGCCATGATCGTGGGCGTGGTCACGGGAACCTACTCCTCCATCTTCATCGCGAGCCCGGTCGTGCTGGCCGTGAGCAGGGGGAAGAAGTAGGGTCAGCGGTGCGGCCCAGGCCGGTAGGCCCCCTGAACCGCCGATACCCGGGGAGAAGGCCTCAGGGATGGGGGGGCCCAAGGCGCGGGGTGCAGTGGCGCCCTGCCCTGGGTGGAGGGGCTTTGCCCTCGGCAGGGGTGGGCCTCCGCGGCCTTTTGAGGTGTTGCGCGTTCCCCCGGGGGCCTGGGGTGCAGGCCTTGTGCGTGCAAGGGGAAGGGGTCTCCTGCCGTGAGTCCCCCGGGGCCGGGGGTGCGGGGGATCTTCTACACGCCGGTACGCCGGTCTTTCTTCATGCCGTTCCAGATCCTGATGCCCATGCTCCTGTGCTCGTTCAGGATCTGCCTGAGCATGTAGCGCTCCGTGTTCGGGTTGATGGTGATGGCGCGGAGCACGACGATCTTCCTCGGCGCATACCTCGTGGACTCGAGCCTGGTGCGCGAGACGAAGGACATGTCGTGGTCCCTGATCGTCTTGTGGAGCTCTATGTTGATGGCGTTTATGACCTTGTTGATGGCGGTGATCCGCTCGGAGTTGCCCCGGGGGTTCTTCATGAGGTCGTTGAGCTCGGCCCCGAGCTCCTCGGGAACGAAACGGTAATTGATGATGAAGAGTTCCGGGTCGTTCATGAGCTCGAAGAACCGGTCGCGCTTGATGAACTGGACGAAGGTGTCCTGGAGTTCCCTGGCGTGGTCGAAGATCAGCTTGTAGCCGTGCCTGCCTATGATCTTGATGGCGGCCCACGGCTTCAGGCACGCGAACGAGCGTGAGCCCTCGATGGTGAAGCGGCCCTGGTCCACCGATCCCTCGCGGATGATGTAGTTGGAGGTGTGGTAGAGGTACCGCGAGTCCTCGGCGTTCTTGAACACGCAGATCCCCATGCTGTTGGGCGCGTAGAGGAGCTTGTGGGCGTCCATGGTGACCGTGTCCGCCTTCTCGATGCCCTTCATCATGGGTCTCGAGCCCTCCATGAGGAGCGCACCCCCTCCCCAGGCCGCGTCCACGTGGAAGTGCGCCCCCAGCTCCTTGGCGATCTCGGCGAGCGCCTCCAGGTCGTCTATGTTGCCCGTCTCCGTGGTGCCGGCGATGCCCACCAGGGCCACGAACTTGGTGGGTTGCCCCGTGGCCTTGTCTTCCTTCCGGATCCTGTCAATGATGCACGTGAGCTTGCCCAGGTCTATGGTGTTGAGCACCGGGTGTACGGGCACGTGGACGACCCCCTGCTCGCCTATGCCCAGGATGGTGCCCGCCTTGCAGATGGAGTAGTGACCCCGCTTCGAGACCAGGAACAGGGCCTGGCGGTAGCCGTAGTGCGCGAGGGCGCGGGCCAACCCCTCGACCCTCACCCCCCTGAATCCCTTGCGGTCGGGCGGGAAGGCCTTGGCCATGGCCAGCGTGAGCGCCGTGAGGTTCGCCATGGTGCCGTCCGATGTGATGTTGCCCAGGGCCACCTCGGGGTTCTGGATGTGCCGGTGGTAGAACTCGGGCGGGTTGTCGTAGATGAGGTGGTGGATCCAGCACAAGAACTCCCTCTCCACGAAGGTGGAGGCCTTTGCGCTCTCTATCTTCACCTGGTTCTGGTTGAGGCTGACGGCGATCATCTCGAGGAGGATCATGAAGTAGGGGATCGCGCTCGTCATGTGGCCGATGTAGTAGGGGTTCGCCACCTTCACCGAGTGCCTGATGATGTTGTTCTTGATCTCGTCGAGCACGTCCTTGATCAGGCGGGGCTCGCCCGGCATCTCGATGTTGGAGAAGATCCCGGCGAGTTCCTCCATGGAGATGGACGAGTGGATCCCGCCCTTTTCCTTGAAGAAGTCGTGGATCATGTCCAGGAGGTGTACCCCGAATTCCACGAATCGGTCCTGGGAATCGGGCATGATGAAGAGCTTCCGCATGTACTCCGGAGTGCTCTCGATCCGCCTGTCGTGGTGCTTGCCGTCTAGCTTCAAGGATTCCATGCGCGGACCTCTGTCTTCCCTTTACGGTATCCATCGTATATACCATAAGCACAAAGGGCCCCAAAAGGAGAAAACTGCCCGGTGCAAGGCGCTCGACCAGCCCTTTACGTGGTCCCGACACCGCTCGGTAACCTCAAGGACGTCACGCTCCGCGTTCTCGATGTGCTCGCAGCCGTGGACCTCGTCCTCTGCGAGGACACGCGCCGCACCCGGAAGCTCCTCTCCCACTACCGGCTGTCGAAGCAGCTGGTCTCCTGCGAGCGGTTCAGCGAGGCCCGAAGGGTGTCGTACGTCCTGGGGGCGCTCGGCGAGGGGAAGAGCCTGGCGCTCGTCAGCGACGCCGGCATGCCGGGGATTTCCGACCCTGGAACGCGCATCATCCAGAGTGTCCGCAGGGAGGGATACGAGGTCGTGGTCCTCCCCGGGCCTTCGGCGATCGTCACCGCGTTTGCAGCCAGCGGGATCGACAAGCCCTTCAGGTTCATCGGTTTCCTGCCCAGGAAGACAGAGGAAAAGAGGCTCGCCGTGCATGCCATGCTCTCGTCGAGGGACGCAACGGTGTTCTACGAGTCCCCGAGGAGGCTGCTGTCGACGCTCAAGGAACTGGCCGCAGGCGACCCTGGCAGGTTCGTCTGCATCGCGAGGGAGATGACGAAGATCCACGAGGAATACCTCGCCGGAAGCGCCCGGGAGGTGCTGTCACAACTGGAGGGAAAGGACGTCAGGGGCGAGCTCACGGTGGTGGTGGACGGGTCGTCTCGAGACGCCGAACCCTCTTGGGACGCGATCGACCGCGCGGGTATGAGGCTGCTGGCTTTGGGGGTGCCCCTGAAGGAGGCGTCCGCCGTGCTGGCCGATGTCTCCGGCCTCTCCAGGACGGAGCTCTACAGGCGCCTGCTCGCTTCCTGCAGAAAAGGGCCGTAGGGATGGGGAACCAAAGATCGCGGCTCGAAAGCGTCCTGACGGCGGTCCTTGCTCACCGGGGGCGCGATGGGCCCGGCCCGAGGCGCTCCGGGAATCCCGGGCAGGGTATGCGGCAGCATCCGGGCGGGTCCTCCGACCTTTCACCTTGCCGGTTTCGAGCGCGTGCGCCTCGCCCAGGAACAGGCCGCCGGGGGCGAGCGGTGGACGGGAAGGGCCGAGCGCGTGCAGCGCTCTCCCACGAGCACCCGTGCTTGTGAGGTCGGCCCACGTCAGGCCAGGGCGGGAGGCTCTCCGACCCTCTGAAAGCCCAGGCGGTGACTTCGGCGATCCCTTGCGCAAAACGAGCACGCATGCCGTGCCTGCCAGGCAAGCCGCCGGTCTTGCGGGCCCCGTAGCGCCCGGCGGTGACAGTGCCTACCTGATGCGCACGGTCGCCAGCAGAGGATGCGACTCGACCACGAACGTGGACACGTCCGGGTTCGTCTTGAGCATGTTGCAGGCAGCGCTCCCTATGAGGAGGACGCGGGGGATCGATATCTTGAAGACGGAGGTGTAGCCGTACATCAGGGTCACGAAGTGGCCGCACACAACGTTGGCGAGCTCCTTGAGGGCGTCTTCGATCAAGGTGTCCTCCGAGGGGGACGGCGCGTCGGAACGGCCGAGGATCCTGCACGTGACGAGGGATGCCAGGGGCCTCTCCATGACGATCCCGATCTCGCCGGAACCGCCGCCGGTGAACTCTATCTTCACGTTGAGGGCGTCGGACCTCACGTCCGGCGTCATGTCGGCCTCGAGCGACCTGACGGGCAGGCCGGCCATGGAGACGAAGACGTGGCCCAGAGCCTCGGCGAGGTATTCCCGGCTCGAGGCTGTCATGCCTCACCCCCGAGGATCTCGGCTATGGCCTGCGTGATCTCCTGGGCGGTGAACGGTTTCCTTATGTAGCCCTTGACCCCGAGACCCTCGAGATGGGAGACCCTCGTGAGGCTGCCCTCGGTCGAAATGACCATGACAGGGATGTCCTTCATCATCATGTCGAGGCGCATCCTCTCGATGAGCTCGAAACCGTCCATCTGGGGCATGTTGATGTCGGTGATCACGAGGTCTACCGGCTCGTTCGCGATCAACCTGAGCGCCTCCACGCCGTTGGACGCCTCCAGGACCCTCTCGATGGGAAGCTGTGACGAGGAGAGGATCTTGAGGAGCACGACCTTTACCACCGTCGAGTCATCCACGAGAAGTATCGAGTATCCCATGCCATCCGTCCCACAATGCGCTTGCGATGTATTCTCTTCGGACGGAAGCGTCCGTGACTTGAATGTGCGTGTTTTTCGGGCGGAAAACCTCACGGTCCCGGCATGGCGCAGGGTCTTGCCCTCCCAGAAAGAGGCGTGGCGCCTATCGCCTAGCCCGAGGGTGTTGATCCAGCGTCTTGCCCACCGAGAAAGAGGCGTCGCACAGGCCCGTTTCTCTCGGTCAGACCTCGGTGGGCCAGGTGCCGAGATCCGGCATCCAGGGACAATGCCGCACCCCAAGCTCCCCTTCCTTCAGCCGCCCGGTGAGAGGCTCGCGAAGACAGGGCCGCCCCTCGGCCCCAAGAGATCTTTCGTCTTGCGGTCCGGGTGGGGTTTGTGGTCATCTTGGGGCGACGGTGGGGATACCGGAGACCCTTGAGGAGAGGAACGATGAGGTACAGGACGATCGCGCTGTGGTTTCTGCTCGTGGCCCTGCCGTGCTACGCCCTCGACCAGTGGACGAAGCGTCTCGTCTCGAGCCGCATGGACATCGGGGACGGGTTCACGGTGATACCGGGTTTCTTCGACATCATCCATACCCGCAACACGGGGGCCGCCTTCGGCATCCTCCAGGGGCTCCCGGAGCAGTACCGCATCTGGCTCTTCGGCTCCATGACCATCGTCGCCTGCGTGCTCCTCGTCCTCGTGTTCACGAGGACGGGTGACTCGTCGTGGACGATGTCCGCCGTGCTGAGCCTGGTGATCGCAGGCGCCTTGGGCAACCTGACCGACCGTCTCCTACACGGGGAGGTCGTGGACTTCCTGAGCCTCCACGTAGGCAGGTTTCGGTGGCCGACCTTCAACATGGCAGACACCTGGATAACGCTCGGGATGGCCGGCCTGCTGGCGAGGACCTTTCTCTTCAGGCCCGGGGCCGGTCCGCCTCCCACTCCTCGGGCCTGATGAGCGCGGGGACGTCCATGAGGATCACGAGCTCGTCCTGGCTGTCCTTGTAGACGCCGTTGATGAACGCCGTTGATATCTTGGCGGAGAACGAGGGCCTCTTCTGCACCTTCGAAGGATCGATCACGAGGACGTCCGCCACGTTGTCCACCACGAGCCCCATGAGCCTTTCGTCGACGCGCATGATGAGGAACACGGTGAACTGGTTGTACTCCTTGGGTGGGAGACCGAACTTGATCCTGAGGTCCATGATGGGCACGATCTCTCCCCTGAGGTTGATCACCCCCTTGATGAAGTCAGGCACGTTCGGCAGGAGGCTGATCTCCTGGAGGCCGATGATCTCCTCGATGCTCTGGATGGGCACCGCGTAGTTCTCGTTGTCGAGGGTGAAGGTGATGTAAGAGGTGTTCTCCGAGGCCCTGGCGGCGCGGATGTCCTCGTTGAGGGATGCGAGCGCCCCCTGTGTGTCCGCGTCGTCGTAGGAGATCTCGCTGCACTCCCCTGTCAGGACGGGTTCCCTCGTCTGGTTGGCCGCAGGGGCTTCAGGCCTTGCCGCCTGCATGGGCCTCGGTGTGGCCTTTGGCCTGGGTTTCGCCTTCTCGTCCGGGGCGGCTTTGGGCTGAGCCCGTACGGCTTTGAGCATGGATTCGTCGATCTGGACGTACGCGTTCCTGGGAACCCCGAGTGCGAGCGGGAGCATGTCCGGTTCCATGATCGTGGAGAACAAGACGGAGAGCGAACCGTCGTTTGCGGCGCTTTCCGCGATGACTTCACCGAGGTTGCCGAGCTCGGAGAGGACGTGCTCGATGTCGCATGAACCGGGTGTGAGCGTGATGACGTAGACCTGTGATGAGGCCAGTTTGCCTCGTATCATCGATGGCTCCACGTCGAACGCGGCCAGGGGCGAGGGACCGTTCGTGTACGCGCACGCAGACTTGGCCCCGCCCTTGACCGTCTCGGGCGAGTCCAGGATCTTCTGGAGCTCCCTGAGGGGCTCCGAGATGTCCATGTCGTTGCTCTTGTTGACGTCGTCGAGCATGGTCTTGAGCGTGTCCGCGGACAAAAGGAGCACGCTTGCCACCTCGCTCGTGGGCGAGAGTTTGCCCGAGCGGATGAGGTTCAGGACGTCTTCCATGCGGTGGGCCAACTCGCCGATATTGACGAGGTCGAGGAACTTCGAGCTCCCCTTGATGGAGTGCGCCGCCCTGAAGACGCGGTTGATGACCTCAGGATCCACGTTCTCCATGTCCGACTCGATCCTGATGAGGTCGTCCTCGATATCCGCTATGTGCTCTTTCGACTCGGTCACGAATTCCTCGATGAGCTCGTCGAATTCGCCCATGGTGCACTCCCTCCTGTGGGTAGGTCTTGGTATACCATCGGCAGATACCGGCCTACGACTTAACCCCCTCTCGGGTCGACCCACCACGCTCTCCCTGCAGCAGCCTGCAAGCGTGCCCACGGCATCCACACAGCCCCTGGATCATCCCCCTGCGGGTGCCCATGGGCCATGGCGTCTTCCCCGAGGGTGCATCCTTCATGTTCTTCACGCGGCCGTGCGCCGAGAGCGAACACAAAAGGCGCCTCCTCCTTCCCGGAGGCAAGATCCGTCTCGTCACCGCAGGGGTGAGGGTGTTGACACGAACTCGAGCCTGCGGGTATAGTCTCCAGCAAACCCGATCTGGAGGCCCTTGTGGTGAAGCTGGTCAAAGCAGTCCTTCCGGCTGTTCTGCTGGTGACATGCCTCGCACTTCCCGGGTGCGACACCGACCGTGACGAGATCGTCGCCCCCATACGCCTCGAGATGCCCACCGACGACCTCCAGAAGGAGATAGGCGTCTCGGGCTTCATCCTCGGAACGTTCATCATGCTCAACGGCTACCTCGTCATCATCGCGAGCTGCATCGTCCTTTTGGTCAAGGAATCGACCTTCTCGAAGATCCTCGACCTCGTGCGCATGGCCGCGCCCATGATCGGGTCCGGGGAACGTCCCGGGGGAGGGGCCGAGTCCCTGCTCGCGCCCCTGACGGACGCGGCGACGAGGGTCAAGGTGGGTTACATCGGGCTGCTTGCAGGCCTCGTGCTCGCCTACATAGGGGCCTGGATAGCCTTGTAGGGTTCGGCCCCCGCGTGGGGGCCGGGCATCGCCCGTCGCATGATCGCCGTCATCGATTATCGTGCAGGAAACTTGAGGTCGGTGGAGCGCGCGCTCCTGCACGTCGGCGCCCGCTGCACGGTGACGGCGGAGCACGAGCGGATTCTGGAGGCCGACAGGGTGGTCTTCCCCGGGGTCGGCGCCGCGGGGGCCGCGATGGAAACCATAAGGGAATCCGGGCTGGATGCGGTCATACGGGAGGTGGTGGCAAGGAAGACCCCATTCCTCGGCATCTGCCTGGGGACCCAGGTCATCTTCGAGACGAGCGAGGAAGACGATGCAGCCTGCCTCGGCATCCTGAGGGGAACGGTGAAGAGGTTCCCCGAAGGGTGCGGAAAGATCCCCCACATGGGCTGGAACACCTTGAAGCTCGTCCGCGACCACCCGCTCTTGTCAGGCGTGGGGCGGGACTCGTGGTTCTACTTCGTCCATTCCTACTACCCCGAGCCATCGGACGCGACCGACGTGGTGGCGAGGACGTCGTACGGGATCGAGTTCGCGAGCGTGGTGGCCCGTTCCAACGTGTTCGCCACCCAGTTCCACCCCGAGAAGAGCGGCGAGCCGGGCCTGGCCATCCTGAGGAACTTCTGCGCGTGGGACGGCAGGGAATAGGGCTTGGACGGCGAAGGCGGCAAAGGGGTCGTGGCGGACGAACGGGCGGGGGTCGATACCCTGCCTCGGCTTGCCGCCCTGGGCCGCATGCGTGGGTGCTTCCCGCGCCGGATGAGAGAGCCGTGCAAGCACGCCTGTCGGCGGAACCCCTCGACGTGCGGCCTGCGCTAAGGTCCGTCCCCGGCGTGTCGCAAGACGGGCTGGCACAGGGCATGCGCCCGTGGGTTGACCCGGGCGCGGTTTCACCGCCCTGGGGCGCTCGGAAGCGGTGGTCGCCCTTGCCCTGGGCCTGGCGGGAAGTCACTCCTGCCAGCCGTCCTTGCCGATGAGCCTCACGAAACGGCAGCCTCCGAGAGACTCCTCCCGTACGCCGTCTCTTGAGACCGTGTACCGCTTCAGGTCCTGGATGCCCGTCTCTCCCACGGGGATGACGAGCCTGCCGCCCTCGACGAGCTGCGACAACAGCGCTTCGGGCACGCGGGGGGCCCCGGCGGTCACGATGATGCCGTCGAAGGGGGCTTCTGTGGGCCATCCGAGCGTCCCGTCCCCGATCCGGATGCTCACGTTGAAGTACCCGAGCTCGTCGAGGGTCTTCCTGGCCCTCGACGCGAGCGCGGCGATTCGCTCGATGGAAAACACCCTGGCGCACAGCCTCGAGAGGATGGCCGCCTGATATCCGGACCCGGTGCCTATCTCGAGGATCCTGTCGGTGGGCTTGGGCGCAAGGGCCTCGGTCATGAGGGCCACCATGTACGGCTGGGATATGGTCTGGCCGTAGCCGATGGAGAGCGGGTAATCCTCGTATGCCTTGTACTTGAGGTATTCCTCGACGAACCTGTGACGGGGCACCTCGAGGAAGGCGTCCAGGATGCGCCTGTCCTTCACGCCGCGCGCGGCGATCTGCTCCTCGACCATGGTCTTGCGTGCAAGGAGCGTCTCCTTGCCCGAATTCGCGGCAGGGCCCATGAGGTTCCTCTCGAACTCTTCTGATCGTAGACCGGGGGAGGATTATACAAGCTGGGCTTGCCGCGATCAAGGATGCACAGGGCCCGATCCGTCGCGCGACCACGCTGGAGCAGCCAAAGCGGCGCTGGTGCCTTCTCGAGGATGACCCGGCCGACAGGCCCCGGCGGGGCCAAGGGATCTTCTCTCACGTGGTATGCGCGTCTCCCTCGGGAAAGGCCAATGGTTGCGGTGAGCCCTCCGGAGTGGGGCCTTTCGTGCACGGAGCGTCTCCTTGCCCGAATCGACGGCAGGGGGTTGGGGTTCATCTC
>ERZ795045.841-NODE-841-length-37292-cov-35.699707_pt1 | contig 37292 bp, 37 predicted proteins | sample MGYA00375129_ERZ795045 | MGnify/ENA primary metagenome ERZ795045 (study PRJEB30174, sample SAMN05720166) | activated sludge metagenome | isolation source: anaerobic digester from wastewater treatment plant | place: Japan | collected 2015-05-15 ...
AAGTTAAGACTTTATCAAATAGCTCTGTAAAAACCCTCTATTTTGTCATACTCTTACCTAAGAAAGTGGAGAAAACGGGAAGCCAGTACTTCCACTGGTAATTCTTCTTTTCTGTCATTCCCGTGAAAACGGGAATCCAATATTTCTATTCCATCACTCCCGTGAAAACGGGAATCCATTATTTCCCTCTATTCGTCATTCCTACCCTTTTTGTCATTCCCGTGAAAACAGGAATCCAGTATTTCTATTATGTCATTCCCGTATATACACCCTTTTCTGTCATTCCCATGTAAATGGGAATCTAGTATTTCATCTATTAATCCTTCCTTTTTCTGTCATTCCCATCCTCGCGAAAGTAGAGAAAACGAGAATCAAGTATCTCCACTGGCAATTCTTCTTTTTTGTCATTCCCGTGCAAACGTGAATCCAGTATCTCCATCTATAATATAAATTCCTCCTTACATAGGAATGACTATTTAGATGATTTTTCTAAGACCTCTATTTAACAAAAATAGAATTTATTAAATATCTATTTTAAAGATGTAAAATTGAATAATTTTTTGTGATTTATGCTTTGTTAATATAAATTTCTCCATCTTCAAAAATGATTTTATCGCCTTCGACTTCTCCAAAAACAAATCTTTCTATTAACGCCTCTTCTTTTAAATAATTTATATATTTTTTTATTATTTCTAATTTTTCTTCAGGAAAAATAACTCCAAGAACAATTCTATCTGTTACTTCAAGACCAACATTCTTTCTTGTATTCTGAATAAAATGTAAAAATTCTCTAAGCCACCCCTCTTTTTTAAGTTCATCATCAATTGATAGAGAGAGGATTACTGTTGTATCTTTATTAAAAGCAACCGAGTAATTACCTTTTGGTTTTTTTTCAACAATTAAATCTTCGACTCTAATTTTTTCTTTAAAGTCATCAAAATTTACCTCAAATTCTTTTTCTTTTAAAAGCATTTTATAAATGTTAAGACCTTCTTTTTCAAGTAAATCTTTTAAATTATTGATATATTTTCCGAATTTTTTGCCAAGAATGTCCAAATTTGGTTTAAGATTTATTTCAACAAAATCATCTTCATTATCAATAAACTTAACTTCCTTAACATTAAGTTCACTTTTTATTAAATCTACAAAATCTTCAATATTTTCTTTTTTTTCAGAATAGATATATATAGTTTTTAATGGTTGTCTTATTTTTATGTTACTTTTCTTTCTTAAAGATCTGCCAAGTTCAACAATATCTCTAATGAATTCCATTCTTTTTTCGAGTTCTATATCAACTAAATCTGAATTAAACTTTGGATAATCTTCAAGATGAACACTTTCTTTAAAAATATTTGATTCCTCTTTTAATGATTGATAAATCTCTTCAGAGATAAATGGAGCAAAAGGTGAAATCAATTTCGAAAAATTGAGTAACACTTCATAAAGAGTTTGATAAGCAGATATTTTGTCAAAATCCATATCTCCTTTCCAGAATCTTTTTCTGTTTAACCTTATATACCAATTTGTTAGTTCATCAACAAATTTTTCCATCTCTCTTGTCGCATCTGTAATATCATAATTATCAAGTTTATTTGTTGAATAAATGATAAGTGAATTAATCCTTGATATTATCCATCTGTCCATAATAGGTCTCTGTTTGTAATCAATATGTTCATATTTATCTGGTTTAAATTCATCAATATTAGCATATAAAGTGAAGAAATTAACACTACTTCTTAGAGGAATTAAAAAGTTTTTTAAACTTATACTCACCGCATTTCTTGAAAATCTTCTTGGTATCCATGGAGGTGTAACTGTGAATAAGTACCATCTAATTGCATCAGCTCCCTCATTGTTTAGGACATCCCAGGGATCTATAATATTTCCTTTATGTTTACTCATTTTCTCACCCTTTTCATCAAGAACAAGTTCAAGACATAAACAATTTTTAAAAGCTGGTGAATCAAAAAGTAGAGTTCCAAGGGTATGAAGTGTGAAAAACCATCCTCTTGTTTGATCTATCGCTTCACAAATATAGTCAGCCGGGAATGACTCTTTAAATTTTTCTCTATTTTCAAAAGGATAGTGAAGTTGAGCATAAGGCATAGAGCCAGAGTCAAGCCATACATCAAGAACCTCTTTCTCTCTTATCATCTCTTTTCCACATTTCGGACATCTTAATTTTATTTCGTCGATATATGGTCTATGTAAATCTAATCCTTCTTTGTAGTTTATTGCCTTCTCTTTTAACTCTTCTATGCTTCCAATAACTTCAATATTTTCACAATTTTCACATTTCCATATTGGTAAGGGTGTACCCCAATATCTCTCTCTTGATATAGCCCAATCAACTAAAGTTTCAAGCCAATTACCAAATCTTCCATTCTTTATATGTTCTGGATACCAATTAATCTTTTGATTATTTTTAATTAAGTTTTCCTTTACATCTGTCGTTTTTATAAACCAGCTTGATTTTGAAAAATAAATTAGAGGAGTGTCACATCTCCAGCAATGTGGATAAGAGTGTAGATATTTTTCTTCTTTAAAAAGAAGCCCTCTTTCTTGTAAATTTTTTATGATATATCTATCAGCTTCTTTAAACCATTTTCCTTTTATAAAATCAGTATCGGAAGTAAAATAACCGTCTTCACCTACAAGTTGGACAACTGGAAGATCTAACTTTTTTCCAAGCTCAAGGTCATCAGCTCCATAACCAGGGGCAATATGTACAATTCCTGTGCCTTCCTCTAAACTTACAAAATCTCCATGAGTTACAAAATGCACTCTTTTATTAACTTTTACAAAATCAAAAAGAGGTATATATTCTAAATCAATTAATTTATCTCCTTTAAACTTTTCAACTATTTCATATTCTTTATCTTTAAAAATCTCTTTTGCTCTCTCTTCATTTAAGATAAGATATTCATCATTAAATCTAATTTTTATATAATTGAAATCCTTGTTAACAGCGAGAAGTAAATTTGAGGGAAGGGTCCAAGGTGTTGTTGTCCATACAAGAAAGTATGTATTTTCTAAATTTTTAATTTTGAATTTTATATAAACACTTGGATCATAAACATCTTTGTATCCCTGAGCAACTTCATGAGATGAGAGGGTTGTTCCGCATCTTGGACAGTATGGTATAGTTTTATATCCTTTATAAATTAATCCCTTTTTATATATCTCTTTTATTATCCAAAAAATGGTTTCAATATATTCATTTACGTAAGTTATATATGGATTTTCCATATCAAGCCAGAAAGCGATTCTTTCAGTCATAATCTCCCACTCTTTTTTATATGTGAAGACGCTTTCTTTACATTTTTTTATAAAATTCTCTATTCCATATTTCTCAATATCTTTTTTATTTTTAAGACCTAAAGATTTTTCAACTTCAATTTCAACAGGAAGTCCATGTGTATCCCATCCTCCCTTTCTTTCAACAAGATAACCTTTCATAGTTTTATATCTGCATATAGCATCTTTAAAAATTCTTGCTAAAACATGATGAACTCCAGGTTTTCCATTTGCAGTAGGTGGCCCTTCATAAAATATGAATTTCTCTCTATCTTTTCTTATATCTATACTTTTTTCGAAAATATTATTTTCTTTCCAGAAATCTAAAATTTCTTCCTCTTTTTTTGGTATATCAACATTTGTTTCAAATCTTTTAAAAGCCATAATTAATCCTTCCTAAAAAAATATAGATTATTATAACATATTTATTAGATAATTTTGAGATTGCTGCGAAACCCTCTATTTTTTGAATGACTTTTTCAAAGACCTCAATTTTATCTATTTGACAAAACTCTTTATTTTAATATAATTATTTTAATTTAATGAAAGTAGATGAAGTAGCAAAATTAATTGATGGAATTATTCTTTCTGGAAAAAATATTTTAGATAAAATAGATGTAAAAACTGCATTTGCTGCAGATTTGATGAGTGATGTTCTTGCTTATGTTGAATCAGATAATAATGATGTAATATTGATAACAGGCATAACAAATCCTCAAATTGTTAGAACGGCTGAAATGCTTGATATTCCAGTTATAATCGTTGCAAGGGGAAAAACAGTTCCTAATGAGACAATAAAGCTTGCTGATGAAAAGGGAATAATAATAATTAGTACAAAAAATATAGTTTTTACAACCTCTGGAATCTTATATACAAATGGAATAAAACCTGCAAAAATAAAATCTCGTGGAGAATCAGCCTCTTCTTGTTGAATCTTTTAAAATAATCGGAAAAGATTATGAGAATGGTGGAGAAGCATCCTCCAAAATTAAATCAATTTTAAAAAAATTAGGAATTTCACCAGAAATAATAAAAAAAGTATCAATTTGTGCTTATGAATCTGAAATGAATATTGTTATCTATGCTTATGAAGGAGAAATAACTCTATTTATTTATAAAGATAGAATCAAAGTTGAGGCAAAAGATATTGGCCCTGGAATAGAAAATTTAGAATTAGCAATGAAAGAAGGTTATTCAACAGCACCACCTGAAGCAATTGAACTTGGATTTGGCGCAGGGATGGGCTTGCCAAATATTAAAAATAATAGTGATAGAATGAAAATAGATACTGAGATAGGTAAAGGCACAACATTAACATTTGAGGTAGATTTAAATGAAAAAGGATAAAAATTATATAAACTCAATTAGAACAATAAAAGAGAAATGCATAGGTTGTACACATTGTTTAAGGATATGTCCTACTGAAGCAATAAGAGTTAGAAATAGAAAAATGGAACTTTATGATTTGAAATGCATAGATTGTGGTGAATGCTTTAAAGTTTGTCCAACAGGTTCTATATACAGTTTTTATGACAATATAGAAATTATTAAAAACTTTGATTATAAAATATTAATTATTTCAAATACTCTTCCCTCTGTTAATTTTGGAATGTTATCATATGAAGATGTTATTAAAAGATTATTCTCTCTTGGTTTTAATGAAATATGGGAAGAAGGTATTGGTAATGAAGCCTATTTAATTGCTTTACAAAAAATATTAAAAGAAACAAAAGATACTATAAAACCAATTATTCCAACTTCCTGCCCTGCAATTGTAAGATTGTTACAGGTGAATTATCCTCTATTAATTAATAATCTCACAGTAATAAATCTACCTCTTGATATTCTTGGTAACTATATAAAAGAAAAGAGAAAAAATATAAAGAGTTTTGGTTTATTTTATTTATCAACATACCCCTGCAAAGTAACTGCATTGAAAAATCCATTAGGATTAAAATCTTCACCATTTAATGGTGTATTTTCACTTTCTGACATTTATAAAAGGTTAATGATAGAAAAAATTGAGGGTTCAGGAGAATTTTTCAAATCAGGTAAAGTTGGTGTGAGTTCTGGAAGAAGAGGAGGAGAAGAGGATTTCCTTGAAGAATTTAAAGTGATTTCAATAGATGGAATTTGGAATATAAATAAATTTTTTGATGAAATGGAGGAGGAAAAAATTCCATATTTTGATTATATAGATGCAAAAGCATGCTTATTAGGATGTGTTGGAGGTGTTTTTTTAAAAAATCAAAATTTTTTATTAAATTTTTATAATCAGAGAGAAGAAGAAAAAAGAAGAAAATCTTTAATGTCAGATGTTGTTGAAAAGGATATTGATGAATTTTTGAAAGATGAAAACCTATTATTAACCGAAAAGATAAACCCAAGACCTCAATACCTTCTTTCAGAAAATATGGATATAGCAGCAAAGATATTTCAAGAGGTAAACACTATTTATGATTTACTGCCAAAACTTGATTGTGGTTCCTGCGGAGCCCCATCTTGTAGATCTTTTGCTGAAGATGTTGTTTTAAACAAAATAAAATTAACTGAATGCAAATTTATTGAAGAGAAAAATTTATGAGACAAAGGTGTCAGGCACCAAAGTCTCATTTTTTTTAGATTTTATAATATAATATGAAGTTATACAAAATTATTAAAAACTCTTTATTATGTCATTCCCAAGTAAATATTCCTATTTTGTCATTCCCGTGAAAACTCTTTTTTTGTCATTCCCGTGAAAACTCTTTTTTTGTCATTCCCGTGAAAACGGGAATCTACTGTTTTTATCAATAATATATATCCATGCTTCAGCAGGAATTACAGTGTTTATTGTCATTCCCGTGTAAACTCTTTTTTTGTCATTCCCATGAAAACTCTTTTTTTGTCATTCCCGTGAAAACGGGAATCCAGTTTTTCCATCGATAATATAGATTACTACTTCCATAGAATGATGCTTTGGATAACTTTTCCAGAGACCTCTATACTTCCAAAAGTTATAACTATTTATATAACTCCTGCAACTGGAAGAATAAGATTTATTGGTTCAAGAGATTTGGAATAAAAATTTATATCATATAATTTAATTTTTTTAATGTTTACAAAAACAGACAGCCTACTTTTGTAAACTATTTTTAAACTTTTTCAGAAACATTTATACATATTGTTGACAAATTAACATAAATAAATATAATGAAATTTGTTATGGATATAAATTCAATTATTGATGCACTTAATCTAACAATCTTTTCTTCAGGTAAAGAGAAAATTGTTGAAAATGGATATACTTCAGATTTACTATCAGTTGTACTTGCAAAAGCACCAAAAAAATCTTTATGGATAACTGTTCAAAGACATTTAAATATAATTGCAGTTGCTTCAATTAGAGAATTAACTGGAATAATAATTTGTAATAATCTAATTCCTGATGAAGAAGTTATAAAAAAATCAAATGAAGAGGGATTGTGGTTGTTGGGAACTGAACTCGATCCATTTACAATATCAGGTAAACTTTATAAAATTTTGAAAGATGGGTAAATTTATGGCAGATTTGCATATTCATTCAACTCTATCTCCTTGTGGAAGTTTAGAGACATTATCAAAAAATGTTGTTAAGGAAGTAAAGGAAGTTGACTTTAACTTGAATTCAATCACGAATCTTAATTATATGGATAACACTCTTTTATCAAAAAAAATTGCTGATAAAAACTGTAACCAAGTTCAAGCCAAAAAGCAAATATTCAAAAATTTTTTTGTAATGGATTTGCGAACAAAAAACAAAGTTCATCTTCTAATATATTTTGATGATTCTTTATCTGTATGTAAAATTATTTATGAAAAATTACCTGATGTTAAAAATGATTCAGAATATTTTAGTATTCAGGCAATAGTTGATGTAGAAAAAATTGTTTTAGGACATGAAGAAAAGTTATTGATAAATTTATCTAAAATTACTCATAATAAATTATATAAAATTGTAAAAGGTAGAAAAACAGATATTATTCCTTCTTTTACTGATACTATTTTTTTTTACACAATCTCACTGTTTGGTTTTATTCAAGAAGATGTTGATACAAAATTTTTAGTAAAGATTATAACATTATATAAATAAGGAGGTAAATTTTATGCAAAAGTGTGACATTAAAGAGAATCCTCAATATGATGCACTTAGATTGAGTTTAAGAATTTTGAAGAAAGAAGAGAAACCATCACTGATTGAAGCGTTACATAGAGCTCAAGAAATTTTTGGCTATTTACCAGAAGAAGTCCTCTGTTTTATTTCTAATGAGTTAAAGGTTCCATTAAGTAAAATTTATGGAGTTGTTACTTTTTATCATTTTTTTAGAACAGAGCCAGCTGCTAAGTATTTAATCAATATATGTTTAGGTACTGCATGTTTTGTTAAAGGTTCTGAAAAAGTGCTTAAAGCATTGTCAGAAGATTTAAATATTAAAGTAGGAGAAACCACGGCGGATAAACTTTTTACTCTATCAACTGCAAGATGTTTTGGATGTTGTGGACTTGCACCTGTAATGATGATAAATAAAGATGTTTATGGAAATTTATCTCCCGATAAAGCAAAATCAATAATAGAGGAATATAGGAGAAAAGAGAATCAAACAAATGGATGAACTTTCTCTTCACATTATTGATATTGTGCAAAATTCAATTTCAGCAAAAGCTAATTTGATAGAAATGATAATATTCGAAGATTCAAAAAATGATTATATAACAATTGAGATAAAAGATAATGGTATAGGAATTGAAAAGGATATTTTAGAGAAAGTTCAGGATTCTTTTTATACAACTAAAAGTGGTAAAGAAGTAGGTTTTGGTATACCTCTTTTTAAACAGATTGCATTATTATGCGATGGCGAGTTTAAAATAGAGAGTAAGGAAAATTTTGGTACAAGAATTTATGCAAAATTTAGAAAAAGTCATCCAAATTTATCACCAATTGGTGATTTAGAAAATAGTTTTTTAATCTTAATTATTGCTTGTGCTTGTGATTTTTATATTTATTATAATAAGGATGGCAAAATTTTTGAGTTTGACACAAAAAAAATTAAAAATTTTTTGGGTGATGTACCTTTGAGCCACCCAGAAGTTATTAAATTTTTGAAAAGTTATTTTTATGAAAATTTTGAAAAGATGGAGGCGAATTGTGAAAGTTGAAGATTTACGAAAATTAAGAGAAAAAGTTCAAAAAGAAATGGAATTAAGAAAAGGTAAAGCAAGGGTTAATATAGTCGTAGGTATGGGCACAAGTGGAATTGCGGCTGGAGCAAGAGAGGTTTTAAAAACACTTATTGATGAAATCGAAAAAAGGAATTTAACAGATGTAATAATTTCTCAAACTGGGGAAAAAGATTTTCCATCTAAAGAGCCATTTGTTATTGTTAAAGAAGAAGGAAAACCAGATACTATATATGGAAATGTATCGCCTGATATTGCAAGAAGAATAATTGTTGAGCATATTATAAATGGAAATCAAATTTCTGATTATATTATAAAAATTTGAGGTGGAAAGATGACTATTTTAACTGTTTTAATTTGTAGTGGAGCTGCATGTCTTTCATCAGGGGAAGAGGCTGTTAAAAATAAATTAATGACTTTAATAAATGAAAAGAATTTACAAGATGAGGTTAAAGTTATTGAAACTGGCTGTATGGGTCCTTGTCAGTATGGCCCTTTAATGATTGTTTATCCTGATAATTCTTTTTATATTAGCTTAAATGAAGATAAAATCGAAAAGATTGTAGATGAACATTTCATTAAAGGTAGACCGGTAAAAGAGTATTTGTGGGAAACTCCTGAAACAAGAAAAAAAGTTGAAGAAAAGAAAATCATCCCTTTTTTCGAAAAACAACTAAAGATAGTTTTAGGTAATTGTGGAAATATAGATCCAGAAAATATAGATGAATATATTGGAACAGGTGGATATGAAGCTTTAGCTAAAGTTCTTACAGAAATGACGCCAGAAGAGGTTATTGATGTAGTAACAAAATCTGGTTTAAGAGGAAGAGGAGGAGCAGGTTTTCCAACTGGCCTTAAATGGAAATTTGCAAGAGAAGCAAAAGGTGACCAAAAATTTGTTATATGTAATGGTGATGAAGGGGATCCTGGTGCTTTTATGGATAGGTCAGTTTGCGAAGGCGATCCACATACAGTTTTGGAGGGAATGGCAATAGCAGGATATGCAATTGGCGCTAATAAAGGATATATTTATATCAGAGCTGAATATCCACTTTCTGTTAAGAGATTACAATTAGCGTTAAAACAAGCAAAAAAATATGGTTTAATAGGGAAAAAAATATTAGAAACAGATTTTAATTTTGATATTGATATAAGAATTGGAGCAGGTGCTTTTGTTTGTGGAGAAGAAACAGCATTGATAGCATCTATTGAGGGCGAAAGAGGGCAACCAAGACCAAGACCACCATTTCCAGCTCAAAAGGGTTTATGGGGTAAACCCACTATTATAAATAATGTTGAAACTTTGTCAAATATAAGAAAAATAATTTTAAATGGTCCAGAGTGGTTTTCTTCAGTTGGAACTGAAAAAAGTAAAGGAACAAAAGTTTTTGCACTTTCTGGCAAAGTTATTAACACTGGTCTTGTAGAAGTTCCAATTGGAATAAGTCTTAGAGAAATAATTTTTGATATCGGTGGTGGAATCGCCAATGGTAAAAAATTTAAAGCTGTTCAAATTGGTGGACCTTCTGGCGGTTGTGTTTCTGAACAAAATCTTGATACACCAGTTGATTATGAATCTTTAACATCGCTTGGAGCTATAATGGGTTCTGGTGGATTAATTGTTCTTGATGAAGATAACTGTATGGTTGATATTGCTAAGTTTTTCCTTGAATTTACTGTTGATGAATCTTGTGGTCAATGTATTCCATGTAGAGTTGGTTTGAAACAAATGTATAATATACTTGATAAAATAACAAAAGGCAAAGGAACAATGGAAGATATAACTCGACTCGAAGAATTAGCTAAAGTTGTTAAATCAACAAGTTTATGTGCTTTAGGTCAAACAGCCCCTAATCCAGTGTTATCTACTTTGAAATATTTTAGAGATGAATATTATGAACATATTAAAGAGAAAAAATGTAGAGCAAATGTTTGTAAATTTGATGAAATAGAAGAAAAAGTTATAAAGTGAATAAGAATATCATTTGAAAAAGTAGAAGATTTCCAAAAAACAAATTGAAAAGAATTTTTATTGTTTTACATAATAATTAGACTAAGAATTATTAACAAAAATAAATTAATTTTAATCTATGATAGTGTTGATATTGTTTACCATTTTAATCTTATCATCAATAGAAAAAATTAGATTACTAATTATGAATCATATAGATAATATCTTTTATATAACAAAAATTAAAATATAAATAATTACCGAGAAAATGATTTAAATTTCAGACACAATGTTTTTTATATCTATTAATTATTTTTAATTTTTCAGACCGATAAAAAGTTAAAACGAGAATTTTAGAAAAGATTTTTTTAAATTTCATAAATAATTAAAAATTAATATCTCACTTTGCAATAACAAATATATTGACAAATTTGAAAATTATTATAAAATTTAAAAGAAAAAAGGGAGGTGAGAATAAGTTCCAAAAAAACAGCAAAAAAATTTAAAAAACCTTACAAAAAGGAGGGTTTAGATGTTTAAAAAAGTTTTAGCAGTAATGTTAGTACTGCTGTTATTAGTTGGTTTTGGTGCATGGGGTAGTGTTTTTGCTCAAGCGAAATTCCCTGATGTACCTGAAAGTTATTGGGCTTACAAAGAGATTAATAAACTTGTTGAACTTGGTATTTTAAAAGGTTATCCAGATGGGACTTTTAAACCAGGAAATAATGTTACAAGAGCAGAATTTGCCACAATGGTTGTTCTCGCAAAGAAATTAACTCTTATTTCTCCTGCAACACCAACATTTAAAGATGTTCCAACCAATCACTGGGCATACAAACAAGTTGAGACAGCAGCAAAAGCAGGATATCTTAAGGGTTATCCAGATGGAACATTTGGTCCAAGTAGAACAATTACTCGTGAAGAAATGGCAGCAGTTATGATAAATGTAAAAGGCTTAAATTCTGAAGCAGCAAAAATAACAGAACCTGTTGTTTGGGGAAATGATTGGAAATCTATTTCAAGCTGGGCAGTTGGAGCAGTTACAGTTGCTTATAGACCTGATGTTCAAGTTTTAACATATAGAACAGGTGTATTAGTCGCACCAAAAAATCCAGGGACAAGAGCAGAATGTGCTTATGCTATCTATAGAGGAATTATTTCTCCTCCTGTTCAATCAGATAGGTGTATTGTTGGACAAACACAAGAGCCAGATGCATTAGTTTCATTTGCAACTTCTATGATGGCTCAAAGAAATATTGCAATGCAATATGAAGATGGATTAATTGGTGCTTGGCCAGATGGAACACTATTCCCAAGAATATCAACAAATGTCCCAAATCTTAAAGATGGAACCTGGGTTGTAAACTCCGATGGAACAATGAAAACCACTTATTATTTAAGAAAAGGTATAAAATGGAGTGATGGAACACCTGTGGATTATAAAGCAGATATTGAATATGCAGTTTATGAGATATATTTATCTGGGAAAGTTGCTCAAATTCCAACAACAGATCCATATGATAAGATAACAAAAATTGATTGGCCAGATCCATATACTATGGTTGTATATTGGAGCGAACCAACACCATTTGCTAACACAGGTTTACCAATTTATCCATCACATATTTATAGTAAGATACCAACAGAGGAATTAGTAGCATCTGAAGCTGTAAAGAAACCAGTACATCTTGGTCCATACAAAATTAAAGCATGGGTAGAAGGTGCATATATTACACTTGAACCAAATCCAAATTGGTTTGGATGGGTTGGCTCAAAGCCATTAATAAAAGAGTTCCAATATAAATGGTATCCAGATACAAACACATTAATGATGAATATTATTTCCGGTGCTATTGATGTTTCGTTGATTGGTTTAGGCACAGTAGAAGCAGAAAATGCTAAGAAGGCAGCAAAGGGAGTAACATTCCAATATATTACTTCAACTTTCTGGGAGCATATTGATATTAATTGTGATGATCCAATTTTAAGTGATATAAGAGTTAGAAAAGCATTAATTCTTGCAATTGATAGAGATGAAATTGTAAGAAAGGTACATAGAAATGCAAGAAATGTCTCTGATAATATATTCTTCCTCGATGTTGCTTTAACTCATCCAGTTCATAAAGTTCCATCATATAATCCAGCTGAGGCTAAAAAATTACTTGACGAAGCTGGTTGGGTACTTCAAGCAGATGGATATAGATATAAAGATGGAAAGAAATTAACACTTGAACTTTCTACAACAACAAGACAAGATAGAAAAGATGAAGCAGTAATCATTCAAAAGCAGTTAAAAGATATAGGAATCGATTTACAACTCAAATTCCTTTCTTCCACCTATTTCTTTGGTACATATTGCACACATAGAATGTTCCAGCTTGCTCTATTTGCTTGGGGTGGAGATCCTCTTGAGCCAAGTGGATATACAATATGGCATTCAGATCAAATTCCAACAGAAGAAAACAATTGGCAAGGACAAAACTATACTGGTATAAGAGATCCTGAACTTGATGAAGCAATTTATACAGCAACACATGTTGTTGATCCAGAAGTTCGTAAGAGTGCATATCAAAAGGTACAAGCAAGATTGAATGCTCTTCTTCCAGCAATTCCTCTTAACTGGTTCACAGATATATATACAATAAAATCAAATCTTGCTATGGCAGGTTTTGATTATACAATCTCTTCTTCTATTGGTTATACATATAATACAGAACTTTGGTATTTCGAAAAATAGGATAGATTATTAAGAAAAAGATTTTATTTTTTAATTCCCCCCAAGATTCTTTTGGGGGGAATTTTACAAAAAGGAGGATAATCCACTTTGAGAAATTATTTAATTAGACGAATTTTACAGATGATACCTCTTTTAATTGGTGTAGCTTTAGTTACCTTTTTAGTTTTAAATTTAGTTGGTGATCCATTTGCTCAATATGCTTTAAATCCAAGAATAAAACCTGAAGACATCGCAAGAATGAAACATGCATGGGGTTTTGATTTACCAATACATTTAAGATTTTTCAAGTGGTTTTGGTCTATGCTTACAGGTAATTGGGGTGTTTCAATTTTTAGCGGAGGAAGACCAGTTGCAGAATTAGTGAAAAATTCCCTTTTATGGACTTTAAAATTTACTGTTGCATCTTTTATTTTAGCTTTCATTGTTGCAGTTCCAATTGGAATATATTCAGCGATTCATCAATATAGCATACTTGACTATTTTTTTACAGGATTTGCTTTTTTTGGTATGTCAATGCCAACTTTTTGGTTTAGTTTTATACTACTTATGATCTTTGGTGTTAGATTAAAATGGCTTCCTATAGGTGGAGTAATGACTCCAGGGTTGGAAAGTGCTCCTTTTTTAGTTAGACTTTTAGATCAAACAAAATATTTTATACTTCCTGTTGTTGTTTTAGCTTTCAATACTATGGGAGGCTGGATGAGATATTCAAGAAGTTCAATGCTTGAAGTTATAAGACAAGATTATGTTAGAACTGCAAGAGCTAAAGGTTTATCAGAAAGAGTTGTTATATATAAACATGCTTTGAGAAATGCATTGATACCTATAATAACTTTGCTTGGTATTGCTATACCAGGTTTAATTTCCGGTGCTATGATTACAGAAACAGTTTTTGGCATACCTGGGATGGGTCGATTAACCTTGAATGCAATGCTTAACAATGATTACCCTCTTGCAATGGTTACTTTACTTCTTGAATCTTATTTATTAATTTTTGGAAATCTTTTTGCAGATATTCTTTATGCAGTAGTTGACCCAAGAATAAAATATACTTAATTAGAGGTGAAATATGGCAATATCACAAGAATATGAAAGTGAATTAACAACATATAAAGCTGAAACTTATTGGCAAATAGTATTTAAAAGATTAAAAAAGCATAAACTTGCAATAATATCTTTAGTATTACTTATAATAATTATTTTAGCCTGTCTTATTGGACCTTTTTTTGTTAAATATCACTACAATGATATGAGTAATTATGATCCTGATAACCCATTTGTTGGAGAATATAAACCACCCTCAAAATATCATCTATTTGGAACAGATGAATTAGGAAGAGATACTTTATCAAGGATATTGTATGGAGGAAGAATATCGCTTTTCGTTGGTTTTGCCTCAGTTTTTTCTGCCATAATTATCGGAGTTTTTGTTGGTGCAATTTCAGGTTATTATGGAGGAATTTTGGATACTTTACTAATGAGATTTACTGATATTATGTTTTCTATACCTGTTATGCCTCTTCTTGTTGTTCTTGCAACCATTATTCCTGGTGGTGGGGTTTGGAAAATAATTCTTGTTATTACTATATTTGGTTGGATGACAGATGCAAGACTTGTTAGAGGGGTTTATCTTTCTTTAAAAGAGCAAGAATTTACAGAAGCAGCAAGAGCAATTGGTGCTTCAAACTCAAGAATTATTTGGAAACATTTACTTCCTAATTCTATGGCTCCAATAATTGTGTCTTCGACTTTAGGAGTTGGTGGAAACATAATTTATGAAGCATCATTAAGTTATCTTGGTTTTGGTATTATGCCTCCGACTCCATCATGGGGAAATATGTTGCAAAATGCTCAAAGTGCTATGTTTAACGCTCCTTGGCTTATTTGGTTTCCTGGAATAGCTATTTTTATAACTGTACTTGCTTTTAACTTTCTTGGAGATGGTCTAAGGGATGCACTTGATCCGAGATTGAAACTTTAAAGGAGATTATTATGAAAGATGATATTCTTGTTCAGACAAAAGATTTACAAACTTTTTTTTACACAGATGAAGGAGTTGTAAGAGCAGTTGATGGAGTTGATATAAAGATAAGTGTTGGAGAAACTCTTGGACTTGTTGGAGAATCTGGATGTGGAAAATCAGTTACATCTCTTTCTATAATGAGATTAATACCTTGGCCACCTGGAAAAATTGTTGGTGGAGAGATTTGGTTTAAAGGTGAAGATATTCTTAAAAAAAGTGAAGAAGAGATGAGAAGAATAAGAGGTAGTCAAATTTCTATGATCTTCCAGGAACCTATGACATCCTTAAATCCTGTTTTTACTGTTGGATATCAAATAAGTGAAGCAGTTTTAGTACATCAAGATGTAACAGAAGAAGAGGCAAAAAAAAGAGCAATTGAAATGCTTGATTTGGTAGGAATTCCAGATCCTGAAAAAAGATATAATGAATACCCACATCAGATGTCAGGTGGAATGCGACAGAGAGTTATGATTGCTATGGCTTTGTCCTGTAATCCAGATTTACTCATTTCTGATGAAGCAACAACAGCACTTGATGTTACAATTCAAGCACAAATACTTGAACTTATGAAAGATTTAAAAAGAAAAATTGGAATGGCAATTCTTTTAATCACACATAATCTATCAGTTATTGCTGAAATGGCTGATAATGTTGCAGTTATGTACTCTGGAAAGATAGTTGAATATTCAGATATAAAAACAATTTTTAAATCTCCTCAACATCCATATACTTATGGACTTCTTAGTTCAATTCCACTTGTTACAAAAAAAAGAGTGAAAGGCCAAAAATTACCAATAATAGAAGGTGTTGTTCCTAATCCTTATCATCTACCAACAGGTTGTTATTTTAATCCAAGATGTCCATATTCAACAAAGATTTGTAGAGAAGAAGATCCTAAAATTGAAGAGATAGCTCCTGGTCATTTTGTTAAATGTTGGAACTACCTAAAACCAGGAATGGGAGTATAAAATGAGTGAACCATTGGTTAGTGTAAAAAACTTAAAAAAATATTTTCCAATTCATGGTGGAGTTCTTGGAGGAGTTATTGCACATGTTAAAGCTGTTGATGATGTTTCTTTTGATATTTATGAAGGTGAAACCTTAGGTCTTGTTGGTGAATCTGGTTCAGGAAAAACAACAATTGGTAAAACAATTTTAATGCTTTATCCTCCAACTTCAGGCGAGATAAATTTTCAAGGTATGATAATAAATAAATTGAAAGGTGAAGAGTTAAGAAGATTAAGAAGAAATTTTCAAATAATATTCCAGGATCCATATGGCTCTCTAAATCCAAGAATGCCAATTTCTGAAATAATTGGAGAACCCTTAGTTGTTCATAATATTTACAAAACAAGAAAAGAGATTCTTGATAGAGTAGTTGAAGTAATGGAGCTTGTTGGTTTGAGACCTGAATATATAAACAGATATCCACATGAGTTTTCAGGCGGTCAAAGACAGAGAATTGGGATAGCAAGAGCAATAATTTTGAATCCAAAATTTGTTGTTTGCGATGAACCAGTTTCTGCTCTTGATGTTTCTATCCAATCCCAGGTGATAAATCTTTTAAATGATCTTCAAGAAAAACTAAATCTAACATATCTATTCATTGCACATGATATGGCAGTTATAAGACATATGAGTGATAGAATAGTTGTACTCTATCTTGGCAGAGTTATGGAGATAGCTGCAAATGATGAACTTTTTGATAGCCCACTTCACCCATACACTCAAGCACTACTCTCTTCAGTTCCAATACCAGATCCTGAAATTAAAAAAGAAAGAGCAGTATTACAAGGTGATATACCATCTCCAATTAACCCTCCAAGTGGTTGTGTATTCCATACAAGGTGTCCAGTAGCAATGCCAGTTTGTAGAGAATTAATACCAGAACAAAGAGAAATAAAGAAGGACCATTTTGTTTCCTGTCATGCTGTAAAATAGAAAAAAAAGGGGGAGGTAATCCTCCCCTTTTAAAATTTTGAACTTAATTGTAAAAGTAACTCCAAATTCAAAGAAAAATTCAATAAAAGAATACAAAGATAATGTTCTTTATATTAATATATCTAAACCTCCGGTTGAAAACAAAGCAAATGACGAATTAATAAAATTTCTTGAAGACATTTTAAATATTAAGGGGATAAAAATAATATCTGGTCAAAAAAGTAAAAATAAATTGTTATACATTCCATTAGAAGAAAAAATCTTAAAAGAAAAAATAGAAAAATTATTGCGATAATTTGATATCATAAAATTATGAAATTTTATTATTTTATATATTTTTTAATTTTTACATTGATTTTTACTTTTCTTGATAGAATTTCAAAATATTTGGTAGTTAAAAATTTAGATTATAGTGAAACAATCCATATATTTAAAGACCTATTAAAATTTGAAAAAGTTGAAAATAGGGGAGGAATTTTTGGTATATTTCCTGAGGGTAGATACTTTTTTATAATAATATCATTTGTTGCTTTAATGCTTCTTTTATATTTTTTTATTAAAATAGAACCTAAAACTTTTTTTATAACATTCAATATTTCTTTAATTTCCTCAGGAATTTTAGGAAATTTAATTGATAGATTAAAATATGGATACGTCATAGATTTTATAAGCGTGAAAAATTTTCCTGTATTTAATCTATCTGATTCATATATAACAATAGGAATAATCCTTATGTTGATTTTTTTATGGAAAATGGATTGATAAAATTAGTTTCAAAAGAGGAAGATATAAGGCTTGATCAATTTTTAAAAAAAACCTATCCATCTTTTAGTAGAGAGTATATTAAAAATTTGATAAAAGAAAATTGTATTTATGTCAATGGCTCAATTAAAAAACCTTCATATAGAATTAAAGTTAATGATTTAGTTGAAATTAATTTAAAAGAGCCAGAGCCACTAAATTTAAAACCAGAAAAATTGAACATTGAGATTGTTTATGAGGATAATGACATAATAGTTGTAAATAAACCACAGGGAATGTTAACGCATCCAGTAGGAAATAAAAAAGAGGGCACTCTTGTAAATGCTCTTCTTTATTACTCAAAAAATTTATCAGGAATTGGTGGAGTTTTAAGACCAGGTATCATTCATAGATTAGATAAAGATACTTCTGGACTTATTCTTGTAGCAAAAAATGACTTTTCTCACAAAATTTTATCAAACGATTTAAAAGAAAGAAAGATAAAAAGAATTTATTATGCAGTTGTAAAAGGTGTAGTTAAAGAAGATAAAGGTATTATTGAAATTCCATTGACAAAAAATTTTAGAAGTAAAAAGTTTGTAAAACCATCTTTTTCTGGGAGAGAAGCAGTTACAGAATTTAAGGTTTTAAAAAGATTTAAAAATTATACACTACTTGAAGTATCATTAAGAACAGGGAGAACACATCAAATAAGAGTCCATCTTTCATATATAGGTTATCCAATAGTTGGTGATAAAATTTATGGAACACCTTCTCCAGAGTTGCAGGGGCAATTACTTCATTCTAAAAAAATTATCTTTACTCATCCAAGAACAAAAGAAAAAATGTCTTTTGAAATCCCTTTGCCTTCATACTTTGAAGATTTTTTACAAAGAATTGATGAAACCTGAAAATAGAGGATGTGGGGATAAAGGTTTAGAAGAAAATTCAGGATGAAACTGGACTCCAATATAAAATGGGTGATCTTTCAATTCTATAATTTCTACCTCCCCGTCTCTACTTCTACCTGAAATTAACATTCCATTTTTTTCAAGTATATCTAAATATGAAAGATTAAATGTATATCTATGTCTATGCCTTTCCTTTATAAAAATTCTTTTATATATTTTGTATGCCTTTGTATCTTCTTTCATTATTAATTCTCTTTCTCCGAGACACATAGTTCCGCCAAGAACTTTTATATCTCTTTGAGATGAAAGTAAATCAATGATTGGATTAGATGTTTTTTCATCAAATTCAGTTGAGTTAGAATCATTTAAGCCAACAACATTTCTAAAAAATTCAATAATAATAACCTGTAGACCAAGACAGATACCAAGTAAAGGTTTTTTACTTAATCTACAAATTTTTGCTCCTTCAATCATACCTTCAATTCCTCTTTTCCCAAATCCTCCAGGTATTATTACTCCATCAACCTCATTAATATTTCTTTCTAAATTTTTTAAATCTTCTGAAGATATCCATATTGTTTCAATTTTTGTATCTGTTTCAACCTGTGAATGAATTAATGCTTCTTTTAATGATATATAAGCATCTTTTAATTCTACATATTTACCAAGAATACCAACTTTTTTAATTTTTTCTCCACTATTCAATTTTGATGTGAAATTTTTCCAGTTTGAAATATCTATATCTCTTTTTTCATTGAATAGTTCTTCTAAGATCTCTTTTATTTTTGAATTAAGGAGTAATTCTGGTACAAAATAATGTGAATTTAAATCTATAACTGAAATTATTCTTTCCTTTGGAATTCCAAGATATCTAAATAGTTTATCTTTTTCTGATTCCTTTAACTCTTTTTTTCCTCTTAAAAAAAGAATATCAGGATAGATACCTATACTTCTTAACTCCTTAACAGAGTGTTGAGTTGGTTTTGTTTTTAATTCCTCTGTTATATCAAGATATGGTACATATGTCACATGAAAAAAGAAAACATCTTTTTCTTGATTTTTTAACTCACTTGCAGCTTCAAGAAATGGAAGTGATTCTATATCGCCAACTGTTCCTCCAATTTCAACGACTATTATTTCACTATTATCTTTTTTCAAAATCTCTTTTATTCTTAAAATTATTTCATCTGTGAGATGGGGAACTACCTGTATTGTTTGACCTAAATAATCTCCTTTTCTCTCTTTTTCTATTATTGTTTTATATATACTTCCACTTGTTACATTATTTGTTTTAGATAAATCTTCTGATAAAAATCTCTCATAATGGCCAATATCGAGATCAACCTCTCCTCCATCTTTTGTCACAAATACCTCACCATGCTGATATGGATTCATTGAGCCAGCATCAACATTCAAATATGGGTCAAATTTTAACATAGAAACTTTATACCCCATACTTTTTAATATTAATCCAATAGAAGATGAAATAATACCCTTACCAAGTGAGGACATTACCCCACCAGTAACGAAAATATATTTAGCCATTTTTATTAAATTTCTATTTTCTCCATCACTTCTACATCAACATGTGCAATATCAATAACTTTACTTATTGCATCGATTAATGTTTTTCCTTCAGGTGATTCAAGCCCCTTTTTCCATTCATCAAGTGATTCAACTGTGTATCTTACATAGAAGATATTTGCTTCTCCATAAAGTGGTTTGTAAACATCATAATCAATTGCACCCCACTCTTTCTGGAGAGACATAAACTCGTCAAGCCATTTCTTGAAATCATCAATTGTTTTACCCTCTTTTAATTTATCTTTATAAATAACATAATACATTTTTTGCCTCCTTTTTTATAAATATTATTAGCAGGTTAAATGAAAAGCACCTGCTTTTATTTTATTTTTTATTTCATTAAATTTTTTTACTGCTTCAAATGTATCAGAGATATGATAATCAATTTTCATATCTTTTAACTTCTTAATTAAATCTTCTGAAACTTTCATTAACCCATATGCACCTGTTCCAATTATTAAAATATCTAAATTAGTTTCAAAAATTTCAAATAGATCTTGAATCTTTAGAAAATGTCCCTCTTCTCTAATCCAATTATCGACTATTTTTTCTGGTAAGATTATTAAATCCTTTTTATAAACCTTACCATCAATTCTCATTATTCCAAAATCATAATCTTCAATAATCATAATTTATAGCCTATTCTCCTCAACAATTCCTTTCTTTTTTTAACTTCCTCTTCATCTTCAAAACCCAATGGTGAACCACCATCAATAATACCAAGTACACCTCTTCCTAAATCAGTTTCAAGAACGACTATCTCCATTGGATTTGAACTTGCTGCAAAAATATTAACAACTTCCTGAACCATTTTAACTCTATTAAGAATATTTATTGGGTATGAATCCTTTAAAAAAATAACAAACAGATGACCCGCACCAATATTTGAGGCATTTTCTTTTGCAAGTTCGATTAATTCATCATCATTACCAATGAATCTTATTAATCTTGGTCCTGAGGATTCATTGAAGGCAATCCCAAATTTAATTGAAGGCGAATTTGTAACTAATGCTTCATATAAATCCTCAACGGTTTTTATAAAATGAGATTGTCCAATGATAACATTATATTCCTTAGGATTTTTTAATTTTATAACCTTTATCTCCATGTCTTTCCTCCAATTTTATTTTACATTAAAAATTTTTTTATTCTATATAAGTTTCAATTAGATTAACAGGTTTTTCAATTTTTATTTTCTCTATTCTTATTGGTAAATTAAAAATATAATTGATTGCATCTCCTTCAATTATTTCATAATCAATTTTTACATAAATATTACCCTCTTTATTTTGAGAGATTAAACTAACTTCTGTTGAGAATGGTTTATCAATGTCAATCTGAGTTAATTTTTGTTTAAGGTCATAAGATAATAAACCTTTAATTTCTGGATATATTTTAATCTTTCTAAAAAAGATGAAATCATCTGATTCAATTTTTCCAATTAAAAATTCTCTCTCCTCTTTTTTATTTTCTGTTTCAAAATATTTCCATCCTGTACCTAATATGAACTCTGGTTTACTATCTCTTGACATAAAAAAGATAAACAAATAAAATATAAAAACAATGATTATTAATGTTATAATTTTTTTCATAAGTCAATTATATCATTAAGGAGGAAGAGTGAATCTCGAAGTAATAAAGGTTGCATTTATAATTTTTGCTATTAGAGTAGTAGATATAACTATTTCAAGTTATAGAACTATTTTAATGATTAAAGGGCAAAAATTGTTAACCTTTATAACATCTTTTATTGAAACAATATTATATGTTTATGGATTAGATCTTGTGCTTCAAAGATTAGATAATTTTTTAAACCTATTTGTATATGCACTTGGTTTTGCTGTTGGAAATTATATTGGAATGCTCCTTGATGAAAAAGTCGGAATTGGTTATGAAACTTTTGTTGTTATTCCATCCACCTGCAATGGAGAAATTACTAATAAATTGAGAGAAGTAGGTTATATTGTAACTACAGTAAAGGGTGAGGGATATAAAGGAGAAAAGGATATACTTTATGTGACAATTAAAAGAAAAGATTTAAGCAAATTTGAAAAGTTTATAAAGAGTTTCGACCCCTCAGCTTTCTATTTTACTCTTGAAACAAAAAGAGCAAGGAAATTCACATACTTGACAAAACATTAAATTGTGATACTCTTTAGGAGTACTTAAATGGTACTATACAACAAATTTAGGAGGCAACATTAGCATGATCAAAGGAAAAGTAAAATGGTTTGACTCTTCAAAGGGTTATGGGTTTATTACAAGAGATGACGGTGGGGAAGATGTATTTGTACATTACACTGCCATCGAGGGTTCAGGTTTTAAAAGCTTAAAAGAAGGTGATCCTGTAGAGTTTGAAGTGCAAGATGGTAAGAAGGGTCCACAAGCTAAGAATGTAAAGAAACTTTCTTAATATAGAGAAGTTTCTTAAAAAGCCCCTGAAAAATTGGGGCTTTTTTTATTTTATACTATTTATTGTAAAATAATGCTTAGAATTTTTTTTGAAAGGAGAAATTTATGAAAAAAGTGTTCACATTTCTTATAATCTTATCTATTTTTCTTCAAATCAATATATTGTTAGGAGCAACTGAAGTTTATGTTACAAGCACAAGTCCATCTGGTGAGGGATCCTTTGTATGGGCACTTGAAAAAGTTTTGGAAAATGGAGGAGTTATTAAATTTGATATCCCAAAAGAAGATAAAAATTTTAATGGAAAATTCTGGACAATCACACCAAGAAATAATTTGCCAGAGATAGATAAAAAAATATTAATTGATGGGCTATCTCAAACAGAAAAATATGGAGATTTAAATCAAGATGGACCTGAAATAGTTCTCGACGGTTCATATATAACATCTGATTATTTTTTAAAATTTAAATATGATAATTTTGAAATTAATGGCCTTTATTTAAAGAATTTTAAATTTACAGATTATATAAGAATTGAGAGTGTAAAGGGAGTAGTTAGAGATATAAAAATTGAAAATGGAGACACTGGTATCCATCTTTTTAAAGCAAGCAATGTAAAAATAAAAAATGTCTCTCTTAAAAATCTTAATTGTGGAGTATATTTTTATTATTCAAATAACAATATTGTTGAAAATCTCGTAATTGAAAAAACAAATATTGGAGTTAGATTTTATTTTTCTTCAAATGATGAGATAAAAGATTCCTATTTTAAAAATTCTCAAGTGGGGGTAAGAATTTTTTATAACTCTTTAAGAAATAAAGTTCATGATAATATATTTGAAAATAATGAAGATGGTTTATTTTTAAGAGATAGTTTTTATAATAAGAATGATATATATAAAAACAAATATATAAATAATACAAATGGAATTCATCTTTACTATGGAACAAGTTCTTTAATCTATGAGAACGAATTTAACAAAAATGAAAAAGGAATTTTTCTTGAATTTTCATCGTCAAATAATTCAATTTATAATAATTTTTTCAATGAAAACAGTTATTCTATAAAATTTTTTAATGGATGTGAGGGAAATTTAATAGAAGAGAATAATTTTTTAAACAACAAATATACAATATATTTTGAGGAGAAGAGCAATTTAAAGAATAGATTTTCAAAGAATATAATGACTGGAAACGAATTTAATGTTGTTTTGAATGGTGGAAACAATGGAGTTGAAAAGCCAAATGTTCTTTTTTCCAAGATTTTTGGTAAATCTATTTTAATATCATTGAACAGTGATATTGATGGGAAAGTAGAAATTTTTTTAAGTGGTCTAACAAAAACAAATTGTGAAAAATATATTGGAGAAAGAGATGTAAAAAAAGGTTTAAACAATTTCTTTATTCCAACCGAACTTGATTTAGAAAAAAAATATTTTCTTATAAATTTTACTGATAATAATGGAAACACATCTGAATTTTCTGATATTTTAGTTTCTGAAAAAGCACCATTTCTTGATTTAGCATTAAAAAAATCTTCTGGCGGTGAAAGAGGAGGAAAAATTGAATTTATTTCAAATATAAAAAACAATGGAGATGAAGATATAAATGGTGTAAATTTCAGGATTAAAATACCAAATCAATTTAGAGATATTCAAGTTTTGAGTTATCCAAAAAATTCAATTTATAAAATTGAAAATAATGAAATTTTTATTGATAATATTTTTATTCCTAAAAATTCAAATGAAAATATAAAATTTTCTTTTTCAATACCAGAGACCATTGATATTAATTCAACATTTTCATTACAAGGAGAGATAGAATATTTACCTTATGAAGGATTAAAAATTGTTGAAAAAAGTGACGAAGATGGAGTTGATGATGGAATACCTAATAGTTTTATAAAAGATGAAGAAACAAAATTTACTATAACTGGGAAACCAATTATATCGCTTTCAACTTCTGAGAATATAAACACTCAATCTAATTCAATATTTAACCTATCAGTAGAGATTAAAAACAGTGGAAATTATATGGATAATAATCTAATCTTAAAGATTTCTATTCCAGATTTCATTGATTTCATCTCTTCTGACATTGGTCAATATAAAAAAGAAGAAAAAACTTTTTATTTGAATATTGATACATTGAGGGAAAATGAAAAGATAAATTTACTCTTAACCTTGAAAAGTAAAACGACAATTGATGATAAACAAACAAAAATCTCATTGATTTTATCCTCTCAATCAATAGGAGAAATTAAGAAAGAGATAAATGTTTTTATAAAAGGAGAAGGTAGAGAAAATCTTTCTTTAAGAGTTGAATCTATTGATTCAGTTAAAATTTATTCAAATCTTGAAATGAAAATATATATTAAAAATTCAGGCACAAAGGATGCAGAAAATAAAAAGTTGAATATCAAAATTCCTCAAAACTTTAGATTAATTTCAGATTCATCGAAAGAGGAAAATTATTCTATATTATTGGATAGAATTGGAGTTAATGAAGAAAGGAAGGTCGAATTAACATTTAGAGCAATGGATGGTTGTAATACAATTAATAATTTTGAAATATCAATTGATAATCAGGTAGTTAAAAAAGAGGTAAAAATTGAATGTTTAAAGATATATCACCATCCAATAATTGGCGGATATCCTGATGGCACATTTAAACCTGATAATTTTGTGAAGAGGGCAGAGGTTGCAGCAATAGTTTCAAATACTTTTCTTCTTTCAAGAGTATCTGATGTTCAAATTCCAAAAGATATAAAAGATGACTATTGGGGAAAAGAGTTCATACTTAATGTAATTTCAAATGGATTTATGAGTGGTTATCCAGATGGCACATTTAATCCAGAAGGAATTTTAAAGAGATCTGAAGCCTCAGCAATAATATTTAAAATTCTAAATTTAACTCAGGATTATGGAAACTATTTTAAGGATATAGATGATAAATATTGGGCAAAGGGAATAATCGGGGCTGTTTATAAAAAGGGAATTATAAGTGGATATAAAGATGGCACATTTAAAGGTGAGAATGGTATAACAAGAGCAGAATTTCTGACAATGTTACTTAAAGCAATTGGCAGAGGTGGAATCAGTTTCGGAAATTTAAATAGTTTTAATGATTTAAATGAGAATCACTGGGCATATTCATATATTATGGAAGCAACAACCCCCCATATTTTAATAAATCCAGAAAAGGTTTCAGAACTTGAAATAAGAGGAAAAATCTATCCGATATTTTTAGAAAAACAAAATACAATATTTACAATTCCTAAATTAGGAGAAAAAATATCTGTTTCTATACCATTTTTATATGAAGATTTAAGAGAAGTTGATATTGAAGTTACTAAAATTGGAATTAAAACACCTTAAAAATTTAATTTGAAAAGGATCATATAAATAATAATTAAAATAGAAGATGATAATGCTACAGAAATTGTAAGATTTTTATATATTTTTGAAAGCTCACATTTAAAATAGTTAATTGTAACAATCAAACATAGATGAAGCGGTGAAAATAAAATTCCACAAACTGCGCCACTATATGCTATTCCCATTAAAGCATATGAAAGAGTTCCATTTGGATAGAATAGATTTAATATTATTGGATAAGAGATAGCAACACCCATAGATGTTAGACCAGTAACAAAAGCTGAGATGAATGGCATCAAAAATAGAATAAGAAAAAATGGAATGTTTAATGAAAATAGCGTGATTGATATATCATTTGCTATACCAGTGCCAAGTAAATTTCTAAAAAAATAGACACCAATAGGAAGAAAAATATTATCAATTGTTAAAGATTTTTTTAAAAAATTTATTATTTCATTAAAAGATGGTTTTAAGAAAAAAATAGAGAATAAAATAGATATCAATATTGAAAAGACAATGTTAAGGTTGAAAAATAAAACTAATATTAGAATTAAAAGGATTGGAGAAAAATATTTTAAAAATTCAAAAAAATTTCCATCATTTTTGAAATTATTATTTATTTTAACTCCTTTAAATCCAATAATAGAACCAACTAAAATCAAAGTAAGAGGAATGAACATATGTGCAAAAAGAGCACTTCTAATAGTTACATTCAAAAATTTCGCTGCAAGAATTATCCCTGGGTATGTAGGAAATGCTCCTTCAAGAACATGTCTAAACCAGTAATTCATATACGCTTTTCTTTCACTTGGAATACCAATATCTTTTGTTAGCTCATCAACAAGAGGGGCTGAAAAGAGTGCTCCACCAGGCATTGGAAGAAGACCAATAAGTGTAGAAGAGAGAAAAATTGTAATTTTTCTATTTGGAAAAAGACCATCAAGATTCTTTATCATTTTAGATAACACATCTTTTCCCTGAAGTAAATAGGAGAGAAAATATATAAAAATAAGTGTGAGCATTAACTCGATAGTATCTTTTAAAGTTAAACTCTTATAGAATATATTGAGGAGTTTGTTTAAATTAATAGGATAAATTAATCCAAGTAATACTGCTCCAACAATTAAAGAAATTCCAGGACTTACCTTTTTTTGAATTAAAAAAATTATTATTACAAAGACAACTACAATTTTTAATATTGTCATTTATATTGAATCAAATCTTTGCCAAAGTTTTTTTGTAACAATCTCACTCTCTTTTAATATCTTTTCTTCATCTATATTTTTAAAAACTCCATTTTTTAGAATATAATTTCCATTTATTATAACATCAGTAACAAATCTACTTGAAAGACCAAAAATAAGATGTCCAAAAAAGTTTTTTTCATTTAATGGTGTAGGAGGTATATATTCTAAAAGAACAAAATCAGCCTTTGCACCCTCTTTTATTATTCCTGTTTCAACTCCGAAAATTCTTTTAACAATTTCTGGATTATTAACAAAAACAATTCTACTTGATTCTGAAAATCCAACATTTGAATCTTTTTTATTATGTTTATGTGCTATATATAAAACTTGTGTTTCTCTAAAAATATCTTGAGTGAATCCATCTGTACCAAGACCAACAAGTATGCCTCTATTTAACAATTCAAAAACATCGGGAAGTCCAACTGCATTGTTCATATTTGATTCAGGGTTATGTACAACTATTGAATCATTTTCCTTTATTATCTCTTTATCCTTTTCATCAATATGAACGCAATGAATTAAAAGTGTTTTCTCATTCAACATCTTCTCTTTTGACAACCTCTCAATTGGTGAAAGTTCATAAAATTTCAAATTATAATCTCTATCAAATCTATCTTCTGCAATATGTGTATGAAACGAAGTTTTATAATGATTTCCTATCTCTGCACACTCTTTTAATGTATTTTCACCAATTGTGAAAAGTGCATGAAGTCCAAAAGTCGGAGCTATCATCCCATCTTTTCTATCAACATTTTTTTCAATGAACCTTAAATTTTCTTTTATTGATTCTTTTGCCTTATCTTCACCAAATCTATCTGAGACTTCAAAACAGGTTGACATTCTTATTCCAGTTTCAGTTGATGCTCTTTCAATCTCGTCAAGGCTTCCTGATATATAACCAAAACTTGCATGATGATCTATTATTGTTGTAACACCAGATTTTATAGCATCTATTATTCCAGTCAATGCTGAATAATATATAGATTCTTTATCTAAAGAGAGATCAAGTTTCCACCAAAGTTTAGTGAGAATTTGATAAAAATTTCTTGGATTTCCATTTTTCATCTCTATGCCTCTTGAAAGTGCTGAGTAAAGATGATCGTGTGCAATTATAAGTCCTGGAATTAATAATTTACCTTTACCATCAATTATTTCACCATCAAATTTTTTCTCGTCAAAATCATTTTCAACTATTTTTATAATTTCGTCATTATCCCAAATTAATGTTCCATTTTTAATAAAAACAGGATTTTCCCCACCACTATAAATTGAAATATTTTTGATAGCTTTCATATATACCTCCTTTATATAAGTTTATAAAATTTTATCATAATGAAATAATACAAAATTTTGTATAATTTAAAATATGAGTAGTATATTGAATTTTATAGTAAATTTTGTTAATGAAATGGGGTATATTGGGCTTTTTTTTGCAATGGTTTTAAATGGTTCAATAATACCAGTTCCATCTGAAGTATTTATAACTCCTGCAGGTTATCTTGCATCAAAGGGGAGTTTCGATTTTTTTCTTGTTATATTTTTAGGTTCTTTTGGAAGTTTATGTGGTGCATTGATAAATTATTTCTTAGGATATAAAATTGGAAGACCATTTTTAATTAAATATGGAAAATATTTTAGAATAAGTGAAAAATCTATAGAAAAAGGTGAATTATGGTTTAAAAAATATGGGATATATGCAATATTTTTTACAAGATTTGTACCAACTATAAGACAATTTGCTACGATTATTCCGGGAATTTTGAAAATGAAATTAACGATTTTTTCTATATTTTGTTTTATAGGAGATGTTTTTATTGTTTCATTTTTAACTCTTGTTGGATATTTTTTTGGAGAATACATTGATGTTATAAAACCATATTTAGGTGAAATTTATATAGCTTTTTTCTCTTTATTGGCACTTTCAATAGTGATCTATATATTTTACATAATATTTAAAAGAAGAAGAGAAAAACAAAAAATAACTTAAATTGTTTATTATTAATATTAAATTATAATTAATATATGGAAATTCAGGAATTTATTAAGAAGGTAGAAGAGATATATGATAGTCTTCCTGAATGGGTTAAAGAATCACTTGACAATCTTGAAATAACAGTTGAGGAAAGAGATAGTGGGTATCTTCTTGGATTATATAGAGGAGTTCCTTTAACAAAAAGAGGTATAGGTTATAATTTCATTCTTCCAGATAAGATTGTTCTATATAAATATGAGATAGAAAAAGTTGCAAATTTAGAAAATATATCAGTTGAAGAAAAAATTAGAAAAGTTTTGTTACATGAAATTGGTCACTATCTTGGTTATAATGAAGAAAAATTAAGAGAATTAGGAGGTTACTAATGAGTGTTATTCTTTTCATAATAATTTTTCTAATATTTTTCTTAATATTTTTATCAATTAAGAAAAAATCATTTAAATTTTTTATCATTCCATTAATATTTATTCCAATAATCATTTTCATTATTCTTTATTCATTATCTTCTCTATCTGTTGATTACTATTTTTTTTCAAGCTTAAACTATCAAAATGTTTTTTTGATTAGATTTTTCTACAAATTAGCAATATATGTATCTGTTTTTATTATAACCTTCTTAATTTTATACCTCCTTACAAAATTTGATTATATTATAACCCCATTTGAAACACCTGAAAGAAAAAAAGAGAGAAAAATTTTTAAAATAGTTTATTTCATAATTATTTTTATTGCTTCTCTATTTTTTACATTTATTCAGAATTTAGATTATAATAATGTCTTACTTTTTTTAAATAGATACAACACTAATATTAGAACTGAAATTTTTAACAGAGATTTATCTTTCTATCTTTTTTCATTTCCATTTTTAAATGATTTATCAAATTTTCTATTGTCTTTTACGGGATTCCTTCTTATTTTTTCAATAATTTTTTTCTTAATAATTATAAGAATGAAATATACACTATCTATAAAAGTAATTGATGAAGACATAAGAAAGAAGATAATTAGAATTTTTTCTGTTTTTATTCTAACAATTGCATTTAAGACCTATCTCTCAATCTACAATTTGATTTTTACTAAAAGAGGAACAGTTTATGGCATAGGATATACAGATTTACATATTAGGATACCTGTTTATTTTTTGATAGTTTTTCTTTTAGTTGCACTCTCAATTTATCTAATTTTTTTCACAGGAAAAATATATTTTAGAATTAAAAGAGTTTTTTATATACCAATTTCTATAATTTTAATATTAATTTTTATTTTTTATTCCATAGTTCCAAGTCTATATCAAAGCTTTTCTGTAAATCCAAATGAACTTGAGAAAGAAAAAGGTTTTCTCTCATATAATATTAAATATACAAATATGGCTTATGGACTTGATAATTTTAAATTTATTCAGATACCTGAAGTTAAAAATATTGGTGAAGATAGTGTTAACAAAAATATAGAATTGATAAATAGTGTAAGAATTTGGGATACAAAAGCACTTAATGATACATATAAAGAGATACAAGGTATAAGACCCTATTATAGATTTTACGATGTAGATATTGATAGATACATAATAGAGAATGAATTAAGAGAGGTTATGCTTTCAGCAAGAGAACTTGATCAGAACTTATTAACTTCTGATTCTAAAAGTTGGGTTAATTTACATTTAAAATTCACTCATGGATATGGAATTTGTATGAATCCTGTTAACGAAGTAACAAACGAAGGTCTTCCAAATTTATTTATAAAAGACATTCCTCCAAAATATGAAAAATTTGATATAAAAATTGAAAAACCTGAGATATATTTTGGAGAATTAACAAATAACTATATTTTTGTTAATACATTAACTGAAGAGTTTGATTATCCAAAAGGAGATGAAAATGTATTTACAAAATATAAAGAAGAGAGCGGAGTTAAAATTGATTCTTTTATAAAAAGATTCTTTTTCTCAGTTAAATTTAATGATATTAATATTTTTTTATCTAAATATCTAACTAAAGATACGAGCATTTTATATTATAGAAATGTGCTTGAAAGAGTAGAAAAAATTGCACCTTTCCTTCTATTTGGAACTGATCCATATATAGTTATAGATTCAAAAGGTAATTTAATTTGGATAATAGATGCATTCACAATTTCAAATTATTTTCCTTATTCTGAAAGAATCAGTTATGGAGATATTCCATTAAACTATATTAGAAATTCTGTTAAATGTACAATAAATGCATATACAGGTGAAACAAAATTTTATGTGATGAACGAAGATGATCCAGTTATAAATGTATATAAAAAAATATATCCTTCTCTTTTTTTAAATTTTGAAGAGATGCCTGATGATTTGAAATCTCATTTAAGATATCCAGATGATCTTGTTGAAATTCAATCATATATATTAAGAGATTATCATATGAAAGATGTTGATGTATTTTATAATAAGGAAGATAGATGGGAAAAGGCAAAAGAGAAATATATGACACAGACACAGGATATAATTCCATATTTCATTTTTATGAAAATTGAAGATAAGATAGAGTTTGTAAACATTTTACCAATGACACCAACTGGGAAAAGTAATCTTATAGCTCTTTTTGTTGGTAGATGTGATAAGGAAAATTATGGAGAGGTTGTTGTTTATCAATTTTCTAAAGAGACATTGATATATGGACCACTTCAATTTGAGGCAAGAGTAGACCAAGATGCAGAGATTTCTAAAACTTTAAGTTTATGGAATCAGCAGGGTTCACAAGTAATAAGAGGTAATACAATATTTCTACTTCTTGATAGTTCTGTTCTTTATGTCGAACCGATATATCTTCAAGCAACCCAAGGGAAGATTCCTCAATTGAAAAAAGTTGTGTGCGCTTCTCTTGAGAGTGTTAAATGGGGAGACGATGTTCAAAGTGCAATTAATGAGTTAATAAGGGGAAAAGTTGTGATAGAAGAAAAAAATTTGGATGAACTTTTATCTCTTCTTTCTGAATCATTATCAAACTATAAAAAATATAGTGGCGAAGGTAACTATTCTTTAGCTGGAAAAGAGCTTGAAAGGATAGAGGAAATAATAAATGAGATTAAGAAAATCTCTCCTTAATGGTTAACTCAAAATTTTCTTAATCTCTGAAATTTTTTCGTCAGTTTTTTCTTTGCCAATTTTTATTATTTCAGATGGCTCAGAAAAGTCAAATGTGTCTCTTTGTACATCTATTTTTAAGACATAATCTGCATTTGATAAATTAATCTCAAGAAGTTTTTCATTTGTCATTGCAAAAATCCTTTTTAATTTGTTAAAATCATTTTGAAGTTTTTCCTTTTTTTCTCTTTTTATTGGAATATGTATATCAACAGCAAGAATTTTCTGAGCGCCATAATCTCTTGCAACTAAAACTGGAGCATTATCCAAAAAACCTCCATCTACAAGAAGCATTTTATTATAATAAACAGGCTCAAAAACAAATGGATAGGACATTGTTGCTCTCAATGCTTTATATAGTGGACCTTTATCAAAAATAACTTCTTTTCCACTTAATAAATCCGCTGCAACACAAAAAAATTTTATTTTTAGATTTTCAATATTTACATCTTCTGTAAATGATTTTAAAACATTTTCAATTTTGTCCTCTTCCTCATCCTTTTTAGTTAACTTTGAATATGATGTTAAAATTAATAATTCAAAAATATTTTTTATTTTTACATTAAAAGGAATCTTTATTAAATTCATAAAAGAGTTATAGTCAAAGTTTATAACCATCTCTTCGAGTTTTTCTGGTTCATATCCATAAGCATATAAACCTCCAACAATTCCACCCATTGAAGTTCCACATATTAAATCTATTTTTATATTATTTTCTTTTAAAGATTGTAAAAATCCTATGTGAGCAAGACCTCTTGCACCACCTCCTAAAAGTACAACTGCATTGTTAATTTTTCTTTTAAAAAATGACATTCTTTTCATAATTAAAGTATATCAAGATAAAATATGATAAGATAAAAAATAGGAGGAGATATGAAAAAACTTGTTGAAAGTGTCCCTAATATTAGTGAAGGTAGAAATAAAGATGTTATAGATGAAATTGTTAACGAGCTTAAGAAATTCGAAAATATTAAGATACTTGAAGTATCTTCTGATGAGAGTCATAATAGGACAGTTGTTACAATTGTAGGTAATGTAGATGATGTTGTTGAAGGTCTTTTCTATTTTACGAAAAAAGCTGTTGAACTTATTGATTTAAATAAACACAAAGGTGAACACCCAAGAATAGGAGCTGTTGATGTTATACCTCTAATTCCTATAAGTGGAATTACAAAAAATGAGTTAAATAACTATGTTAAAATTCTTGGTGAAAGAATCTGGAATGAACTTAATGTACCTGTCTATTTTTATGCTGATTCTGCAACAAATGAGGAGAGAAAAAAATTACCAAACATAAGAAAAGGAGAATTTGAAGGGTTGGTAGAGAAGATGAAAGATCCTAATTGGCATCCAGATATTGGAAATCCCTTCCCTCATCCTACTGCTGGTGCAACTGTTATAGGAGTAAGGGAATTTTTGATCGCATACAATATTAATCTTGCAACTTCAGATGTTTCAATTGCAGAGAAAATTGCAAAATCAATAAGAGAATCATCAGGTGGTTTAATGTATTTACAGGCAAGAGGTTTTTATCTTGAAGATAAAAATTGTGCGCAGGTTTCGATGAATATTCTGAATTTTAAGAAATTACCTTTATATAGAGTTTATGAAATTGTAAAAATGGAAGCTGAAAAATATGGTACATATATTAAAGAGAGTGAACTTGTCGGTCTTATACCACTTAAGGCAGTTTTAGATTCATTTTCTTTTTATATAAAACTACCTGAACTTAATTTGGATAAGGTTATTGAATATAAGATATGGGGTGAAGAATAGTTAAAACAGCGAGCCCCTACCTCTAACGACTGAAACTCCAGGTATTGCTAATCTTTTTTCAAAATAGACCATTAATCTTGTGAAAACTATCGATATTATAACATAAATAACCGCAATAATTGCAAAAGATTGAATATACATAAATGTTTTACTTCCAATATATTTACCAACACTCGTAAGCTCCATAACAGTTAATATCATTGCTAAGCTCGAATATTGAGTTAGAGCAATTAACTCATTTGTCCACGCAGGAATTGTTATTCTAACAACTTGAGGTAAAAGAATATATAGAATCACTTTCCATCTATTCATACCAATACTTAAGGCAGCATCACTTTGTCCTACTGGTATAGCATTAAATGCTGTTCTGAAATATTCTGCTTGGTAAGCAGCGCTATTTAATCCCATCCCCAAAATTGCTGCAACAAAAGGTGAAAATCTAACTAAACCAGTCGAAGGTAATCCATAATAAATTATAAATAATTGAACAGTCATAGGGGTTCCTCTAATAATTTCTATATATAAAGAGGAAAGAAATTTTAATATCTTATGTCCATATAATTTCAAAATCGCCAAAATAAGACCTAAAAAAAGTCCAAATATTATTGATATTAATGTTATATATATTGTTAATTTTAAACCTGAAAGAATATCAGGACCATATCTATCAAAAATTTTTATATATGATTCAAACATTTTCTTTTTCCTTAGTTATTATTCCAAGAAATTTTTTTATTCTTTCATTTTTTGGATTCAAAATCATCTCTTCAGGAGTTCCTTTATCGATTATCACTCCATTGTCAAGAAACATTATTTCGTTTGCAATATCTTTTGCAAATTCAATTTCATGAGTAACAAGTAACATCGTCATTCCCTTTAACGCAAGATTTTTTATAGCTTTTAAAACTTCACCAATAAGTTCGACATCAAGAGCACTTGTTGGCTCATCGAAAAGTATTATTCTTGGATCCATAGCTATTGCTCTTGCGATTGCTACTCTTTGTTGTTGTCCGCCAGAAAGTTGTGCGGGGTAGAGATTCCATAATTTTTTATCTATTCCAACAAGATTTAAGGAGTTTTCTGCTATCTCCTTCGCCTCATTCAGTTTCATTTTTTTTACCCTAACAAGTCCCATTAAAACATTATTATATGCATCTAAATGCATAAAAAGATTAAAATGTTGAAAAACAAATCCGATTTTTTCTCTCATTTTTGGTAAATCAACATTTGGCGATGTTAATTCAACACCATCAAGGAAAATTTTTCCTGAATTGGGCTTCGTTAAAAAATTAATACAATAAAGTAAAGTACTTTTTCCCCCACCACTTGGCCCAATAATAACTTTTATCTCATTTTCATTTATACTAAAACTAACCCCTTTTAGAACTTCATTTTTTCCATATGATTTTTTTAAATCAACAACTTTTAAAACTTCTTTCATCCTCTCTCTCCAAGACCGGGAATTTTATTTTTTTCATATATTAAATTAAGAAGATAATTTGATCCTCTTACCATAATGAAATAGATAATTGCAATAAAAATATAAATTTCAAAATATCTTCCTATTGCTCTTGATATTAATTCAGCTCTTGTCATAATTTCAGTAATTCCAAGAACAAATGCAATTGATGTGTCCTTTAATAGAGTTATAAATTCATTGCTCCAAGATGGAATCATAATTTTTATAGCTTGAGGTAATAATATGTAGAGAAAAACTTCACTCTTTTTTAATCCAATACTTAAAGCTGCAAGAAGTTGACCTTGTGGAATTGCCTCAAGAGATGATCTAAAAATTTGACTTTGATATGCTGCACTTCTTATGCCAAGACCAACAATCGCAGAAGTCAATGCTCCAAGATTAACACCAAGATAAAGGATCAAAAAAAGAACAGTTAATGGTATTCCTCTTATAATTTCACCCAAAAGTCTAAATATAGAATTTAAAGGGGAGGGTAGATACACCTCCCCAAATGTTAGTAGACTCCCACATATAAAACCTATACCTATGCCAGCAAAGGTTAGAAAAATTGTATTAAATATTCCAGTAAGAATATATTTTATAGCATCGAGGTTCGAAAAGATAGAGAAATCAAAAATTTTCATTAATTAATTTATGAACCAGAGAAATATTTTTCTACTAACTGCTGCCATTCATCTCCTTTTTTAATTTCATCAAGAGCCTTTTTTAAATCATCAAAAAGTTTTTGATTATCTTTATCAACAAAAATACCAGCAGTTTCAGGGGCAAGTTCTGTTGTAACCACATAGTTATACTTTGTTCCATATAAATTAGCAACTGGTGTATCTATAATCATTGCATCAATTGCACCATTCTGTAAATCTAACATACCCAATATTACCGATGTGTACCTTCTTACATCGACATTAGTAGCTTCATTATTCTCTATCCCTTTATCTAAAATTTCTTCTCCTGTTGTTCCTTTTTGTACACCAACCTTTTTTCCTGAAAGATCACCTAAACTCAACGGTTTAAAAGCACTGTCACCTTTTACAATTATTGATTGACCTGTATCCCAATATGGTATTGCAGGAGCAATTTTTGTTCTATCTTCTGTTATTGTTATACAAGCTATTGCAGCATCTATTTTTTTCTTTTCAAGAGATGGAATAATTGAATCAAAATCCATGTTGACAATTTCAACTTCATATCCAGCCTTTTCACCAACTAACCTAATCAAATCCATATCAAAACCAATAAAATCGCCCGTTTTCTCATCAACATACTCAAAAGGTGGATAATCAGCTGATGTTCCAACTTTTAAAGTTTTCGGTGTTTGTTTGCATCCAGTGAAAATAAGAAATGTTACCATAACTAATAGTGTTAAAACTAAAAATTTTTTCATTCTACACCTCCAAATATAATTTTAACATAATAAAAAAGGGATAATGTATAAAAAATTAAATTATTAAAAGAGAGAGGGAGGTTTTTCCTCTTCCTTATCAAAGATGACCTCGATTTT
>ERZ795045.842-NODE-842-length-37231-cov-5.995104_pt1 | contig 37231 bp, 29 predicted proteins | sample MGYA00375129_ERZ795045 | MGnify/ENA primary metagenome ERZ795045 (study PRJEB30174, sample SAMN05720166) | activated sludge metagenome | isolation source: anaerobic digester from wastewater treatment plant | place: Japan | collected 2015-05-15 ...
GACCCTCGCGTTGAACCAGGGGCTCACCCTCGAAGACTTCCTGGAGCCGATCTGCCCGCACCCGACGCTGTCCGAGATCCTGAGGGAGGCGGCCTTGGACGCGGCCGGCTTGTGCATCCACAAGCCCTGATCTCAAAGATACGGGCATAACCCCGCACGCTTGACACCGCTCGAGCAAACCTGTTACAGCTCTGCTCGCAGGAGGCGTCCATGGGAAAGCTTTTGGATTTCGGGAAGGCGGGCGGGCTCGTGCCTGCGATCGCGCAGGATGCCGCCACGGGAGAGGTGCTCATGCTCGCCTACATGAACGAGGAGTCTTTCGAAGAGACCCTGCGCACCGGCAGGGCATGCTACTTCAGCCGCTCGAGGAACAGGCTGTGGCGCAAGGGCGAGGAGTCCGGGAACGTCCAGGAGGTCGTCGAGGTCCTCGTGGACTGCGACCAGGACGCCGTGCTCCTCAGGGTCAACCAGGTGGGGGGCGCCGCCTGTCATACCGGGTACCGCTCGTGCTTCCATCGTGCCGTGAGGGACGGCGCCCTTGCGACCACAGGGGAGCGCGTCTTCAACCCCGAAGAGGTCTACAAGAAATGAGCCTGATTCGACTCGCACTGCCGAAGGGCAGTCTCCAGACCTCCACCATCGAACTCTTCAGGGACGCCGGCTGGAACATCAGCACCTCGTCCAGGAGCTACTTCCCCTCCATCGACGACAAGGATATCGAGTGCGCCTTGGTCAGGGCGCAAGAGGTGTCCAGGTACGTTGAGTCGGGGCTGTTCGACCTCGCGCTCACCGGCAAAGACTGGATCCTCGAAAACGGCTCCGACGTCGTGGAGGTCGCGGACCTCGTCTACTCGAAGGCCACCTACACGCCGGCGAGGTGGGTGCTTGCAGTGGACGAGAAGTCACCCGTTCGGAGCATCGAAGATCTCAGGGGGAAGAAGATCGCAACCGAGCTCGTCAACTTCACGAGGCGCTTCTTCGCCGAGAGGGGGATCGAGGTCGAGGTGGAGTTCTCCTGGGGTGCAACCGAGGCCAAGGTCGTCGAGGGTCTGGCGGACGCCATCGTGGAGGTCACCGAGACCGGTTCGACCATACGGGCGCACAACCTGCGAATCGTGGACACCCTCCTCGTCACGAACACCAAGCTCATCGCGAACAGGCAATCGTGGGCGAACGAGGCGAAAAGGGCCAAGATAGAGCAGATAGCGCTCATGTTGAGGTCCGCCCTCCAGGCCGTGGGGATGGTGGGGCTCAAGATGAACGCGCCCAGGGAGAAGCTCGAGGAAGTGATCGCCATGCTCCCCGCGCTCACATCCCCGACGGTCTCCCCCCTGCACGACCCCGGCTGGTTCTCCCTCGAGGTGATCGTGAACGAGTCTCACTCGCGCTCCCTGATCCCGGAGCTCCTGAAGGCGGGCGCCAGAGGCATCATCGAATATCCCCTCAAGAAAGTCCTCGATGGATGATCGTCCTCAAGTCGCCCAGAGAGATCGCCACGATGCGGGAAGCGAACCGTATCCTGGCGCTCTTGTTCGAACACCTCCAGGGCCTGATCCAGCCCGGCGTGACCACCGCCGAGCTTGACCAGGAGGCCGAACTCTTCATCCGCTCGCACAACGCCGTGCCCGCGTTCAAGGGCTACCGGGGGTACCCTGCGACGCTCTGCACCTCCGTGAACGAAGAGGTCATTCACGGCATCCCGTCGAAGAGGAAGCTCAGGAAGGGGGACATCGTGAGCATAGACGTGGGTGCCGTCTACGAGGGCTTCTACTCGGACTCGGCCAGGACCTTCCCGGTGGGCGAGGTGTCCGATGACGCCCTGAGGCTCATGGAGGCGACCGAGCGCGCGCTCATGGAGGGGATCGAGCGGGCCAGGCCCGGAAACCGCCTCCACGACATCTCGGCCGCCATCCAGGACGTGGTTGAGAGGGCCGGGTTCAGCGTGGTCAGGGAGTTCGTGGGCCACGGCATCGGCAGGTCCCTGCACGAGGACCCCCAGGTCCCCAACTTCGGCAGGAAGGGTTCGGGCCCGCTGCTGCAGGAAGGGATGACCCTCGCGATAGAGCCCATGGTGAACCAGGGCACGTGGAAGGTCGAGATCCTCGACGACGGGTGGACCGCGGTGACGGCCGACGGCTCCCTGTCCGCCCACTTCGAGCACAGCATCGCGATAACCTCGAACGGCCCGGTCATCCTGAGCGTCTTGTAGAGGCGCAAGCCCCCTGCCCCATCACGCCCCGGACAGCTCACCCGCCTGGCCGCACCGCTCCCATACCCTTTCATGCCGGGCATCCAGGAAGAGGCGGCATGCCATGACTCAACCACCAGGACGCGTCGACCCGGAACGAACCTGTCATACCGGGTTTCCAGGAAGGGTCATCCTCCCACGACCTCGACCCGGTCGGATGCCCGCGTTCGACAGGTGCCGCCTAACGGCCCTCAAGGGGCCGAACACGAGAAACCATAGACCTGATACAGCTCAAAGACCACGTGAATGCGGGACCACGACGAGGTGAACCGAGGCACTGCCCCTGGACGCGTCGCTCACCCGATGGGGACCGGGAAGGAAAGGGCCCTGTGGCGGAGAGGAAAAGGCGGGCCCGTGGGGAACCGGCCATCGACGTGCACGGCCGAGACGGGTATCGGGCGTCCCCTGCCTCCCTGCACGGTGCCGCGGGAAGAGACGCAGGTCCGGGCTTCAGGCCGTTTTGAGCGTGTCCACATCGTTGAAGTTGCGCTGGGGTCCGTGATGGAAGAGACGCAGGCCAAGTTTCAGGCCGTTACGAGACCTACCGGGAACGCGCAAGGCCGCGGGGACGGCTCACTGGGCGCCCCTGCCCTTGAGCGCGATCTTGATCGTCTGGAAGATGATCACCAGATCCAGCCACAAGGACCTGTGCTTCATGTAGTAGAGCTCGTACTTGAGCTTCTCCTTGGCGTCATCGAAGGTGTCCCCGTAGGGGTAGTTGATCTGTGCCCAGCCGGTTATCCCGGGCTTCGCATGGAGCCTGAGGGCGTAGAAGGGGATCGCCTTCTCGAGCTGATCCACGAAGAAGCGCCTCTCGGGCCTCGGCCCCACGAAGCTCATGTCGTTCTTGATCACGTTGATGAACTGCGGGAGTTCGTCGATCCTCAGCTTCCTGATGATCCTGCCCACGCGCGTTATCCGGGGGTCATGCTCGCTCGCCCACTTCGGGCCGTCCTTCTCCGCGTCCTTGTACATGGACCTGAACTTTATCACCTTGAAATCCCTGCCGTCCTTCCCCACGCGGTTCTGGAAGTAGAAGACCGGGCCGGGCGAGTCCAGCCGGATGGCAAGGGCGGTCAGCAGCATGACCGGCGCGCACAACACGAGCCCGACAACGGCGAAGACCAGGTCGAAGGCGCGCTTGACGATATCCTGGAGGCGTGAACTCTGGTATCCCTCGGTGAAGATGATCGAACTGGGGCGGATCTCCTCCACGAGGATCCTGCCGGTCACGCGCTCGTAGAAGGTGGGCGCGTCGACGACCTCGCACATGGACAACTTGATCTTGAGCAGGTCCTCAACGGGGAGCGTCCCCCTCCACCCGTCAGGGGCGACGACGAGCATGTCGGGGTCGTGCCGCTCGACGATATCCCTGACCTCTTCGGCGGGCCCGAGCCTCTTGAGGGGCAGGTCCCAGTTGACCTTCCCGACGTACCCCTCGAAGAGGACAGGGTAGCCGGAAGAACGCATCTCCCTGAACAGGAACTTCGCGTTCTCGCCGTCGCCGAACAGGACGACCCTGATGCCTGCGTATCGGGAGCCCCGCACACGAGTGAGCGCGTATCGCACGGCCGAGGTCCCCACGATGGTGATCCCGATGGCCATGAAGAGCACGTCCCTCTCGATCCCGACAGAGGGTATGACGAAGAACAAAAACGCGAGGATGATGAGGCAGAGGCCCTCGGCCAGCAGGATCGAAGACGCCAGTTCGGAGATCCTCTTGAAGAACCTCCAGTCGTAGAGGTCCTGGAAGTAGAAGATCAACACGGTCACGGCCGAGTAGACGCCGGCCTTGAGCCCCAGCAGCTCGTCGGGCAGGCACACCTCGGGCAGGAGGAACTGGAGGTACTTCGCGAGGTGGACCGCCCCCCATGAGACCACCACGTCGGACACCAGCAGGATGATCTCCGGAAGAACCCTCTTTATCTTCATGCACCCTTCTCTCGCCTCGTCCCCATCCGTGCACGAACCTATGACCGGGACGGGCGCCTCGGCTCGAAAGCGGTCACCACGCAGGTCCCGACCCCGTCCACCATCCGTCTCGACCGGCACGAACCGGGGAGACGCCCGGCCGGGCTCCTTGTGTACGCCGCCCGTCGAACAAGCTGACCATGAGCATATACCGTATCAATACCACACAGATACCGTGATCGGAAGGTCATGATCACAGAGGGTCTCTTGCGTGGTGGCCCCGGCGGGTTCCCGGCCTCGAAAGGCCGGCCGCGGAGGCCGGTGAGCCTTTCATGGGAAAGGGCCCGACCCAGCTCGGATCACTGACCCAAGCGGATGGGCCCCCTGAAAGGCATCGTTCCGTCAAGACCCTCAGCGGTGACATCGATCGTCCATCACGAAAGCCCCTTCCAGAGAGACACCCTCACGGGGCGTGCCCACGTTACGAGAGAAAACCCCGTCTCTTTGCCGGTGGGCATCGCGGACACACCGAGACCATGCAAGATACGGTCGTGCATCGCCGCCGCCGAGTCTTACGGATCGATACCCCTTACCGGGGAGCCGCCCTGCGGCGGCACACGAGGATACGCCGTGAGAAGCCGTGGCCGCCTCCCAGGTCTCCTCAGGCGATCGCCCGACGAGGCGGTGTCCGGGGAGGGAGGCCGACACCGTGATCTCGTATGCACGAGGGGAAGAGTCGGACTGGGGTACAGGACTCAGCCGGAGAGGTGAACGTGTGTGATAGGCTCTCTCCGTGCGCTGACCGTGTCAGGCCCGAGAACCCTTACTCGTCCCTCCCCCCGAGGAAACCGGCCCTGATGAGGAAATACAGAAGCTGCACGATTGCGGCGGCCGCGGCGGCGACATAGGTGAGCGCCGCTCCATTGAGCACCTTCCTCGCACCCTCCATCTCGGCCGCGGAGAGGATCCCCGATGCAGGCAGGGCCTCGAGCGCTCGGGACGAGGCGTTGAACTCCACGGGCAGGGTCACGACCTGGAACAGAACGGCCAGGCTGAAGAACACGATACCCGCCGCTATCAGCGACTTGGCCATCAACAAAAACCCTATGATGATGAGCGGCCACGCGAGGTTCGACCCGAGGGTGGAGATGGGGACGAGGGCGCTCCTGAGTCTGAGCGCGGCATACCCACGGGCGTGCTGGATCGCGTGACCGGCCTCGTGGGCCGCCACCCCGACGCTCGCCAGGGAGTCTCCCGAGTAGACCTGTTCTGAGAGCCTGAGGACCCTGGATCGCGGGTCGTAGTGGTCCGACAGGAAGCCGTGCGCCCGTTCTATGGCGACCCCGCGTACACCGGCGGCATCCAGGATGATCCTCGCCGCCTGTGCGCCTGTTACGCCACGCGAGGTGGGCACCCGGGAAAAACGGGTGAACGAAGACTTCACCTTGACCTGTGCGTACAGGCTCAAGGCGAGTGTGGGTATGATCATGACGATGTAGAGGGGATCGAGAAACATCGGGTCTTCTCCTCGAACGCTTTTTAAGTTCCTTTAGTATCGAGACCCCGGATTGTCAACGGATACCGGTCGTCTCACCCCCCGGCCCGAGGCGCGGCCGCCGGGCCTCCCGGCACTGATGCCCGCTGCTCTTCACGCCCCGCAGGACGCGGATGCGCGGCTTCATACCCCATTGGAACTTTTATCGAGGCCTTGCCTGTGGTATCGTTTCGGGCATCTTGAAGGGGGAGGCCTTATGAAGAGACACCTGCTGGCAATACTCGTCGTGGTCGTTGCGACGATGGTCGTGCCTGGATGCAGCAAGAGCCCCGAAGAGAAGAGAAACGCATACCTCGAAAGCGCAAGGTCCTACGAGAACGAAGGGAAACTGGCGGAAGCGGCCATCCAGTACCAGAACGCCCTCCAGATAGCCCCAGACGACGCCGCCACCCTCGTGAGCCTGGGAGAGGTGCAGCTCAAGCTCAACCGTCCCCAGGAGGCATACGCGTCGTTTGCGAAGGCTGCTAAGACCGATCCCAAGAACGTCAAGTCCAGGGAATACATGGCGTCGATGCTCCTGTTGTCCAAGAGGTACGATCTGGCTCAGAAGGAGGCCGAGGCCATCATCGCCATAGACCCCAAGCACACGCTCGCACGAGAGATAAGGGCACAGGCGTTGTTCATGAGCGGCAACCGGGACGAGGGCGTCCGGACGATGGAAGAGCTCTTGAAGACCGAGAAACCGACCGAGGAGATGTACCTCAACACCATCCAGATGTACATGGCGGTCGGGAGGACGGACGACGCGCTCACGCTCGTGGACAGGGGGGCGGCGCTGTTCCCCTCCTCCACGAAGCTCAGGTTCATGGCGAGCGACATCCACTCGATGAGGAAGGACGCGGCCAAGGCCAGAAGATGGGCCGAGGAGGCCTACCGGGTATCCAACGGGAGCGTTTCGGCGGGGGTGGCGCTCGCCATGTTCTATGCGAGAAACAACATGGACGAGCTCTACAAGAACCAGCTCAAGGAGCTCATGGCGAGGCACCCCAAGAACCCCGAGCCGTACCTGCTCGAGGCCACCGTGTACCACACGAAGGGCGACCTGGACGGCGCCCTCGCCTCGGCCCGCAAGGCACGGTCCATCGAGGACACCGCCCAGGTGAGGGTCCTCATCTCCCAGCTGCTCCTCGAGAAGAAGCAACCCGGCGAGGCGAAGGCGATCCTCAAGGAGTCGATCCAGAAGGACGGCCAGGACTTCATGGCCAGGATCATGCTCGCCCAGATCCTCCTGGATGAAAAGAACCCGACGGAGGCACTCGAGGTCCTCGATGAGCCGATCAAGAAGATCCCGACGAGCCCGGACCTCGCAGCGACGGCATCGCAGGCCTACCTGCTCAAAGGAGACGTCCAGAAGGCGCGCCAGCTCGTCGAGAAAGCCCTGGCAGCGTCACCACAGAACGTGGCCCTCACGAGGATGATGGCGAAGATCCTCTACGTGCAGGGGGATTCCAAGGCCGCGCTCGACCAGACCCGCACCCTCGTGGGAAAGCAGGTGAAGACACCCGACATCCTCTACATAGGCGCCTTGTCGGCCCTGCGCGAGGGCCGTCTCGATGAGGCGAAGTCCTACGTGGACGAGCTGGACAAGCATGCACCGGAGACCTGGCCGACCTTGCACGCGCATATCCTCTGGCACCTCCAGAGGAAGGAGGCGAAGGCGGCCTTCCCCTATGCCGAGCGGGCCGTGGAGAAGGAACCGGGCAACGAAGAGGCGCTCGCCCTGTACGCATCCCTGGCCCCGAAGACCATAGGCCTTGCAAAGACCGTGGAAAAGGTACGATCCCTCTGCTCGAAAAAAGAGACGTCGACATGCCACATGGTGCTCGCCCTCCTGGTGGAGCAGGCGGGCAACAAGGACGAGGCCCTTGCCGAGATCAAGAAGGCGATCGCGCTCGACCCCGGCCGCACCTCCTCCTACCATGCGCTCGCACAGTACTATACCCGCAACAACATGACCCGGAAGGCCATCGACGAGTACGAGGCCATCCTCAACAAGAACCCCAACGACCTCGCGGCTGCGTCCATGATCGCCCTGCTCCAGCAGGACGCAGGCGATCTGGAGGCTGCGAAAAAGGCGTACAGGTACGTGCTCGATCGCGACCCGAAGCATGGGTTCGCCGCCAACAACCTGGCGTGGATCCTGGCCCAGAAGGGCTCGAAAAAGGATCTCGACGAGGCGCTGAGGCTCGCCCAGATCGCGAAGGACAGGTACCCGGACGACCCGAGGGTGGCCGACACCCTCGGGTTCGTGTACCTCGGCAAGGGCATGGCCGAGGCGGCCCTCGGTCAGTTCCAGATGGCGCTGGACAAGATGCCGGAGGAGCCCACGCTCCTGTACCACAAGGCCCAGGCCCTTGCCGGGATGGGCCGGACGGCCGATGCCGTGAGCTCGCTCAAGAAGGCCCTGTCGAGCGCGAAGCCCTTCCCGGAGAAGAGAGAGGCGCAGGAACTCCTGGCAAGACTCTCTCAAAAGGCAGGGACCAAGTGAACCCATCGAGCGGCCGGGGAGAACCCTGAGCTGCACAGGGGCCGGCGCACTGCATCATCCTGATTGCACCTGCTGGCCGAGGATGGCCATCGCCGCGACAGCCGCCGTGACGGAGCGGAGCGTGGTGTCACCCATGCCCGCAGCCCTGAACCCCGCCCGCTTGAGCGTCTCCATCTCGTCGTCGGTCAGCCCTCCCTCGGGCCCGATCACGATACCCCCCTCACGGCCGAGGGCGGGGGCGAGAGGGTCATGGGCGCCCCCCACCGCCACGAACCTCCATTCCCAGTCCCTCGACACCTGTTCGGCAAAGTCTTTCAGCCCTTGCGGGTCGTGCAGGACCGGCACGCTCCTCCTGCCACACTGCTTCACCGCCTCGAGCGCGATTAAACGCCACCGCTCTTTCCTGGCATGGGTCACGGACCTGACCTGGGACCTCTTGGAAACCAGGGGATGGACGTGCGAGACACCGAGCTCCACGACCGAGCGGAGCGCCCACTCCCACTCCCTGAGGTCGAACAGGCACAAGGCGAGGTGGATCACCTTGTGGGTTCGGTCGTGGAGGGTGACCTCTTCGATGAGCTCGAGGGTCGCCTCTGTGGGGCCGAGGCCTGTTATCCTCGCCAGGTACCCCTGTTCACCGACCCTCACGTCGAGCTCGTCGCCCACCCTCTTCCGGAGGGCCTTCCTCAGGTGGGCGACCGAGGGGGTGTCGTCGATGACGGCGCCGGGAAACCTGGTTATCCTGCAGAAGAACCTCGGCATGGACAATCAACCGTGCATCATCCGGTGCTATCCCATTAGAGGGAGCGGATGGTGAGGGACACATCCGGGACCTTGCCTGAACACTGCTGCATGAAGTAGATGCTGTGCCCCTGGAAGGTCTTCTCGAATCCCTCCTCGCTCTGCGAGACGCACTCGATGGGCACCACGCAGCACACCCAGTAATCGGGCGAGGAAACCACGACCTCCAAGCCCTTCACGGTGTCCCTCAGGGTCACCAGGCGGGACCTGTACACGCCCCTGTCGTCCTCCATCTCGCGGCCGTCCACCATGGGTCTCTCGCCGCTCAGGGTGAAGATGTTCCACTCGATGGCCAGCCACGAATCGTGGTCTTGCGGGTACACCTCGTGCGAGAGCGTGACGCAGCCGGCAGGGTCGTACCCGTAGGTCTTCCTGATCGAGAAGCCATCCCCTTCCATGCCGAAGGACACGACCAGGGACCCGTCTTTCTCGTCGATCCCGATGAGCTCGAAGGGGGCCTGGGCGCTCAAGGAGTTCTCTATCCGGTTCTCGTTGAGGATCTTCTCCACCGATGCGGGGGTCTTGAGGTAGTGGGTCACGAAGCAGTCTTTCCGGTAGGTATCGTAGACGAGGAGCTTGCGGATCTCGTCGCTCGCGGCCCTTCGCATGTCATGGATCGACAGGGGCTGCCCGGGGTCCACACGGGGAGCCTCGGGCATCTCCAGGACTTCCTTGTGGTAGATCTCGGGGGTGCGCATGAGCACGTTCGAGATGTTGTACGCCCTCGGCTTGTACTCCAGGGCGAACACGGAGGCGTTCGACCCCGGGGATATGAAACAGTTGAGGTTCCTTCCCCATACGAGGACCTCTTCCCTCCCATCCATGTCGTGGTCCGAGCGTTCCACCGACCACCGTGAAGAGGAGAATCTCTTCTCGTCGACGAGGGACTCCGCCGCAAGGAGGTTCTCGTACACCGCGTGCCTCAAGGCGCCCACGTAGATGCCGCCGAAGAGCCCGTGCCAGTAGGCGCAGTTGCACTGGCCCATGAAGAGCCTCCTTTTCGCCTCGGTTGGACCCACGTGGTGGTCTACGAGTTCGCTCACCCTGAGCATCTTCTTGTGCATGAGGTTGGAGGCCCGGTACTTGGACAGGAAGTTGTCCCACATCCCACCCCTAAGAAAGGCCCGTTTGCGTTCCCAGTCGTGCTGGGCCTTGGCCTGCTTCACGAGTTCCTCGTAGTACCTTCCCTGGGGTGCGAGGAGGCTCCACTCCATCATCTCCTGGTAGGTCGCCGTGGGCAGGTAGACGAGCCCCCTCGGCCTCGTCCTGGCGATCGCCTCCGACAGGGGGACGAGCTCTATCTTGTCTTTCACCCCGAGCATCGCGTCGAAGAACCTCCTGAGCCAGCCCTGCTCCATCACCCACATGCGGGTTCCGGGCCACATGCCGAACTTCTCGCCGTCGTCTCCGTAGGTGAGGACTTCCACTCCCCGCGAGCGGAGCCTGAGGAGATACTCGATCGTCTCGTGGGGCTCCTTGAACGGGATCAGGTACCGAAGGCGCATGTCGATGGGGAACACCTTGAGGGCATACCCCTCGCGCTCGGTCATGAAGTAGCCGTGTACATCCTCGGGGCACAGGCCTGCAGAGAGGAAGTGGCTGTCGTCGAGCAGCGTGTACTCCACGAGCGATCCCGCCCTGATCTTCTTCGGCAGGCTCGGGTCCCATATGCGCTCCGTGCACCACATGCCCGTGGGTCTCACGCCGAACCGGTCCACAAGGTAGCGCGAGGTGTACTCGATCTGCGAGACTGCGTCGCGTTCAGGGATCACCGAGAGGATGGGCTCGTAGAACCCCCCACCCATGAGTTCCACCTGAGACCTCGCCACGAGTTCCGAGAGGATCTCGAAGAACTCGGGGGAACTCTTCTCGAACCACTCGAAGAGCGGGCCGGTGTAGTGGAGGGTCATCCTGATGTCGGGGTATTCCCTGAGAATTCTCAAGAAGGGGATATAGCAGTCGTTCGTTCCCTGTTCGAAGACCGAGTCGTAGTTTCCCACGGGCTGGTGCGAGTGCACGCAGAAGGCCAGGAGAATCTTTGGTCGCATACGGGATCACCTCCACCCGGATCTCTATCTATCGGACACAGGCGGCTTCTCCTCGGCATGGGGCCTGTTCATGCAGCACGTGAAAGATCACAGGCGGAGCCTTTCCCTGGGTCTTGCCCCATCCCTCGACGTTTTTTCGATCCATGCCGTCCGGTAAGGACATGGCCCCTGTGCACTCTCCTTATACGGAAACGGGCACCGGAGGGGAAGAGGAACTTGGCAGGGTTTTGCCGCCGTGGAAGCAAACCATACGGTCGAACACCCCCTTGGGTGAGGAAATCGGCCGGGTGCAGCCTTCTCGAGGGGGGTGACCGTGGGGCTCCATGGACATGCAAGAGAGAAAGGGGGAGCAGGCAGGCTTATCGGGCGGAAGGACACGGGGCGACAGTCTCAGGCCCTGCCTGGCAACACGCTCTCCCGCTTGCGGTCTTTCCCTCCCCATAAGGGAAGACCTGGCGATGCTGTTGAGGATGGTCGCCGACGAATCGTTCTTCCCATCCCCCTTTGGGAGGATCCAATCGGCGCACCCACGCACCATGCCTTCGTGAGGTCTTCCCATACCCGTAAGGAATGATCTGCCGGATCGTCGTGATGACACGGCGTACGACGGCGGCCTTCCCATCCCCGGAAGGGAGGATCACGCCGAGCGTCATGCCGGATCCACGGTCCTGGCAGAACCGAGATCACGGTGTTCATTGGGTCTCAGAGTCGTCGCTGCACGGGCTGTTCAGGCCTTTACCCCAAGCACGAGACGACCCGCCTGCTTCACCCCAGACAACGCCATGCTCGATACACACACCGTGACATCAAGACCACGAGTCTTGCCCGGGTCTCCCTCCCTGGAGGAGAGGGCCATTGGGCAAACAAATCTCCAATAGTGGTAGTATATTTTCATATTATAGCATTTAAGAGATGTGCCTTTGGTAATGCTCTGATTATCCGTCGTGTTTCCCTCTCCTCAAGGAAAATGGCTTGGCATTGTCTTTGCTTTTTCCTCCATGTGGATTATTATACGAGTAACGGTGTTTTCACGATAGATGACAGGGGAAGGCTCTCGGTCGAGAGGAAAGAGAGGTGAGGATGAAAAAATATCTGGCTATCATAACGGCGATCCTCTTTGCGGCCCCATTCACGGCATACGCTCTTCCTCTCAGCGGGACGGACGTCGGCACGACGAGAGGGTGGACAAGCAACCAAAGCTCCGCCTTCTGGTTCTCCTGGGGCTTTTCCTCGGGTGGGCCGTACATGCCCTTCCCGGCCGGGCCGAGCGAGGGGGACAACCACTGGAGACCTGAATACCCCTACCATCAACCTCACCACGACAGCGGCCCAACCCCGGGAACATACCCTCCGGTCGGCGGAGATACCGGGTATGATGGGGGGAACCCGGTCCAGGGAGAGGAGCCTGCACCGGCCCCGGTCCCTGAGCCCGCGTCCATGCTTCTTCTGGGGTCAGGGCTCATCGGCTTGGCGTCTGCAAGGAGGCTCTTCAGGTAGGCTTGACAAGCCCCGGGCGGGATGCCGTCCGACCCGGGGAAAGGCCTTGCACCCTGTTGCTGCAAGATCCGGCCTGCGCATGAACCTGGTCGGATTTGAGCGGCATATCAAGTCTGCGCCCTCGTGACGCGCCCTTTCCCGAGGACCAGCCAGGGCCTCTTTCTTGTGGTTTTGCCGTCTAAGGGCATCCCTGCTCACGAATCCATCCTCGCGAAAACGACGCCGAGCTTGTCCGCCCCCACCGTGGCGCAGCGTCGCAGAACGCCTCGCCGAGCCCCCGCAGAGGACTCATCGTGCCGCCTTCGCGCATCCCGGCCATGACGGGAGCGCAAGCACCGAGGGTGTCGAGGTTGAGCCCCGCGCCGGAGCCCAAGGTGAACCTCTGAAGCCGTACTCTGTGCGTAAAAAGCACCGAGGGTGTCGAGGGTGAACCCAGCTGGCAGGGGAGATCCTCGAGGGCTTCACCGCTGAGGCCGCTGCGAGGCACCGTGGAGGTTGTCGGGGTGGCCAGGCGACCCGAAGGGCGCCTGCGCCTTGGCTTCGATCGATGGGCCTACCGCGGGAACGCTCGAGAGCCGGTCTCCCGCCCTTCACGAGGATGATCCCGGCGCTCGAGAGATACACGGCGCGACATACGGCGAAAGAGACAGGCCAAGCCCTGCCGCTACCGGGAGGAGAGGTCTCGGATCCATGCACGCGCTTGTCATCGGCCTCAGGATGGGCGCAGCTCGAGCAGGGGTGGTGACGACCGGGTGGTTCGTTGCAGACGGGTGTTTTGAACGGGGGTGCTCAACCGTGTTCGAGGCCTACGATACCTTTATTGGGGGGGTGGTAGCGGAGGAGGGATTTGAACCCCCGACACTGCGGATATGAGCCGCATGCTCTGACCACCTGAGCTACTCCGCCACGGTCATGTCTTCTACCCAAGAGGCACCCCTTTGTCAACGTTTTTGGGTGACTCGATCCCTTGCCCTAAGGCACCATGCAGGCGTCGTCGACGAGGTCCCTGGCCGCCGGGAGACCGCCCATGGAACATGCCCTCCACACGGCGTTCAGGAGCGCCTCACGGGCAGCATCCTGGGCGAGCACGCCCAGATGCAGCGGGTGGGCCTTCTTGTCTCCCACGGACAGGCAGAACACCATGTCCCCGTCCAGGGGGGTGTTGTACGGCACGATGTGGCGAGCGAGCCCCTGGCCTGCCATGCGTGCCACCTGCATGGCGGACACCTTGTCGAGCAGGGCGTCGGTCACCACCACGCACAGCGTGGTGTTGCCGGGCGCCCCGAAGCGTTGCCTGACCTCCCCCTTTCGAATGGCACCGGCCATGTCCAGGAACGTCCCGCCGTCCCGCGCACCGGCCACTATCCTGCCCGTCCTGTCGAGGACGTCGCCGAAGGGGTTCGCGACGACGAGCGCGGCCACGCAGACCCCGTCCGCTCCATGCACCAGGCTCGAACCCAGCCCGCTCTTGGTGGCGTTGAGAACGCCGCGCAGCTTGCCGCACGTGGCCCCGGTCCCTGCGCCGACGCACCCCTGCTCCACCGGGTCGGACGTTGCGGCCAGGCACGCCTCGTAGGCCATCCTGGGCGTGGGACGGGCCTTGGGGTCCATGAAGGAGAGGTCGTAGATCACCGCGGTGGGGACCACCGGCACACGGGCCACCACGAGGTCGAGCCCCACGCCACGCTCTTCGAGGTAGCGCGCCACGCCGCACGCCGCATCCAGGCCGAAGGCCGAGCCACCCGCGAGACACAGCGCGTGCACCGCAACCCCGGGGTGCATCATCTCGAGGGAGTCCACCTGGCGGGTCGAGGTCGCAAGACCGGTCATGTCCAAGGCGCCAAGCGCAGGCCTGTCGAAGAGGATGACGCTCACGCCGGTGCCGCCCGCACCGTCGGTCGCGTGACCCACCCTCACGCCGTCAATCCCCGTTATGGTCAGGTTCCTTGGGCTTGACATGTCTCACGGTCCCGTCGAACTCGCTCACGAGATCCTTCACCGCGCTCGACCGCAAAGCGGCGGCCCTCAACTCAGACGGCCTGGGTCCCGTCGATCCGCCGTTCTCCTCGAGCTCCACCGCGAAGGCCACGCCCCTCCCGAAGAAGGCCTCGGCCCTCTTCTCGATGTCCGCCAGGGCCTTCCTCGCCTGTTCGAGGGAGAACGCGCCCTTGCACACGAGTCGGAACGAGTCGGGTCCTGACTCCTGGACCCTGGCGTTCGTGACCACGGCGTACAGGGGCAGGTCGTGCTCCTTCAAGAACGCCACGAACCCCTCCCAGGACACCGGCAGGCTCGACGGCGGGTTCTTGTACACCTCCACCCGGCCCTGGGTCCTCTCGCGCGTGGTCGGAAGCGCAACCTGCCGGGAGGAGACCGCACGGACGAGTTCCTGTATATCCACGAGCCTGGGCGCCGCCACGATGCGCATGAGCACGGTCTCCAGGGAGATGCGGGCGAAACTCGTGTACCTCAGGTCCTCTTCCGCCCGTATGAGGACGCTCAAGTACCTGTGGATCTCCTCGAGGGGGACCTGCGTCGCGATCTCTCTCAGGAACAAGGCGTCCTCCTGCGGCAGCCCCCTGCAGGCGAACCCCGCCTTGATGACCATCATGTTCCTCACGTATTCCACGAGGGACCGGTAGAGTTGCGCAAGGTCCTGCCCCCCCTCGTGCACCCTCTCCACCACGTCGAGCACCACGGGGGCGTCCTTCTTGACGAGCGCGGCCACGAGGTCGCGCATGGTCGCCCTACCCACGAGCCCGAACGCCTTCGAGACCGCGTCTGAGTCTATGAGGCCCGTGGAAGCCGACCAGACGTGCTCGAGCATGCCCTGGGCGTCCCTCATGCTGCCGTCCGCCTGCAGCGCTATGGTCACGAGAGCGCCCTCGTCCACGGGGATGCCCTCCCTTTGCGCAACCTCGCGCAGCCTGCCCACGATCCCCTCGACCGGGATCCTCCTGAAATCGTAGCGCTGGCAGCGGGACAGCACCGTCAGCGGCACCTTGGCCGGCTCCGTCGTCGCGAGGATGAAGACCACGTGCGGGGGGGGCTCCTCGAGGGTCTTCAGCAGGGCGTTGAAGGCGCTGCGCGACAGCATATGCACCTCGTCGATGATGAACGTCTTGTACCGGGCGACTGCGGGCGCGTACCTCGCGTTCTCGATGAGGTCCCGTATCTTGTCCACCTGGGTGTGCGTCGCGGCGTCGATCTCGAACACGTCTACGGCCCTCGATGCCGTGATGTCCTGGCACAACGTGCACTCGTTGCACGGGGTGCTCGACATCCCGCGTTCGCAGTTGATGGCGCGCGCGAGGATGCGGGCGACCGACGTCTTCCCGACACCCCTCGGGCCGGAAAAGATGAAGGCGTGGTGCAGCCTTTGGAGCTCGATGGCGTTGCCTATGACCTTGGTCACGTGTTCCTGGCCGACGACGTCTTCGAATCTCTGAGGTCTGAATTTCCTGGCTATGACATGATACATCCGTGCATCACCGTTCGAGAGGGATCGATCATCACCGTATCACGAGCGACCCGCCTGTTCAACGCCCTTCGGTGTGATCGCGTGAAGAGGAGGCGAGCAACGGGGCCTTGCGCCGTCACGCGGTCTTTCCGGCAGGGGTGAACGCCGCGTGGGTGCCCTGCCCTCGAGGTTCGGCATAAAACCGCCCTTGTCTCCAGGGGTTACCGGTTGGCCGCGTCGCGAGAGGCACGCAAGAGCGAGCTTCACGGTGGGGCAGGCCCTCCTCCAGCACGCCGTGGGGATAAGCGGCCTCCCCGCATGGGGGAAGGCCTTGCAGAGGGTGCCCCGAGGGCAGCAATGAACCGAGACCGCCGGCACCCCTCTCAGGCCGACCGTGCCTCAACCGGGGCGAAACAGGCACGCCTTGGCGATGCCCCATCCGTTCCGCGAGGCGGCACCGCTCGTGAACCGGAGATCCACGCCCGGCAGGGACGACACGGCCCTGCAAGAGGCCAGGCCTGGCCATACACATGCGTCGTGTCGCGTACCGCTGCTCCCTCCCGGGCCTGACGGGGTTGGCGCCGTCGCATTGCATGGAGACCTGGCCGCTTGCAGGGCCATGTGTGGCGGAGAGAGAGGGATTCGAACCCTCGGTACCGTTTTTAGCGGCACACACGATTTCCAATCGTGCCCCTTCGGCCTCTCGGGCATCTCTCCGTCTCTATCTCGTGCTCCTATTCGTCAAGGTGGCGGAGAGGGAGGGATTCGAACCCCCGGTCCCTGAAAAGGGACAGCCGATTTCGAGTCGGCCCCGTTATGACCACTTCGGTACCTCTCCCTGTTTCCTTCTCTGTCTGAAAAAGGCCTTCATGAGCTCGGAAGCCTCGCCGGCGAGCACGCCGGACACCACCACAGGCCTGTGGTTGAGCCGCAGCTCGAAGGCTCGCACCATCGACTCCACGGCCCCGTACCTCGGGTCCGCCGCGGCGTAGACGAGCCTCTCCACCCTCGCCTGTACGATGGCGCCCACGCACATGATGCACGGCTCGACGGTCACGTACAGGACAGATCCTGCGAGCCTGTGGTTGCCCACCTGCCTGGCGGCCTCCCTCAGGGCCACGATCTCGGCATGCGCCGTCGGGTCGGCATCCATGATGGTGCGGTTATGCGCCCTGATCACGAGCCCTCCTGCCAGGAGCACGGCGCCCACCGGCACCTCCTGGGCCTCGGCCGCCTTGAGGGCCTCTTCCAACGCCATGTTCATGAAAGAGCGGTCGTCAGGTTCTTGCATGTATCACCCTGCCCATGTTTTCGTCAAGTGAGGGAAGACATCAGGTCATCACTGCACCTTGCACCCAGTCGCCCCACGGTCGTCCCGTCCAGGGCGATCGTCCGCAGCATCACCTGGGGCCGCCTCTCCCGGCAGGCGAAGACGGGCACGAGACAAGGGCCCCGGGCATGTTCCGCCACGGCAGCCTGCACAAAGACGCGTGCCGGACCCGGCATTTCTTTGTCCTCCCGGCCGCCTTCCCTCCAGGTGAACGCCTCCCTTGCCCGATCACTCCCTCCTTGACCTCACCTCTTCCTTGATGCGCTGGATGTGTCCCCTCCCGAGGCCCTTGACCTCGCAGCCGAGCTCGAAATAGCGCCATATCCTGGCGTCGTCGAGGATGCCGAAACAGTCGACGACGGCCGCAGGCGAACCGATCATGCCGACGACCTCGTCGGGGTCCAGCTCGAGGTAGTGCCTGTGCCTGACCGCGAGCACGACCGCCTCCGCCCCCTGAAGCGTCTCGGCGAGGTCCTTTCCCACGTGCAGATCCCTGAGCATGTCCTGGTTCCTGAAAAAACGCGCCAGGCCGGCGCCCACGGCAGGGTAGGCGTCCTGGGCCTCGAGCTCCCACCAGTGGTCGACGTACGGGTCATGGACCCTGATGTCCGCGCCCATCTCCACGAGCTTGCGCACGATGACCTCCGAGCCGCTGTAGCGCGTGTCGCCCACGTCTTCCCGGTAGGAGGCGCCGAGCACGCACACGGTGGAGGCGGCGACGATCTTCCCCATGTTCCTCAGGGCGTCCCTCACCAGTTGAACGGCCCTGAGCGCGCGCGTATCGTTTATGTCGATCGCCAGCGGGGTCATGCGGAAGATCTCGTCGGTGAACCCCATGAGGTGGCGGTACGCCCACACGCCGAGGCCGCCGTCCTTGGGCAGGCAATACCCGCCGATGCCCGGACCGGGAAAGAGCATGTTGGAATGCGTCGGCCTGACCTTGATAGCCTGTATCACCTTGACGAGGTCCACCCCGTTCTTCTCGCAGAACGTGCTCCACTCGTCCATGAAGGCGAGGATGGTCGCCCGGTAGCTGTTCTCGACGATCTTGGCCGTCTCGCTCTCTATCGGGCGGTCCAGGACGGTCAGGGGGTATTCCTCCACGTTCAGGACATCCGAGAGGAAGCCTATCACCCTTGCCTTGCTCTCCTCGTTGATCCCGCTGCAGACCCGCCAGAAGTCCCTGATGGATCTCACGTAGTCCTTTCCCGGCATGACCCTCTCGTAGCTGTGCGCCAGGAGGGGTTCGCCCTCGATGCCCCTCTTCCTGAACGCCCTCTTCAAGATGGGGTACGCGATGTACTCGGTCGTGCCGGGCGGCACCGTGGTCTCGATGAGAACCAGGCACCTGGGGTCGATCCTTTCCGCCAGGATCTTCATCGACTCCTCGAGCGCCGCGATCTCCGCGCTGCCCGTCGTGCAGTTGCCGAGCTCCGACTTCAGGAAATCGCACTGGACGTCCACCACCACGACGTCCGCAAGGCCCAGTGCATCGTACGTGTAGGTCGCAACGAGGTTCTTCTGCTCGAGGACTCAGCGCCTGATGAGGACGTCCACCTCGGGGTCCTCCGCCTTGACGGGAGAGACCCCCTCGTTCAGCTTGTGTATCTTCCAGAAGCTCCTGGGGCTCGGCCTCTGCATCCCTATCACGAACTTCTTCGGCCTGCCCGTGGTCCTGTCGGTGCTGCCGGCCACGACCGCGGCCATGACAGCGCCCACGAAACCGAGGCCCATCACCACGACGATCTCGCTTCCCCGTGCCCGGTGGCTCGCCACAAGCTTCTCGAGCCGGCCGATCTCCTCCAGATAGTCGTCCTTCCCTGGGAGAGGGTATCTCTTCCCGTCAGGACTCGTGGAATATTCCATGTACCGTCACCTCCATAGGATGCATCAGTGCACGAAATGGCCCCGTCCCGGCCTCGACGCGGGCTGCGGCATGCCGCTCAACGAACCTTGGGAACCGTGGAGCAGGCGAGCGCCCCTGCCAACGCCACGATGTCAGCCGGCGCCGTTTCGTCATGCCCTGAGTCTCAGGCCCCTCTCGTCCCTCTCGTAGACCTTGCCGCAGTGCGAGCACGACAGGGCGTCGTCGAGCCGGTTGCCGCACTCGCAGACCCAGCCGATCTGCCGTGCCGGGCAACCGACCATGAGCGCATGATCGGGCGCCCCCCGTGTCACCGTGGAGCCCGCGCCGATGAAGGCATAGGCGCCGATGGTGTGACCGCAGACGATCGTCGCGTTGGCGCCTATTGTCGCGCCCCTCTTCACCACCGTCGGCCTGAGCTCGTCCATGCGGGGGATGTGGGCGCGCGGGTTGAAGACGTTCGTGAAGACCATGGACGGCCCGCAGAAGACATCGTCTTCGAGGGTCACGCCCTTGTACACGGACACGTTGTTCTGGATCTTGCAGTTGTTGCCGATGGTCACGTCCGGGCCTATGACGACGTTCTGGCCTATACTGCACCCCCTGCCGATCCGCGATCCCTTGAGGATGTGGCAGAAGTGCCAGATCCTGGTGCCCTCTCCTATCGTGACGTCTTGATCCACGTAGCTCGACTCGTGAACCATGATCCCGGAGGGCCCCCTGCCTTCTTGTGCCAGGAAGACCCTCTTTCCGCCTGCATTGAGAGACTCCTGACCCGCCTTGAGCACCCTGAGCACGGCGATGCCTTCCTCGGCGTCTGTCACGGGGGTGCGCCTCGAGGCAATGCACTCGAGGAAGTGCCGGCACTCGGCCTTCAAGGGCTCGATCGTCTCCACCCTCACGGCGACGGCCTCTTTCCTGTCGGGCACGGGAACGCCGCCCTCCCAGTGTATGTCGTGGGGGTAGAGCAGGAGCTTCTCTTCCCACTGGGCGGTGTCACGGAACACGGCCATGTTCTTGTCGCCCACGACCACCAGCATCTGCTCCTTGAAGGGGTGCAGCCAGGAGACGAACACGTGGGCCTTGAGCCCGCTCGGGAAATCGAGGTGGGTGGTCGTGACGTCGGCTATCTTCTTGTGGAGATAGTTGCCGCCCGTCGCCATGACGGACTCGGGGACCTCCCTGGCAAGGGACAGGATCATGGAGATGTCATGGGGCGCGAAGCTCCACATGATGTCTTCTTCCCTGCGTATCTTGCCGAAACTGAGACGGTTGGAGTAGACATAGTTGATCCTGCCGAGCTCGCCTTGCAGGACGAGCTCCTTCAGCTTGACAAAGGCGCTGTGGTACTGGAGGAGGTGGCCCACCATGAGGACGCCTCCCTTGCCGGCCGCGATGTCTCTCAGCTCGTACGCCTCGTCCACATCGAGGGCGAGCGGCTTTTCCACGAACACGTCCTTGCCGGACAGCAGGGCCTCGCGCGCAAGAGAGAAGTGCGTGGAGGCGGGCGTGGAGATGACGACCCCCCTGACGGCGTCGTCTTCGAGTATGGACCGGTAATCGGTGGTTCTTGGTATGGATGGGTAGAGCCTGCCGAGCTCGGCAATCACCGCATCGTTGCTGTCGCACAAGGCATGGAGCGCGCCGAGCTCGTTGAAGTTCCTCACGAGGTTCCTGCCCCAGGAACCGGCGCCTATGACGGCCACCTTCACGGTATGCACGGTATCCACCTCATCCTCCATCCTCAGGTCGGTTCACCTGGCGGCGTTTCGTATCACGTCCGCTATCCTCTCCTGGTCCCGGCGGGAGAGGTACGGGTGCATGGGCAGGGAGAAGATCCTCGACGCGACGCTCATCGAGACCGGGAAGTCGTCGGGCCTGTACCCCAGGTATGCATAGGCGGCCTGCACGTGCAGGGGTTTTGGGTAGTAGATCGCCGTTGGGATGCCCGCCTCCCTCAACGCATCGAGCACCTTGGCGCGGTTCGCACACAACGGCGAGTACTGCGCCCAGACGCTCGTGCAGCCGGGCCTGACGACAGGGCAGGTTATGCCGTCCACATCGCCCAGGAGCTCGCCGTAGCGTGACGCCGCCGCCTGCCTGAGCTCGATCTCCTCGGGGAAGATCTCGAACTTGGCGAGCAGTATGGCAGCCTGCAGGGTGTCGCACCTGCCGTTTATGCCGATGCGTACGTTGTCGTACTTGTCGGAACCCTTCCCGTGCACCCGGATCGACTCGAGCGCGTGCGCCAGCCCGTCATCGTCCGTGAACACCATGCCGCCGTCGCCGTAGCACCCGAGCGGCTTGGCCGGGAAGAAGGACGTCGCCGCGATGTCGGCGAGCGAGCATGACCTCTTGCCGGAATACGTGGCGCCGAACGACTGCGCGGCGTCTTCAACGAGGAACAATCCGCGCCTTTGTGCGATCTCCCGTATCCTTCGATAGTCGGCGCACTGTCCGAAGAGATCGACCGCGATGATCCCCCTCGCCCTGAGACCCTCGAACCCCTTCGGCAGGCTGTGGCGCGAGGGGTCTTGTGCATCGAGCGCATCTATCGCCTTCTCGAGCCCGTCGGCGTCGATCGTGAAGGTGTCCGGCTCGATATCCACGAACACCGGGGTCGCGCCCAGGAGCGATATCACCTCGGCTGTGGCCACGAAGGTGAACGGCGTCGTGAACACCGCGTCTTTCGGGCCCACGCCGTAGGCCATGAGCGCCATGAGGAGGGCATCGGTACCCGATGCGCACGAGAGGGCGTGCTTCACCCCCACGAAGGCCGCGAGCCTCTCCTCGATCTCTCTGACCTCAGGCCCGAGGATGTACTGGCCGTGTGCAAGCACGGCCTCGATCTTCTCGACGATCTTGCCCCTTATCCGTTCCTGCTGCGCCGCAAGGTCGATAAACTGCATGTATCCGTTCCTCGTCATGGGAAGTGCAACGCCCCGTACAGGACGGTGAACCCAAGCCTATGTGCGGGTGTGCGGTCGTGCCCGCCCCCGGCAGTCCTCCACCCAAACACCCCGAGGGCAGGTCATTCTTATCACAGTGATCCGCGAAGGCCAAGCTGAGTTCCATGCCTTCCTTGGGTATCACGGGCTGGGCTCGCGCCCTGAGGCGCCTGTACCGGCTGAGCGACGAGGAGGACGCCCAATGCCGCCAGGCATGGCGCCACCGGAGGGGCGCATCGAAGGCGGCACACCAGCGGCTTCCCGCCTGTTCGGCTATGCATCTCGAGACGGCTCCGGTGGGGGCGGTTCGGTCTCGACGAGAGGAGTCCCGCCCGGCCGTCTCGGCATGGGCGCGGACGGCCGGGCATCGAGGCAAGCCATGTACGGCTCAGATGAGTATCTCGAGGTCCTCGAGGGGGTAGGCCACGCACGGGTGGATGTAGCCGAACTGCCTGTCCGACTTCCTGAGCCTTGCGCCCTCGGGGTGGAACACGGTTCCCGAGAGGAGCTTGGTGCGGCAGAGGCTGCACTCCCCGGACCTGCACTGGGCCGGGATCTGGATGTGGGCCTTCTCGAGCGACACCATGAGCGGCTCGCCCGCCTTGGCGCTCAACACCCTTCCCCCCGATATCTTCACGGTGAAGACGTCGTCTGCCGACACGTGCTTGGGCCAGCCCGCCTGGGCCGTGACGTTCTTGGGCGGCCCGTAGGCCTCCGTCCTGACCCTCTTTCGAGGCAGGCCGAGGCTCGCCAGCTCGGCGAGGCACCTCTCGTACATGGCGGCCGGGCCGCACACGTAGAAGGTCTTGCCCGTCACGTCACCTGCGAGACGCTTGACGAGGTCGGCCGTGATGAAGCCGGCAAGGCCGGTGTATCCTTCGGGCGGCTCCGATATCACGTGGTGCACCGCGATGTTCTTGCGCCGCGCGGCTATCCTCTCGAGCTCGTCCTTGAAGACGATGTCCCCGGGGTCCCTGCTCCCGTACACGAGGAGGATCTTCCGGTCGAGCCCGCGGTCAGCCGTCTCGCGGATCATGCTCATGAAAGGCGTGATGCCGCTGCCCCCTGCGAGAAACACGAGGTCGTCCCCGTGGAACAGCGGGTTGTGGGTGAAGGTGCCTGCGGGAGAGGTGCTCTCGAACACATCCCCAGGCCTCGTGTCCTCGAGCAGGAGCCTCGACACGAACCCGTCTTCCACCGCACGGACCGTGATGTCGTAGTACGCCGTCTGGGTGGGGGAGGAGGATATGCTGTAGGGCCTGCTCGTCCGCACACCGTCTCTCTCCACGAAGAGATTGACGTACTGCCCCGCCATGAAAGGCGGCAGCAGGTCCCCCTTGGCGGACACGAGGCGCAGGGTCTTCGTGCTCGGGGTCTCTTCGATGATCTCGGACACCTTGAGGCTCAACCTGGGCGGGTGGAGCACGGCCATGATGCGTGCCGCCTCCTCGGCGCGTTCGACGTGATCCGGGCCGTACTTTCTCAGGATCTCTATCTCCCGTTCGAGCTCGTCGTATCCCTCTATGTCGTGCAGAACGTCCTTCAGTGCCATGGCATCCTCCTCATCTTCCCTTGATCGCCTTGAGCACGGCGTGAGCGGTCGACCTCCCCGAGGTGAGCGTGGGCTGGAAACCGCCGCCTGTGACCCACGAGCCCGCGTGGTACAAGCCCTCGATCGAGGACTGGTTCGTGAGGAAGAACGCGGAATCCTTCGCGTACTGGTCGAACCCGTAGATGGCGCCGCCTGGGTGGCCGAGGTATCTCATGTGCGTCAGCGGGCTCGCCGCCTCGCATTCCTCGATGTGAGCCCTGAGGTTCGGGAAAACCCTCTCGGCGAGCGAGATCATGGCGTCGGCGTAGCGGTACTTGGTCTCGGCGTAGGCGTGCGGCTCGACCCTGTACCACGGGTCCGCGTACTGGAGGCACACGAGCGCACCCTGGCAGGTGCCCGGCGGCGAGAAGTCCGGGTCGGACACGTCGTAGCACGAGAACATGGCCCAGTCCTGAGGCTCGAGGGTCCTCATCTTCTCGGAGGCCGAGTCCATGTCGATGGTGGCCACGATGAAGTTCGAGGTCTCGAAGACGCCGAGCTCCTCCGGGGTGCAGTCGAACCCCATGTAGACCGTGAAGGCCGACGGGCCGACGGTCCTCCCCTTGATCTTGAGGAGATCGTCCTGGGGAAGCCGGTGGCTCCCCACGAGGTCGAGGTAGGTGTGGACGGTGCTGGCGTTCGATATGACGTAGGATGTATCGAGACGGTCGCCGTGCTCGGTGACGACCGCCCTGACCCTGCCGCCTTCCACCTCGATGGAGCGCGCGGCGCAATTGAACCTCGCCTCGCCGCCCGCTTTCAGGTAAGCGTCCAAGAGCGCGTTCGAGAGCGCCTGGGACCCGCCTTTCAGGTGGAACGGCTTGAACTCTATGTACGCCCACAGGATCACCGCGAGGTCGGAAAACGGCATCAGCCTCGGGGGCACCCCCGTGTACCCCCAGTACACGCTGAGGATCGCCTTGAGGTAGGGGTCGGTGAAGAACTCGTCGAGAACGTCCTCGACGTTCCTGAAGGTGTACCTGAAGAAGGTGGGGTACTTCTCCTTCGAGATGAGCGGGTCGCGGAAGAACACCCCCTGGACCATCTCCAGGCTGTAGGTGTAGACGAGATCGAGGAAAGAGGCGACCGCGTCTTTCTCTTTGGGGAAGAGCCCTCCCAGCACCTCGACGATGCCCTGGCGGTCGGTGGGCAGCGTCACGTCGATCCCCCCGGGGAACACCACCCGGTAGAGGTTCTCCATCTCCACGAACTCGAGCTTGTCCAGCACCCCGAACTCGGAGAGGATGCCCCTGAGCGGCCCGGGCATGCGCTCGGTCCCCATGCCGCTCAACTGGTGGAGGGCGACCTCGAACTCGAATCTGCCCCGCACGAAGCTCGTGGCGCAGCCTCCCGGAACGTTGTGGCGCTCGAGCAACGCCACCTTCCTCCCCGCCCTTGCAAGCGTGAGCGCCGCCGTGAGCCCCCCGTTACCCGCACCGATGACCACCACGTCGTAGACGGCCATAGACACCCCCGCGATCTGATATGTTTGAAGTTTAACTTTAACCTTTATAACCCCGAGCGCCCTGCCTGTCAATAGGACAAAGCAGGGCCTGGGCGATCGACGTGCGCGTACGCGACCCTTTCCCTGCAGAGGGAGTGCCGATCGACGAGGAACCCGAGCACCACAAGGACATGCCAGTTCCCCACCCGCCGGGGGTCACCCGTACGGCTTCGAGTCTCACCTGGGTGGGTCGCCGGCTCCCCACCCGCCGTGGGGCGCCGCCCGTCGGCCAGGCGCCTTACGCATACACGACGCCCTTGACGGTGATGCACCGATCGTACCCCTTCCCTGGCTGCGGGAAAGAAAGAACCCGCCCACGGCCCTCGGGGGCGACGCCGCTCTTGCGAACACCGCCGAGATGACCTATGCCATCATCATGGAGATAGCCGCCACCGGACCGATAGGTCTCATCGCCGACAGCCACGGCAGGCTCGACCTCGTGAGGTGGGCTCTCGGCGAGCTCACCGAGAGGGGCGCCAGCATCGTTGTGCACCTGGGAGACCTCTGCGACTCTCTCGCGCCGCTGGCCCTCGAGGACGCGGTGGATCTCGTCGAGCAGGCGGGGATCGTGACGGTCCTCGGCAACAACGAGTACGCGGTGCTCGAGGCCCACCGGAACCGCCATCCGAACCCGCTCACCCTGAGGGTCATGGCATTCCTCGAGTCCCTGCCCTACATCGTGACCATGGGTGAGGTGACGTTCGCCCACTCTGCGCCCTTTCCCTGGCCCGCGGCCCTGCGTTGGCCCGTCGCTGAGGGCGCTCCCCCGTTCAGGAGCCGTTTTGCGCATAGGTGCCGCATCCTCTTCAGGGGACACTCGCACACGCCGTCCATCCTCAGGATGGAAAACGGCTCATGGACGGGAGTCCACACGGGCGCAGACGGCGTCTACGAGCTGGAGAAGGCCTCGACCTACGTGATCACCGTTGGCGCCCTGGAGAAAGGCGCCTACGCCCTGTACGACCCCGCATCCGAGACCGTGCGTTTCCTGAGGCTGAAATCCTGAACGATGGGCCACGGCCATGCCCGCTTACCCTTCGCTGCCCATGGAACCTGCGGGTCGAGGGGACCGAGCCGGCCCCAGTCCAGATCCACGGGCATGCCCGGTTGCCGCAAGCGGGCTCTGCGCTCGACGAGACAGGCGCCGGGGCCCCTGTCCCGCGGCCTCGGCGCCTGCACCTCTCCTTGGGCTTGCGCTGGCGCTACGAAAGCAGCGGCCCCAGGACGCTGAACATCTCCGGGAGCTGGTCGAAGTACTTGGGGTTCTCCATGCTCTTGATCTTGTCCCAGGCCTCCATGACCTCCTCGGCCTCCGGGACCCTGTGCCCGTCCGACAGGAACACGCCGGGCCCGGTGAGGACGGCGGAGCGGCTGTAGTAGCCGAGCGTGCAGTTGATGATCATGCCCGAGTCCTGGCACTGCTCGGATGCGAGGAAGAGGACGAGCGGCGTGATGAAGTCGGGCTTCATCTTCTCGAAGAGCTGGGGCGGCAGCACGTCCTCGGTGAGCCTGGAGGCGGCTATCGGCGCTATCACGTTGGTCTTTATGTTGTACTTGGCCCCCTCGAGCTTGAGCACGTTGGTGAGCCCGATGAGGCCCATCTTGGCGGCGGCGTAGTTGCTCTGCCCGAAGTTTCCGAAGAGACCCGCGCCCGAGGTGGTCATGATGATCCTCCCGTAGCCGTTCTCCCGCATGTTGACGAACGCCGGCTTCGTGACGCAGTATGCACCCCTGAGGTGCACGTTCACCACGGCGTCCCAGTTCTCCTCCTCCATCTTGTTGAAGGTCTTGTCCCTGAGGATCCCCGCGTTGTTCACGAGGATGTCCACCTTGCCGTACGCGTCGAGCGCGGTCTTCACGATGTTCTCGCCCCCGGACACGGTCGCGACGTTGTCGTAGTTGGGAACCGCCTCCCCGCCCAAGGCCCTGATCTCGTCCACCACCTTGTTGGCCGCCGCGTCGCTGTGGCCGACGCCGTCCCGGGTACCGCCCATGTCGTTGACCACCACCTTGGCCCCGCGCTTTGCGAGCTCTATGGCATGCTGCCTCCCCAGGCCCGCTCCGGCTCCCGTGACGATTGCCACCCTTCCCTTCAGATCGATCTTCGCCATGAGTCTACCCTCCTCGATGGTACGGCCCCGTGCGACACAGGACTCGCCGCGTCGCGACAGGCCGGTTGGTACAACGCGTCTCTTTTCCCCGTCCGTGCTCTCCTGCAGCCGGTGCCGGCCGGTCATGACAGGATCGGGCCGGCGCTCCGGGCCGCCCCGACGCGGCCGCACGGCCGGAATCCCCGCCGTTCACGGTCCCTGAGGTCAGCGGGCCCATCTTCTCGTGATGCGCCCCTTTCCCGCCGGGGCGGGCCTTCCGTCACGTAAGGCCCCTGCCTGTCCGGCAAAAAGACGAGGTCGTCGCCCAGACCTCGCGGGTTCACCCCCTCCTTGGCCGTCGCACCCCCCGCTGCCCCAGGAGGCGCATCAGGTTTTTAAGACCGCCCTTTCATCCAGGCGAGTGGGGATCTTGGGGACGAGGCCCCTCTCGATCGCCTGTCACACCCCAAGGGCTTAGGCCTTATCCATTCCTCGAGGGAAGGGCCGCCGTGAAGCTCCCGGTCACCTTCACGTCTCCCGTGGCGTCCGCGGCCGTCACCTCGCAGGTCACGAGGTTCTCGCCCGCCTCGACGCGCTTGTCCGTCACCTTTCCGGTCACGGTGACGGTGTCCCCCTGCTGCGTGACGCCTGCGAACCTCACCTGGAACCTCTTCAGGTACTTCCTGGGGATCCACGAGGTGATGGCCTGCCCCACGAAGCCCATGACGAGCATGCCGTGCGCAATGGCGCCCTTGGGCATGCCCACGGACTTCGCGAAGTCGTCGTCGGTGTGCAGCGGGTTGAAGTCGCCGGAGGCACCCGCGTAGATGACGAACTGGAGCTTGTGAAGGGGTCCCTTGACGAGGGTGGGCATCTGCGTGCCGACCTGTATGTCCTCGAAGAAGATCTCGTGCGCCATGGTCTCTCTCCTCCCTGCTCCTACTTGCGCTCCACGAGGAGCGTGCGCGCGCGCGCCACCTTCTCCCCCCTCTGGTTCGTGTAGACGAGCTCGATGGTGACCATGTCCATCTTGCGTCCCGACTTGCTCGTCTTCTCCTCGATGGACGCCACGCGGGGCACCGCCGTGATCACGTCGCCGGGGTATATTTCGCCGTAGTACTCGTACTCCTCCTCTCCGTGCAGGACCATCATGAAGTTGATCCCCAGGTCGTTGATGACCCCGGGCATCGACGTCGACCACATCATGGGCACGGTCAGGAAGGTGGGCGGCACCGGCGTTTCCTTGTACCCCTCGCGCACGGCCGCGTCCCTGTCGTGGTAGATGGGATTCATGTCGCCGATCGCCTTGGCGAGCTCCCTGATCTTGCCTCGCTCCACCTCCCAGGTCACGGGAGCGTACTCTCTGCCTACCTTCGAATGGTCCGCCATGTCCCTCCCCCCTTTCAGTCGCCGTAGCGGCCCACGATGGCGATGCTGCAGATGTTGAACATGGGGAACCCGCCGAGGTTGTGCGTGAGCCCGTAGCGTGGGTTCTGTATCTGCCTCTGGCCCGCCCTTTCGAGGAGCTGGAGGTACATCTCGTAGAGCATGCGAAGCCCCGAGGCGCCGATGGGATGGCCGAAGCACTTGAGCCCGCCGTCGATCTGGCAGGGGATCCCGCCGTCGCGGTCGAAGAAGCCGTCGAGCACGTCCTTGGGCGCCTTGCCCCGCTCGCTGATGTGGAGGTCTTCCATGGTGACCAGCTCGGTGATGGAGAAGCAGTCGTGCACCTCCATCATGCTGATCTCCTCCCTCGGGTTCTTTATGCCCGCCTCCCTGTAGGCCTCGGCGCTCGCCTTGGTGGTGGTGATGAAGTGGGCACCGTCCCAGTCGCTGTAGGCGATCTCCGTGCCGTTGGACAGGGCGAGCTGGAGCGCTTTCACCGTCACGATGTCCTTCTTGCCCATGGCCTTTGCGATCTCCGGCGTGGTCACGATGGCGCAGGCCGCCCCGTCGCTCACGCCGCAGCAGTCGAACAGGCCGAGAGGGAAGGCGATCATGGGCGCCATGAGCACCTGCTCCTCGGTGACAGGCCTCCTCAGGTGCGCCTTGGGATTCAGGGCGCCGTTGGCATGGCTCTTCACCGAGACGTGGGCCATGGCCTTCTTCACCTCCTGGATGTCGAGGCCGTACTTGGCCGCGTACCCGGTGGCCAGCATGGCGAAGCCGCCGGGCGCCGTCATGTTGGGGAACCACATGGAGTTCGTGATGCCGAGCGCCGTGCTGAACTCGGGCAGCCCCCCGTACCCTATGTCCTTGAGCTTCTCCACGCCCATGGCGAGGGCTATGTCGCATGCCCCCGAGGCCACGGCGTAGACCGCGCCCCTGAACGACTCGGTGCCGCTCGCGCAGAAGTTCTCCACCCGGGTCACCGCGATGTTGGGCAGGCGCAGCGCCGTGGATGCGGCAAGCGCGCTCTTGCCTATGTTGACCTCGTCGAAGCACACACCCAGCCACGCCGCCTGGATCTCCCCCTTGTCGATGCCCGCGTCCTCGATGCACTCCTGGAACGCCTCCACAAGGAGGTCCTCGGCGCTGTCGTTCCAGCGCTCTCCGAAACGCGTGCACCCCATGCCGAGGATGGCGACCTTGTCTCTTATCCCGCTAGCCATGACCCACCTCCTCATCCCTGTACCTGGGGCACTGCCTTCCAGAAGTACCCCGTGAATCCGCGCATCTGGTCGCGCGTCCGCCTTCTGAACGCCATCTTCACCGGCATGCCCACCTTTACCTGGTTCAGGTCGCAGTCGGTGAAGTCGACGAAGATCTTCCCCCCGCCGTCGAACGAGACGAGCCCGTAGACCGCCGGCGGGTCGACCGATGGCGAGAGCAGGTCGCCCGTGAACATCTCGACCCTGCCCCTCCTCCCGGCGAACTCGTAGTCCTCGAAGCTGCCTACAGCCTGGCAGTTCGGGTTGACGCACATGGGCATGGGCGGGAACTGAGGCGTCCCGCACTTGGTGCACAGGTGCCCGGTGAGGCCGAGGATCATCTTGCGCTTGCGCCACAGCACGGTCAAAGACGCGTTCGGGTTGGCCTCGCCCCTGATGCCGAGGTCCGCCGTGATGAGGTCGCGGAACTTGGTGAACTTGAGGTAGTTCGTGAACTCGACCCTCGATGCCAGGCTTGCGGTCACGCCTTGGGCCGGCCGGAATTTCGTTATGTTCTCCGTGACCGCAAACGCGAGCACGTCGCAGCCCTGGCCGAAGCCGGCGACCAGGATCCGGTCCCCGGGCTTGGCTCCCTCGAGCGCCTGCGCCAGCATGAGGATGGGGTGGGCGGCGCCCGTGTCCCCGCAGGTGTTGTGGAGATTGTCCTGGAGATGGGACTGGTCTATGCCCAATTCCTTGGCGATCGCCCTGTGCGTGCCCGTGAAGTAGCACGGGTAGACGACCTTCGCGAAGTCGGCAATCTTCATGGAGTGCTTCGCGAGAAAGGCGTTGACGGCCTGGGGGATGATCCTGCCGTAGCCCTCGTCGCGGACCCAGCGCTCTTCCCAGCCGTAGTCGAATTCCTTGCCGTAGCCCTTGTAGTGATCGACGAAATCGCAGTTCATCGAGTAAGCGCCGATGAACTCAGCGATGACGTCGTCCCTGCCGAACAACAGGGCGGCCGCACCGTCGCCGTAGAACATCTCGAACATGGTGGCCATCTTGGTGCGCCTCTGGTCCGAGGCCACGACGAGCACGCCCGACTTCGAGCCCGAGGACACCGCGTCGAGAGCGGCAAGGCACGCCGTGGTACCCGCCTTCTGGCAGGCGGTATAGTCCGCTGCTGAAAGCCCGTCTTCCACGAGGTTGAGCGCGGCCGCGACGATGCCCGCGTTGAGCCTGTCCGCAAAGGGCAAGGTCGTCGACGCGAGAAACAGGCCGTCGACGCGCTTCCTGTCCCTTGCCGCGAGGCAGTCGTAAGCGGCCTCCACCGCCATGCTGACCGCGTCCTCGTCCCAGTTCGCGATCGCCTTCTCACCTCCGGCCACCGCCATGATCACCGGGAAATACCATGCCATGTTCTGGATGATGGTCATGCGGCTTATCCGGTAACGCGGCACGTACCCCCCGTACGCCTGGATGCCTACCATACGCGAATACCCCCTTTCATGGAGTTGCCCCCGTGTATACGATCCCCTGCGCTTCCATGTCCTCGACCTGGCCGGGCGTGTACCCCAGCGATGCGAGCACCTCTTGGGTGTCCTGTCCCAGGGCCGGGCCGCACCTCAGGTACTTGGGCTCGAATCCCGAGAACTTCACCGGGCACGCCACCTGCCGGATCGGCCTGCCGCCGGGCCCCGGCACCTCGACGACGATCCCCCTGGCCACAGCGTGCGGGCTCTCGAAGGCCTCACGGACGCCGAGCACCGGCTCGACGCACGCATCCACGTCCGAAAAGACACGCACCCAGTGGTCCAGGTCGCGCGATGCGACGACTTCCGCCACCTTTTCCCTCAGCTCGCCGGTGATGCCGGGTTCCATGAGCCGCGGCACGTACTCCGACAGCCCGAGCCTCTCCAGGAAGGCCGCCAGGAACTGCGGCTCGAGCCCGCCGAAGGAGATGTGACGGCCGCAGGCGGTGCGGTAGAACCCGTAGAGCGAGCCGCCGTTGAGGATCTCGGTGGCGTATCCCGGCTCGGGTGCGCCCACGAGGCAGCCGATCCCGCTCACCGCGTGGAAGGGATACACGCCGTCTGTCATGGAGACGTCTATGTACCGCCCCTTTCCTGTTTTCGTCCTCGATACGACCGCGGCAAGGATCGCGATGGCCGCGTCCTTGGAACCCGACCCCACGTCGGCCACCTGGACGCCCATGAGGCAGGGCCCGCCTTCCGGGGTCCCGGAGTAGCTCATGACGCCCGCGAGCGAGAGGTAGTTGATGTCGTGCCCTGCCCGGTCCCTGTATGGGCCTGTCTGGCCGTAGCCGGTGATGGAGCAGTAGATGAGGCCGCCGTCCAGCTCCCTGAGATCGTCGTAGGAGAGCCCGAGCCTCGCCATCGCGCCGGGCCTGAACTGCTCCACCACGATGTCGTAACCCTGTTCCTTGATCAGCCTCCGTACGATCTCGACGGCCTCGGCGCGCTTGAGGTCGAGCGCGATGGACCGCTTGTTGCGGTTGAGGTAGGCGTGCATGCAGGAGACCGTGCACGCCTCGTCAACGAACGGCGGCGCGAGCCTCGCCATGTCCATGCGGGTGTGCGACTCCACCCTGAGGACCTCCGCCCCCATGTCCGACAGGATCATGGTGGCGAAGGGACCCGGCAGGAGGTAGGTGAAGTCGAGGATCTTCACTCCGGAAAGCAGGGGTTCCATGCCTGGTGCTTCCTCTCCTCGTTACGGGCGTTGTGCCCTTTCAGAACCATGCCGCATGCATGCCGCACACGAAAACGCGTTCTTCCACTCGATCGGCTCGAGGCATAACCCGGCAAAGCGCCGTCTATCTTCACCCGGCTTCACGCCGGCATTTCACTCACGCGATCGCAACCGTCGAATCACTCTACGCTATTATCCAACCGTTGACAACCGGTTGTCAACAGTTTTCGTATGTTTGTAATACATCATTACCACCGGGCCGCGAGGCCGCCGGGTCACCGCGCACCCGCCCGACCCTGCCGATCATGATGCGGTGCGGATCCAGGACCTGGGCCGCACCGAGCGAGAGGGATCGTCATCCAGGAAAGGGAACTCTCACGGAAGGCACGACGAATGCCCCGGAGAAGGCCGTCGCCCTCCAAGCGTGCATTCCTCTTGTCGTGCCCGGCGTGCAGGGGATGAATGGCGAAACGGCGAGCGATGGAATGAGCGAAAGCGTGCATTCCTCTTGTCATGCCCGACGTGCTGGGATAGGACTTCGTTCATGAAGGTGCTCGTTGTGACCACCTCGTACCCCGACAGGCCCGGCGCGCAGCGGGGGATCTTCATCAGGGAGTTGTGCCGGGCACTCACGGGCAAAGGCGCCGAGGTCATGGTCGTGACGCCCAGGGTGGACCCGTCCAGCCCGCTTCGAGAGAACGACCAGGGCATCGAGGTGAGGAGGTTCACGTACCCGACGGGCGGAAGGCGGTTGCACCAGACGGAGTCCATACCTGTTTTCCCCATGGCGGTGTTCATGGTCTCCGGCCTGGCCTCGACCTTGCGGGCCGTGCGTTCTTTCAGGCCCGACGTCATCCACGGGAACTGGATCGTGCCCACCGGTCTCATCGCTTCCATCGCGGGGCTTTCGAGCCTCACCCCCGTGGTCAACACGGCGCGCGGCATGGACACCCGCCTCAGGAAGAACCCTGCGGTCAGGCCCCTGTTCGACCTGGCGGTGAGGCTCTCGGGCAGGGTGACGGTCGTCTCGGAGGCCATGCGGGCGATCCCCGGGCTCGAGGCAGCCGAGGTCATACCATCGGGGATCAAGGACCAGTTCTTCGAGGTGTCGCCCGACCCCTCGTCACAAACCGTGCTGTATACCCGGAGCCTCGAGCCTGTCTACGGGGCCGACACGATCATACGGTCGATACCCCACGTCCTCGAGAAGGCCCCGGGGGCGAGGTTCGTCATCGCGGGAACGGGCAGCCTGGCGGGACACCTCGAGGCCATGGCCTCTGAACTCGGGGTGAGAGACCGGGTGACGTTCCTCGGGCACGTCCCCCACGAGAGCGTGCCCGCGCTCCTTTCCGAATCGAGGGTCTTCGTCTCGACCGCGACGGAGGACGGGACCTCGGTCGCCCTCATGGAGGCCATGGCCGCGGGGCTCATACCCGTGGCCACGGATATCGCTCCCAACAGGACCTTGATCGAGCACGAAACCGACGGGTTCCTCTTCAGGCCCAAGGATGCACCCGGGCTCGCCCTCATGATCACGAGGGCGCTCTCGGGCGAGATCAGGGAAGAGGCCATAGCCTCGAAGAGGGCCGACCTCAAGAGACGCATCCCCTGGAGCGTCGTTGCGGACCGGTTCGTTCTCGGCTATAACCAGCTTCTTGAACGATCGAGGCGGTAGGGCGGGCCTGTAGTTTCGCCCGCATCAGGACATGAGACCCGCGCACAAGGAGAAAGAGAGCGGACTCGAGGCGGCTGCCGGGCGTCAACGACTGCACCCGGAAAGGCGGAGCCATGACCATGAAGGGATTTCCGGGTCCGCCCGTCCATCCCGGCCGAGGACCTCTCGCACCTGCCCCGGGCGGGCCCGCACCGGAGGCCGCAGGGCCCATGCACGGCGGGCAGTCGTGTCAAGATCGACAGGAAAGGCACGCAACAGTCCCGCGGCGACCACGGGCGAAGTGGCCCTGGTTATCGTCGCCAGCCCCTGTCGCATCGAGCGTCACGGGCTGAAAGGGCTTTTGGGCATGGGAGGGTCACGGTCCCCCTCCCAGTCGGTCGGGAAGGCCCGTTCTTGGAAGGTCCAACCGTTCGGGACACCCACCGGCAGGACGCTACCGGCATGCTCGGCATACTGAGAGAGCTGTTCACCTATCTGCCGCCCCGGAGGACGTTCAGGTTCACGGTCCTTCTTGCCGGGATGGTCCTGGTGGCGGTCCTGGAGACCCTCACCGCCGGGGTGATCTCCTTCTATGCGGCCTCGTTCGCCAACCCCGGCCTCATCATACAGGACTACATCCCCAAGGCTCAGAAGGTCTTTCCCTGGATCCCCTCCCTCGACACGAAGGGGCTGATCCTTGCCTTGAGCCTCACCGTGATCGCGCTCGTGGTGGTGAAGAACGCGGCCGCCGCAGTCGTGACGTATGCCACCAACCTCTACACGGCGAACGTGAGCGGCCACCTCGGCAGGCTCATGTTCAGCGGTTTCCTCGACATGCCGTACGAGTGGCACACCCGGCACTTCTCGGCCGACCTCATACAGAACGTCGGCTGGAGCCAGTACTTCGGCCTCCTCCTGAGGTCTGTGCTCAAGTTCGTGAGCGACACCCTGATCGTGGCCATCCTGCTCACCACCATCCTGGTCGCAAACCCGGCCATCTCGGTCCTCGTATTCCTGACCATCGGCGGAGCCTCCCTGGCCATCATCAGCCACGCGAGAAGGGCCATCGACCGGCTGACGGAAAGGCAGCGCGAGTTCAACATCTCCATCAACCGCCAGGTCTCCATGGCCTTCCACGGCATCAAGGAACTGAAGGTCTACAACAGGACCGAGGGCTTCATCGACGCGTACGCGGAAGAGTTCCTGGGGCTGGCGAGGATCGAGGCCCGGTTGGGCTTCGTGAACCAGCTGCCCGGTTGGCTGCTCGAGATCCTGGGCGTGGGCCTCTTGTCCAGCGCCATCATGATCATGTTCTTGTGGTTCGGCGATTCCACGGCGAAGATCACGGGCACCATCGCGCTGCTCGCCGTCACCTCGTGGAGGGTCATCCCGGCCATGGGCCGCATCCTGAACAGCCTGAACTCGATGAGAGAGTCCCTTCCCTACGTGCAGACCGGGCTCGGCCGCCTCCGTGAGGTGCACGCGCGACCGAGGCCCGCCCGCACGGGCAGGCCCGCCCGCAAGCGTTTCGAAGAGGCGTTCAGGGTGGAGAACGTCACGTTCGGGTACCAGGGCGCCAACACCTTCGCCGTCGAGGACCTCACGCTCACCATCCCGAGGGGGCAGGTCCTCGGCATCATAGGGACCTCCGGCGCGGGGAAGAGCACGCTCGCGGACATCACGGCGGGGCTCCTGCCCCCCGCGACGGGCGAACTCCTGCTCGACGGCAGGAGGCTTGCCGGTGAGGACCTGGCGGGCTGGCAGTCCCTGATCGGCTACGTGCCCCAGACCCCGTACATCCTGCCAGGCACGCTGGCAGAGAACGTGGCGTTCGGCGTCAGGAAGGAAGAGATCGACATGGAAAAGGTGATGAGGTGCTGCAGGATGGCCGCCATGGACGACTTCTTGCACGAGCTCCCCCAAGGGATCGAGACCTACATCGGTGAGCGGGGGGTCAAGCTCTCGGGGGGCCAGCGGCAGAGGGTCGCCATTGCGCGCGCGCTGTACAACGACCCGGAGGTGATCATCTTCGACGAGGCGACGAGCGCCCTCGACGAGAAGAACGAGCAGGCCATCCAGAACACCATCAACACGCTGAAGGAAAGGATCACGCTCATCATCATAGCCCACAGGCTCACCACCGTGGAGGGCTGCGACAGGGTGGTGTGGCTGGACAAGGGCAGGGTCAGGCTCGTGGGCGACGCGAAGACCGTGATAGCTCAATTCAGGCGACAGAGCGGTGAGGCACCCGAGATCGAGGGCAGTCGGGGGGGGGATGCCTGAGCGCTTGCTGCTGGCGACGGGCTCCCTGACAGCGGGGGGCGCGGAGCGTGTCTGCAGCGAGATGGCCAACTGGTGGTGCGGCCAAGGCCGGCACGTCGCGGTCATGACCACCGAGAACGCCTATCCCGACCACTACAGCCTGGCCCGAGGCGTCAGGCGGATCACCTTCGACTGGCAGCTGCCGCGCACCCGCCTGCACATCCCCTGGCAGCACGTCAAGAACAAGCTCACCGTGCGCAGGGCGGTTCTCGAGTTCTCCCCAGGCGCAGTCATAAGCTTCATGGACACGAACAACGTGCGGACGTTGATTGCGCTTGCGGGGACTGGGGTGCCGGTGATCGCGTGCGAGCGCACCGACCCGAGGCACCACGACATCGGCCTCTACTGGTCGTTCATGAGGCGCGTCACCTACCCCTTGTGCAGCGCCCTGGTGGTCCAGACCGAGGCGGTGGCGGCATCGTGGGCAAGAAGGGTGGTCCCCGCCCGCAAGGTGGCCGTGATCCCCAACTTCGTCCGCACCATGCCCGAGACCGAAGAAACCGGCCCTCTCCACGACGAGCCCGTCATCCTCACCGTGGGAAGGCTCGGGAGGGAAAAGGGCCACGACCTCCTCATCAGGGCCTTCGCAGCCCTCGGAGAGGTCCGCACGGGCTGGA